>VOFG01002899.1_pt1 | contig 61552 bp, 69 predicted proteins | sample 5384171 | NCBI WGS metagenome assembly VOFG01 (sample SAMN12384726, study PRJNA508395) | human gut metagenome | isolation source: healthy gut F | host: Homo sapiens
GAATGACCCAATGCCAAAAGGGAAGAAGCGGGAGCCTTCCTGCGTGAGAAAGAAAAACAGATTGAAGCGGATTTGTTTGACCGTATCGTAACCAACGGTGGCAACTATACTGTTTTGGAACTGGTAGAAAAGTATGTTTCATTGAAAACAGGAGTTCGTCACAATACGGTTGCCGGATATAAAACGGTCATCAATATGCTGAAAAAAGAGAGTTTTGGGAATCTGCGAATTGATAAGGTGCGTTTGTCAGACGCAAAGGCATGGTTGATTAAGCTCCAACAAATTGATGGACGAGGATACAGTTCCATTCATTCGATCCGGGGAGTTCTCAGACCAGCATTTCAGATGGCAGTAGATGATGACCTGCTTCGCAAAAATCCATTTGAATTTGAGCTGGCATCCGTCATTGTTAATGATTCTGTTACCAGAGAAGCGATTACCCGAAAGCAGCAGAGAGATTTGCTGAAGTTTATTCAGGAGGATAAGCATTTCAGCAGATACTATGATGCAATCTATATTCTTTTTCACACAGGGCTTCGTATTTCAGAGTTCTGTGGGCTGACGATTTCGGAGATTGAGTTTGGAGAAATGCGTATTAAGGTAGACCATCAGCTACAGCGTACTGCACAGATGCAGTATGTAATTGAAGAACCAAAAACTGACAAAGGTATTCGCTATGTGCCGATGACGGAAGCTGTCGCAGCGTGTTTTCGCAGAATTATTGCCAACCGAAAGACACCAAAAGTTGAACCGATGGTGGAAGGATACGCTGGATTTTTATTTTTGGATAAAAACGATATGCCGATGGTTGCCCTTCACTGGGAGAAGTACATGGAGCATATCATTCAGAAATACAACAGGATTTACCGTATCCAGATGCCGAAAGTTACCCCTCATGTATGCAGGCACACCTTTTGCTCTAATATGGCAAAATCCGGGATGAATCCGAAAACCTTGCAGTATATCATGGGTCACGCAGACATCAGTGTAACCTTGAACACTTACACCCATGTGAATTTTGATGATGCAAAGGAAGAAGTATATCGGATAGCGAATAGTTAAAAAAGCCCGTTGGTAAGGACGCTTGCTTTACCAACGGATTTACCAAGATTGCAGGAAAAACACAAGAAAATACGAGAAGATTTGAGAAGATACCTTGAAAAGAAAGGAAAACTCAAAAGTCGGAAAACCCTGAAATATCAAGCGTTTGAGAAGAAATACAAGATTTAAATGGAGATATAAAAAGATGATTAAAGTATTATTTGTTTGCCACGGCAACATCTGCCGTTCCCCCATGGCAGAGTTCATCTTAAAAGACAAAGTCGAAAAGCGAGGTCTCACCTCCCGTTTCGAGATTGCTTCCGCCGCCACTTCCACAGAAGAAATCTGGAACGGAAAAGGCAACCCGATCTATCCGCCGGCGCAGGCAGAATTAAGACGGCGCGGAATTGGCGGGACGGCATACACGGACTTTAGCGGTAAGCGCGCCAGACAGGTGACGAGGGAAGACTATGAGCATTATGACTATTTACTCTGTGCAGATACTGCGAATATTCGCAATATGATCCGGATTACGGGAGCGGATACGGAGGGGAAGATTAAGCTGTTGTTAGATTACACGGACAGACCGGGCTGCTCGATCGCAGACCCTTGGTACAGCGGTAATTTTGAGGATACCTACCGGGATGTGGATGCCGGATGCGAGGGATTTTTTGCATACTTAAAAGAAAAAGGCGCAATTTAGAGAAGATGTCAGTAATGCACCGTGCCGCACATATTTTACAAAATATTTGAAAAATATCTTGAAAACCCCAGAATGATGTGGTATAAATGTTACAACATTAAATTGTTAAAGCATGAAAGGCTATGAAGGAGACTCTTATCTTCAGACATCGACAGGAATACAGCGTCACCGACTGAGAGCGCTGTTTGGGAGAGAAGATAACGGGAACACTCTGGAGCAGACTGGTCGAACAGGCGGTTATCCTGCGGGTAGAAGTAAGAGCGGGACGGCAGCGGTAAAGTAGGTCAGTACGTTGGTGCGCGTTAAGCACAAAGAGTGGAAGAATGATTTTTGTGAATCATTTTTCAAAGCGGGTGGTACCGCGGGAATACAAGCAGAAGTTGCAGAAGAAGATCCCGCCCCGGAAAGACAGTTTGTCTTTCCGGGGCTTTTTTGTTCTATTTAGGAAATATTGCATCAGGTTAAATGAGAAAGCAGCCGATGCACGAAAGGAATCCCGTCCCGCACCTAGATCAATCCGGCAGCACCGGACGAAAAGGAGCGTACAATATGGAATATGTAACAGGAGTGAGCAAAAAAGAAACGGTGGAAATCAGTGAAATCCTTTCCGGGGATTTCGAGGGAAAACAGGTAAAAGTGAATGGCGCCGTCCACACCATCCGCGATATGGGTGAGGTCGCATTTGTGATCCTGCGCAAGAGAGAGGGATTACTGCAGTGCGTATTTGAAGAGGGAAAAACAAAGTTCGATTTAAAAGAACTGAAGGAAGCGTCGACCATCGAGGTGGAGGGAACCGTGCGGGCAGAGCACCGCGCGCCGAACGGATTTGAGGTACGTCTGGATACAATCCGCGTGTTGTCGGAACCGGCGGAACAGCTTCCGTTTGCGATTTCCAAGTGGAAACTGCCAACGACGTTGGAGACGAATCTGGATCACCGTGCGATTGCGTTGCGCAACGTCAGAGAGAGCGCGCGAAGTTCCGCATCCAGGAGGGCGTGGTCAGAGGATTCCGTGATTTTCTGTACAGTGAAGGGTTTACGGAGATTCATACACCGAAGATCGGAGCGAAAAGCGCCGAGGGCGGAGCGAATCTGTTCCGGCTGGAGTATTTTCACAGACCGGCAGTGCTGCAGCAGAGCCCGCAGTTTTACAAGCAGATGATGGTGGGCGTGTTCGACCGGGTATTTGAGACCGCGCCGGTGTTCCGTGCGGAAAAGCACAATACCAAGCGTCATTTGAACGAATATACCAGCCTTGACTTTGAGATGGGATACATCGACGGATTTGAGGACATCATGGCGATGGAAACCGGATTTTTACAATATACCATGAAGCTTTTGGAGCGGGATTACGCCAAGGAATTAAAGATGTTAGGCGTGACGCTTCCGAATGTGGAGCAGATCCCGGCGGTTCGCTTTGATGAGGCGAAACAGAAAGTGGCGGAAAAATATCACCGCCAGATCAGAAATCCTTACGATCTTGAGCCGGAAGAAGAAGCGCTGATCGGACAGTATTATAAGGAAGAATGTGGTGCGGATTTTGTGTTTGTGACACATTACCCGTCGAAAAACGTCCGTTTTATGCGATGGACGATCCAACAGATCCGACATACACGTTGAGCTTTGACCTGTTGTATCACGGACTGGAGATCACGACAGGTGGTCAGAGAATCCACGATTACCAGATGCTGCTGGATAAGATCGAGAAGCGTGGCATGACGACCGAGGGCATGGAACAGTATCTGGCGGTATTCAAATACGGCATGCCGCCGCACGGCGGACTGGGAATCGGACTTGAGCGCCTGACCATGAAGCTGGTCGGTGAGGACAATGTCCGTGAGACAACCCTGTTCCCAAGAGATTTAAGCCGCTTGGAACCGTAGCCAGGATAAAAAAGAACGTTGCGGCTGAAATCTCTTTTTGGATTCTAAGCCGGTTAGAGCCGTAGAAAAATACAAAGCAACAACGAGGCTTAAATTCCATTTGGATTCTAAGCCGCCTGGAACCGCAGACAAGACCCAAAGAACAAAGCGGCTTAAAATAACAGCAGGAAAAGGAACCACACATGAACATAGAAGAACAGATTGCAGACTACAAGCCGTACAATGAGCAGGAAGCACACGATCAGGCAGTGATGCGGCAGCTTCTTGCTACACAGCCGGATTTATTTACAAGAGAGAATCAGGTGGCGCATATGACAGCGTCATCGTGGCTGTTGAACGCCACGCACGATAAGGTGCTGATGATCTATCACAACATTTATCACTCGTGGGCGTGGACGGGCGGTCATGCGGACGGAGACAGAGATCTTCTGGCGGTTGCGAAGCGCGAGGCGATGGAGGAGACCGGCGTGACAGAGATCCGGGCGATTTCGGAAGACATCTTTTCGCTTGAGATTCTGACGGTCGACGGGCATGAGAAGCGTGGAGCCTACGTGCCGTCGCATCTGCATCTGAATGTGTCGTATCTTCTGGAGACGGATGAAGAGGAAGTGCTTCGCATCAAGCCGGACGAGAACAGCGGTGTGCGGTGGTTTTTCCTGGAGGAGGCGCTCGCGGCGTGCAGTGAACCGTGGATGATTGAGAGAGTATACAAAAAGCTGAATGCAAAAGTGCGGGAGCGTTTCGGCGGGACGTACGGGATGCAGAGAGGAGAATGACAGTGAAAGATTTGGGAACAAAACGGCTTGAGACAGAGCGGCTGATTTTGAGACGTTTTACATTAGAAGATGCAGAAAAAATGTATGAGAACTGGGCGGGCGATCCTGAGGTCACAAAGTTTCTGACCTGGCCGACACACGAGAGCGCAGAGATCAGCAGACAGATATTAAAAGAGTGGGTAGCGGCCTATGACAATCCGGAGGTATACCAGTGGTGTATCGAGGAAAAGGAGAGCGGAGAGCCGGTCGGCAGTATCGGTGTCGTGAGCCGCAATGAAAAGGCGCAGTCCTGCGAGATTGGTTATTGCATCAGTAGGAGCCGCTGGCACAAAGGTATTACCACGGAGGCACTTGCCGAGGTCATGCGCTATCTGTTTGAGGAGGTCGGCGTACTGCGGCTGGAGTCCAGACATGATCCGAAGAATCCGTATTCCGGAGAGGTCATGAAAAAATGCGGCATGCACTACGAGGGCACGAGAATCCGTGCAGACTGGAACAATACCGGTATCTGTGACTGCGCATTGTACGGCATGGTGACATACGTGGGTGTCGGGAATGCGGCACAGACGACAGATAGCGTGCAGTTGAATGGAACTGCAGGATGGGCAGCGGACGGTGCAGAGGCGAAAGGGGAGAAGCAGGGAGCGCAGACAGAGCGCACACCGAAGAACGTGATTTCCGATGAGACGATCGAGTACGTCGGAATCCTTGCGAAGCTGGAGCTTGACGACGAGGAAAAAGAGCGGGCGAAGAAAGATATGGGCGAGATGCTCGATTACATTGACAAACTCAACGAACTTGACACGGAGGGCGTGGAACCGATGTCGCATGTATTCCCGGTGAATAATGTATTCCGGGAGGACGTGGTGACAAACGGCGACGGAAGTGCAGACACACTTGCGAACGCTCCGGTGAAAAAAGACGGCGGTTTTAAGGTTCCGAAGACGATTTCATAGGGCAGGGCATGAGAGCGTGCATGCACATGAAAGAGGGAAAGTGAGGAAAACAGATGAGTTTGATGAGTTTGACTGCCGTGGAACTCGGCAGAAAGATAAAAGAAAAAGAAGTGACCGTCGAGGAGGCAGTGACGGCGGCGTTAGATGCGATTGAGAAGCGTGAGGCGGAGGTGCACAGCTTTGTGACGGTTGACAGAGAGGGCGCCTTAAAGCGTGCAAAGGATGTGCAGGCGAGGATTAATGCGGGAGAACTGACCGGACCGCTTGCGGGTGTGCCGGTAGCGATCAAGGACAACATGTGCACGAAGGGGTTGCTTACGACTTGTTCTTCCAAAATTTTATACAATTTCGTCCCGACCTACACAGCGGAGGCGGTCCTTAATCTGGAAAAGGCAGGAGCGGTCATCCTCGGCAAGACGAACATGGATGAGTTTGCCATGGGAAGCACGACCGAGACTTCGGCGTACGGCGTGACAAAAAATCCATGGAATACCGGGCATGTGCCGGGCGGTTCGTCAGGCGGTTCCTGTGCGGCGGTTGCCGCGGAAGAGTGCAGCTATGCGCTTGGCTCCGACACCGGCGGCTCGATCCGTCAGCCGAGCTCTTTCTGTGGCGTGACCGGCATCAAGCCGACTTACGGAACGGTATCCCGGTACGGACTGATTGCCTACGGTTCCTCTCTGGATCAGATCGGACCGATCGCCAAGGATGTGACCGACTGCGCGACGATCTTAGAGGCGATCGCATCACATGACGTCAAAGATTCCACATCGGTGCAGCGTGAGGATTATGATTTTACATCGGCGCTTGTGGATGATGTGCGTGGGATGAAGATTGGTATCCCGAGAGACTATTTTGGCGACGGACTGGACCCAGAGGTAAAAGCGGCGGTTCTTGGCGCGGCAAAGAAGCTGGAGGAGAAAGGCGCGATCGTGGAGGAGTTTGATTTAAGTCTGGTCGAGTATGCGATCCCGGCTTACTATGTCATCGCCTGCGCGGAGGCGAGCTCCAACCTGGCACGTTTTGACGGTGTCAAATACGGATACCGCACAGAGCAGTATGACGGGCTTCACAATATGTACAAAAAGACCCGCTCCGAAGGATTTGGCGCGGAAGCGAAGCGCCGTATCATGCTGGGTTCCTTCGTGCTGAGCAGAGGTTACTACGACGCCTACTATTTAAAGGCACTCCGCACGAAGGCGTTGATCAAGCAGGCGTTTGACAAGGCATTTGAAAAATATGACGTGATCCTGGGACCGGCGGCACCGACGACGGCACCGAAGCTCGGCGCCTCCTTGAGCGATCCGCTGAAAATGTATCTGGGCGACATCTATACGATTTCCGTGAACCTTGCGGGACTTCCGGGAATTACGCTTCCCTGCGGAACGGATCAGAGCGGACTCCCGATCGGTTTACAGCTCATCGGCGATTGCTTTGCGGAGAAAAAAATCATCCGCGCGGCATATACTTACGAGCAGACCAGAAGCTACGAACACAGTCCGTTGGCACGATGACAGTGGGAGGATGAGATAGATGAGCAAAACATACGAAACCGTAATCGGACTGGAGGTCCATGTAGAATTAGCGACAAAGACAAAAATTTTCTGCGGCTGCTCGACAGCCTTTGGCGGAGCGCCCAACAGCCACACCTGCCCGGTGTGCACCGGTATGCCGGGATCCCTTCCGGTATTGAACAAGCAGGTGGTGGAATATGCGATGGCGGTTGGACTTGCGACGAACTGCACGATCACCCAGTATTGTAAATTTGACCGCAAGAACTATTTTTACCCGGATAACCCGCAGAACTATCAGATTTCCCAGCTGTATCTGCCGATCTGCCGCAACGGCGGCGTGGAGATCGAGACGGCTGCCGGCAAAAAGACGATCGGCATCCACGAGATCCATATGGAGGAAGATGCAGGAAAACTGGTGCACGACGAGTGGGAGGACGTGTCCATCGTGGATTACAACCGTTCCGGCGTTCCGCTGATCGAGATCGTGTCGGAACCGGATATGCGCTCTGCGGAGGAGGTCATTGCCTATCTGGAAAAATTGAGGCTGATCATCCAGTATCTCGGCGCATCGGACTGCAAATTAAACGAAGGCTCCATGCGTGCCGATGTCAACCTGTCCGTCAGGGAGGCGGGAGCCGCTGAGTTTGGAACACGTACCGAGATGAAAAACCTGAACTCTTTCAAGGCGATCGCGAGAGCCATCGAAGGCGAGCGCGCCCGCCAGATCGAATTGATCGAGGAGGGGAAAAAAGGTCATCCAGGAGACCCGCCGCTGGGATGACAACAAGGAATCCTCCCCACGCGATGCGATCCAAGGAGGACGCACAGGACTACCGTTATTTCCCGGAGCCGGATCTGGTTCCGGTGGTCATCAGCGACGAGTGGATTGAGCGCGTGAAGGCACGCCAGCCGGAGATGCGGGATGAGAAGCTGATCCGCTATCAGGATGAGTTCGGTCTGCCAAAATACGATGCGGAGATCCTGACCGGAGACAAATCATTTGCAGATCTGTTTGAGGCAGCGGCCGCGATCTGCGGAAAGCCGAAAAAAGTCTCCAACTGGATCATGACGGAGACAATCCGCCTGTTAAAAGAAAATGAAATGGATCCGGATCAGATCCGCTTTTCACCGGAACATCTTGCAAAGCTGGTGGATCTTGCGGATGCCGGTTCCGTCACCAACACCGTGGCAAAGGAAGTCTTCGAGAAAGTCTTTAAAGAGGACATTGATCCGGAAGCCTATGTGAAGGAAAAGGGGCTTTTGACAGTCAATGACGAGGGAGCACTCCGTGAGACGGTGGCGAAAGTCATTGCGGAGAATCCGCAGTCGGTGGAGGATTACCACAATGGAAAAGAAAAAGCGATCGGCTTTCTGGTCGGACAGACGATGAAAGCGATGAAGGGAAAGGCAAATCCTGCACTGGTGAACCAGATCTTAAAAGAATTGCTGTAAGCGGTCAGTGTCTTTTGTAGTGATAAGCAGTACTATTAGAAATAGATACCTGAAAGTTCCAGATAACCATACGGCAGCAAATTTTGACCGCAAAATCCGGTATTTCTAACCAAGCGAAGGCTGGCATTCATGATGATCCGTGTCTTTCCAAGTTTGGAGCACTCCTCGGACGGTGTCCGCAAATCATGAGACAATTTTAGGAGCTTTCGTGCGGCGCTTTGCACGCTTCCGAGTAAAACCTAATCGCGCGGACTGATGTCTGAGGAGATTTCTGCCATATTTTTAATAGCAGAAGTCTCCGAGTTTCAGTCCGCGCGATTTTATAATGTTTATGAGGGAGCGCGCATTAGCGCCGCTAGAAAGTTCGCCCATTGTCTCTGATTTGTCGGACACACTCCGGGAGTGTCCAAACGTGGAAGAGACACGGAATGAAATACCAGCCGCGGCATGGAAGAAATACTTGAATTTTGCTTCAAAAAATTTGCCGCCGTATGGTTATTCCGGAACTTTCTGTTCTCAGTTCTTCCTGTAATACTGCTTATCCCCTCAAAAGGCACAGCCGGTTTATCTGCGGTTGGGATTCCGGTATTTTTCTTCGCAGTATTTGCAGCGGTAGACTTCCTTTTCTTCATCGGTCAGGAGGAAGATCTGGTCAAGCTCCTGCTCGATGGAAGTGATACAGCGCGGATTCCTGCAGGTGATGACATTCTTGACCTGCTTTGGAAGATGCAGCTCCTTTTTCTCATAGATCTTGTCGTCCTTGATGACGTTGACTGTGATATTGTGATCGATGAAGCCGAGGATGTCGAGATCCAGCGCTTCGACCGGGCATTCCACCTTCAAGATATCCTTCTTGCCCATCTTGCTGCTCTTCGCGTTCTTGATGATGGCAACCGTGCAGTCGAGCTCGTCGAGCTTCAGGTCGTGGTAGATCTGCAGGCTCATGCCGGCTTTGATATGGTCTAATACAAAACCCTCGTGGATTCCACTGATATTTAACATGTATCTGTCCTTTCTGCCGATTTTATTTAATCGACCCTGATGTCTAAGAGTGTTAAGATCAGCGCCATGCGGACATAGACGCCGTACTGTGCCTGCCTGAAGTAGGCGGCTCTCGGGTCGTCGTCGACCTCGACGGAGATCTCGTTGACTCTCGGAAGCGGATGAAGCACCAGCATATCATCCTTGGCGAGATCCATCTTCGCTTTGGTCAGAATGTAGAAATTCTTTAAGCGGACGTAGTCTTCCTCGTTGAAGAAGCGTTCCTTCTGTACACGGGTCATGTATAAAACATCCAGATCCGGCATGGCGTCTTCCAGACGCTCCACTTCGGTAAATGGGATATTGTTCGCTGCAAGGACGTCCTCGCGGATGTAGCTTGGGATTCTAAGCTCTTCCGGGGAGATCAGCACGAAACGGATGCCCGGATAGCGGATCAGTGCAGAGATCAAAGAATGTACGGTGCGCCCGAATTTTAAGTCGCCGCAGAGTCCGATCGTGAGATTGCCAAGGCGTCCTTTTAAAGAACGGATGGTTAACAGATCGGTAAGAGTCTGGGTGGGATGCTGATGACCGCCGTCGCCGGCATTGATAACGGGAATTCGGGATTTCTGGGAGGCAACAAGAGGTGCACCTTCCTTTGGATGACGCATAGCACAGATATCTGCATAGCAGGAAATAATACGAATGGTATCGGAAACGCTTTCACCTTTGGCTGCCGAGCTGGAATCGGCACTGGCGAAACCTAAAACAGAACCGCCGAGATTTAACATGGCAGCTTCAAAACTTAATCTGGTACGGGTGCTTGGCTCATAAAAACAGGTTGCCAGCTTTTTCCCTTCGCATGCATGGGCATACTTCTGTGGGTACTTCTCGATATCGTTGGCAAGATCCAAAAGCTTGTCCAACTCATCGACGGAGAAGTCCAATGGGCTCATTAAATGACGCATAAAATCCTCCTTGTATTGACCGGAAACGGCAGAACAAATCTGTCTGTCTCCAGGCATTTTTTCTATCATATAATAATCACTCTGTGAATTCAAGGGGAAAAATATTTACGCACGAATCGGGAAAAGACGGGCTGTTTGGCATGATATTTCAAAAGATTGGAGCCATTTTCTGATATTTGGTTGCACGAAAAAGAAAAATGAAGTAAACTACAGGTACGCAGAAAAGAATGCAAAAAGTTCCGCCTAGGGCGGAACATACAAGGAAAGGAAGAACAGACATGGCAGAAGAGACAAATTTTAGCCAGGGAGAAGCGGAGGAGATAAAGTATCAGGAGCGCAAACGGTTACTTTTCTTTGGACTTCCATGGACATTTACCAAATATACGATCAGTCAGGATATGATTACCGTCGATGAGGGATTGATCAAGGTGGAAGAGAATGACTGCTACATGTACAAAGTGCAGGATGTCAAGCTGACAGCCACACTGCCGGAGCGGATTTTCGGGCTGGGAACGATCATCTGCTACACCGGAGACGTGACAGACAAGGAACTTCGCCTGAGTCATATCAAGCATGCAAAGGAGATTAAGAATTATCTTCTGAAGGCATCCGAGGCGGCGCGCATCAAGAGACGCACATTAAACATGCAGGACATCGGTGCAAGCCTTGCAGATGATGTGGATCTGTAGGAAAAGCCGCTGCTTTCACAGGGCGCAGGAGTGCGTGCCGGGAAAGAGCGCCATGCGCGGTCTGGCTATGTGAGCCGGTTTGCATGCACGAGAATGCGCTCAAAGAGCAGACCCGCGCCAAGCCAAAACGGGGCATAATCCAGCCGGATCAGCCCGTTGACGTTTGCCCTGGCGCTGCTGTAGTCCCAGGGGCAGAAGTGATGCCGCCTTAAGAGGGATCCGGTTAAGTACTCGAATGAAAAAATACCCACTGTATAGATGCTGCCGCGCAGAAGTGCCGGCAGCTTTTTGATTTTTGCATAGACCGGACCGATACAGGCAGCCATACCGTAGATGGGGAACATCCACAGGGAGGTCTGACCGATCAGACGGCCGTCGTGTCTTGCGAGGAGCCTGCGGAGGTGAACAGAATTTCCATGCACCAGCCGGTCAGTCCGCAGATGAGAAAATTACGTCCGCGCATATGAGAGATTCCTCCGGTTTTCGTTTGTGTTTCAGTATTTCCGGTTCCAGACAAAATATGTACATTTTCTGAAATTAAAATGAAATAAATCGGGATAACTTGTAAAACCTTAAGATCTGGCATATAATAAAAAAAGTGAATTCGGCAGAGGATGACATGCGGCTGAATCAATTATTGAAACATCTTACATATGAACATGTGCAGGGAAGCCAGAGCCGTGAGATAACAGACATCTGTTACCATTCCGGGAATGTCAGGAAGGCTCCCTATTTGTTTGCCTAAAAGGGCTGCATAACGACGGGCATGACTATCTGCAGGGAGCGCTGGAGGCCGGGGCGGCAGCAGTTGTGGTTGCGGCGGAGAATGTGGTTCCGCTGGACAATGATGCGCTTTTGTACACGGAACAGTTTGGTGTGCGGATCGCGGAGATCATAGACCGGTGGCAGGTCTCCGTTGTGATTGCGGCGGATACCAGACATGCGCTCGCAGAGCTTGCGGCAGCTTTTTTTGATTATCCGGCGGCAAAGCTTCGTATGGTTGGAATTACGGGAACCAAGGGGAAGACAACGACGGCGTATCTGCTTTCTGCGATTCTTCGTGAGAGCGGGCATAAGACCGGAATGATCGGAACGATCGCAATCGATACCGGAGACGGCGTTCTTCCGGCGGTACATACGACGCCGGAAGCCTACGAGATACAGAAGTATCTGGCGCAGATGGTGGACAACGGCTGTGATACCTGCGTGATGGAGGTCTCTTCCCAGGGGCTGAAGATGCAGCGGGTGGAGGGGATATTTTTTGACATCGGCATGTTCTTAAACATCGAGCCGGATCATATCGGGGAGGGCGAGCATGCTTCGTTTGCGGAATATCTGTTCTGCAAGAGCCGCCTGATGCGCCAGTGCCGGATCGGGATTGTCAATCGGGATGATCCGCACACGGAGCGCATACTACAGGGACATACCTGCAGCGTGGAGACGTTTTCCCTGCGGCATCCGGCGGATGTGACGGCGGAGAATATCCGCTTTTTTATGCAGTCGGGAGAACTTTGGGGAAGCTTTCTGGTGCGCGGGAAGACGGCGGTGTATCCGGTGAGAATGCAGCTCCCCGGAACGTTTAACGTCTACAATGCACTGGCGGCCATAAAGGCGGCAGGACACCTGGGAGCCGCGGAGAGCGATATCTGCCTTGCACTCCGCAGCGCAAAAGTCCCCGGAAGATGCGAGAATGTGAAGCGGTCCGAAGATTATGTCATTCTGATTGACTATGCACACAATGAGATGAGCTTAAAAAATCTTCTGGAAATGCTGCGCGGGTTTAAGCCGCGGCGTCTTATCGTACTGTTCGGGTGCGGCGGCAACCGGTCGAAGCTCAGGCGGTCGAAGATGGGAGAGACGGCGGGACATCTGGCGGATCTTACGATACTGACTTCCGACAACCCGCGCTGGGAAGATCCGGAGGAGATTCTGGACGACATTGAGGACGGGATCCGAGGAACTGGCGGACAGTATGTGCGCATTGCGAACCGGAGGGAAGCCGTGCGGTATGCCATGGCGCAAGCCATGGAGAATGACATGCTTGTGCTTGCGGGAAAAGGGCACGAGGCATATCAGGAGATTCGCGGCGTGCGCTATCCGCTCAGTGAATACGAGCTGGTGGAGGAAGCGAGACGAAGCCCTGACATGGGGGAGAATACAGACAGAAACGAGGTGGACAGATGGCGGAATATGCGAAGGTGATTGTGGATATTTCACAGGAAAAACTGGATAAGACATTTGAGTACCGCATTCCGCCGTATCTCACACAGCGGATCGCAGTCGGAATGCAGGTCTATATTCCGTTTGGCAGCCGCAGGATCACCGGCTATGTGGTCGAGCTTTCCGATGAGGCGGAGTATGACGAGGATAAGCTGAAAAATATTGCGGGGATCGTGACGGACAGTGTGCCGATCGAGTCCCATCTGATCGCGCTTGCGGGCTGGATGCGGGAACATTACGGCGGCACGATGAACCAGGCGCTAAAGATGGTACTTCCGATCAAGGAGAAGAAAAAAGCCGTGGAACATAAAAGGGTGCGGCTTGCGCTTCATCCGGTGGAGGCGAAGAACCAGCTGGGAGCGTATGAGAGACGCCACAGCACCGCCCGCGCCAGGCTGCTTCGTGCGCTGCTGGAAGAGGAGGAGCTGGACTGGGATCTTGTCACACACAAGCTTGGGGTGTCGGGAAGTGTGATCCGGGCGATGGAGGAATCCGGCGTCGTCAAAGTAATTCGGGAAACGCAGTACCGCAATCCGGTGTCCCACCTGACCAGCAGAGGATATGGGCTCACTTTAAACGATGAGCAGCAGGAAGCGGTGGATGCGGTCTGGTCGGATTACGAGAAGGGAATCCGGTCGACCTATCTGATAAAGGGTGTGACGGGCAGCGGCAAGACCGAAGTCTATATGGAGCTGATCGCGAAGATGCAGAAGGCGGGGCGGCAGGCCATCGTCCTGATTCCGGAGATCGCGCTGACATATCAGACGGTGCTGCGGTTCTATAACCGGTTTGGCGACCGGGTATCCATACTGAATTCCAGAATGTCACCGGGGGAGCGCTACGATCAGTTCCTTAGGGCAAAAAACGGGGAGATCGACGTGATGATCGGTCCGAGGTCAGCACTGTTTACACCGTTTGCCAATCTGGGGCTTATCATCATTGACGAGGAGCATGAGACTTCCTATAAGAGTGAGACGGTTCCACGCTATCATGCCAGGGAGACCGCCATTGCGCGGGCAGCCATGCTGGACGCGAGCGTTGTGCTGGGATCGGCAACGCCGTCGGTGGACAGCTATTACCGGGCGAAGCGCGGAGAATACCGGCTGCTTACGCTCACAAAGCGCGTGAAGGAAAGACCGCTTCCGGCATGCGGGGTGGTGGATCTGCGGCAGGAATTAAGAGAGGGCAACCGCTCCATCCTAAGCCGCAGGTTAGACGGGCTGATGGAGCAGCGCCTGCGGGCGGGAGAACAGACCATGCTCTTTATCAACCGCAGGGGCGTGGCGGGCTTTGTCTCTTGCAGAGCCTGCGGACATGTGATAAAATGTCCGCATTGCGATGTATCGCTGAGCCAGCATGCGAACGGGCGGATGGTCTGCCATTACTGCGGGTACACGGAGCCGGTGCCGGTACAATGTCCGGCGTGCGGATCGAAGTACATCAGCGGGTTTAAGGCGGGAACCGAGAAGATCGAGATGGTTGTCAGAAAACGATTTCCGGAAGCGCGTGTGCTGCGCATGGATATGGATACCACGCGGGGCAAGGAAGACTACGAGCAGATTTTATCGGCATTTGCCAATCACGAGGCGGATATCCTGATCGGTACGCAGATGATCGTAAAGGGGCATGATTTCCCGGATGTGACGCTGGTTGGCGTTCTTGCAGCAGATCTCTCGCTGCATGTCGGGGACTACCGCGCGGCGGAGCGGACGTTCCAGCTCCTGACACAGGCGGCAGGAAGAGCCGGCCGCGGGAATAAGCCGGGCGAGGTCGTCATCCAGACGTATGACCCGGAGCATTACAGTATAGAGACGGCGAAGGCGCAGGACTACGATGCGTTTTACGAGCAGGAGATTGCGTACCGCAAGATCATGCTTTACCCGCCGGTCTGGAACATGCTTGTGATCTTGTGCGCCTCTAAGAGCGAGGAGGCGGCGGATGCCATGGCGGCAGAGCTTGCGGCGGCAGCGGATGCGTATACAGGGAAGAATACGAAAGAGAAGGTCTATCTCGTGGGACCCGTCGACGCGGCGATTGCAAAAGTGAATGATATTTATAAAAAAATAATTTATCTCAAGGCAGAAAATTATGACACGCTGGTAAAGATAAAAAATAGGACAGAAGTGTATGCCAGAGAGAGCCGGTACTATAAGAATGTGACCGTGATGTTTGATTTCAATCCGGTGAACGGCTTTTAGGCAGAATGGAGGAAAGATGGCACTTAGGACAATCAGAATACAGGGAGATCCTGTATTGACCAAAAAATGCAGAGAGATTACAGAGATTACACCGAAGATCAGAGAACTGGCAGAGGATATGCTTGATACGATGTACGAGGCGAACGGCGTGGGACTTGCAGGTCCGCAGGTCGGCGTGTTAAAGCGCATCGTCGTCATCGACATCGGCGAAGGGCCGGTTGTGATGATCAACCCGGTGATCTTAGAGACTTCCGGCGAGCAGACCGGCGACGAGGGCTGTCTGAGCCTTCCGGGCAAGGCAGGCACCGTGACCAGACCGAACTACGTGAAAGCGCGGGCGTTTGATCTGGATATGGAAGAGTATGAGATTGAGGGGACAGAGCTGATGGCGCGTGCCATCTGTCATGAGCTGGATCATCTGGACGGACACATGTACACTGAGAAGGTGGAAGGTCCGCTTCACGAAGTCACCTATGAGAGTGATGAGGAAGAATAAAGCAGGGATGATCTGTGAAAATGGAGGTCAGTGATGAGAGTCATATTCATGGGAACACCGGATTTCGCGGTGGGAACGTTGGAAGAAATCATAAAAGCGGGACATGAGGTGGCGCTGGTTGTCTCCCAGCCGGATAAGGCAGTGGGAAGAAGCAAGGCGCTCCGCTATACACCGGTCAAGGCATGTGCGCTCGAGCACGGCATTGAAGTATATCAGCCGCAGAAAGTCAGAGACAGCGAGTGTATCGAGCGTCTGCGGACATATCATCCGGATATCATAATTGTGGAGGCTTTTGGGCAGATTATACCGAGAGCGATTCTGGATATGCCGCGCTACGGGTGTGTGAATGTGCACGCGTCGCTGCTTCCGAAGTACCGCGGTGCCGCACCGATTCAGTGGGCGGTCATAAACGGCGATGCCGTCACCGGAGTGACGACGATGCGCATGGACGAGGGGCTTGATACCGGAGATATGATCTTAAAGGAAGAAGTGAAGATCCGTGCGGATGAGACGGGCGGCAGTCTGTTCGACCGGCTGTCCGAGGTCGGCGCGAAGCTGTGCGTGCGCACGATGGAGGCGATCGATGCGGGAACGGCAACCTACACGCCGCAGGACAACTCCCAGGCAACGCATACCGCCAAGATTTACAAAGAAATGGGAAGCATTGACTGGAAACAGGGCGCAAAAGAGATTGAGTGCCTGATCCGCGGACTGGATCCGTGGCCGAGTGCCTATACCAGACTGGGCGATAAGATGTTAAAGATCTGGAAGGCGCAGGTCGTTTCTGAGGAGTCCGGGGCGGAGCCGGGCTGCATTGTGAAAGTGGAAAAAGATCATATTCTGGTGCAGACCGGAAAGGGAATGCTTGCCATCAGTGAACTTCAGCTTGAGGGCAAGAAGCGTATGCCGGTGGAGGCATTTCTGAACGGATATGAGATCGAAGAGGGCACATATTTTAAGAAAGGGTGATTACTATGCCATATTCATACTATTACTGGGGATTTGATCCGACGTATATACTCGTGCTCATCGGAGCAGTCATCTGTCTGGTTGCATCTGCGAGGGTGAAGTCGACATACAACAAATATGCTTCCTACCGCAGCATGTCCGGCATGACCGGAGCACAGGCGGCGGAACGGATTCTGCACTCGGCAGGAATCTACGACGTGTCGGTGCAGCATGTATCGGGCAATCTGACCGATCACTACAATCCGTCGAACAAGACGCTGAATCTGTCGGATTCTGTGTATGGAAGCACGTCGGTGGCGGCTGTCGGTGTGGCGGCGCATGAGTGCGGACATGCCATTCAGCACCAGCAGGGATATGTGCCGCTCACGCTCCGCTCGGCGATCGTGCCGGTGGCAAATCTCGGTTCTACGCTGGCGTGGCCGTTAATTTTAATCGGATTATTTTTTACCAGCAATACAGGGACATTTTTAATCGACCTTGGAATTCTTTGTTTTTCGTTCGCTGTTCTGTTTCAGCTTGTGACGCTTCCGGTGGAGTTCAATGCATCGCACCGCGCGCTGCGCATTTTAGGAGAGCAGGGAATCTTAAGCGACAGTGAGCTGCCTTATACGCGAAAAGTGTTGAAGGCGGCGGCACTTACTTACGTGGCGAGTGCGGCGGCATCGATTCTGCAGCTGCTTCGTCTGGTGTTATTATTTGGAGGAAGAAGACGTGACGACTGATTCCGTGAATACGCGGGAACTGATTCTTGAGATCCTTTTAGAAGTGACGGAGAGGGACAGTACAGCCATCTGGTGATCCGTTCGGTGCTGGAGAAGTACCAGTATCTGGACAAAAGAGAGCGTGCCTTTTTAACGAGAGTGGCGGAGGGCACCATTCAGCGCCAGATCGAACTGGACTATATTCTGGATCAGTTCTCAAAAGTAAAGGTCAGAAAAATGAAACCGGTGATCCGCGCCATTCTCAGGATGGGCGTATACCAGCTGAAATATATGGACAGTGTACCGGCATCCGCCGCCTGCAACGAGGCGGTAAAGCTTGCGAAGAAAAAGGGCTTCGGACAGCTGTCCGGTTTCGTGAACGGGGTACTGCGCGGTGTTTCGCGCGGCCTGGATCAGCTTACATATCCAAAGGAGAGCGTCGATGCCGTAAAAGCCTGGTCGGTGTGCTACTCGATGCCGGAATGGATCGTTGCGCAGTGGATCGGCGATTACGGAAAGGAACGCACAAAAGAGATTCTTGCAGCGTCCCTTTTGGAAGCGCCGATCACCGTCCGCACGAATCTGGAACGGATCACGCCGGAGGCGCTCGCAGAGCGTTTTAAGGAGGAGGGCGTTACCGCGGTTCCGCTGGATACGGAAAAATATCCCGGACTTTCGTATGCATATACGATCTTTGGGTTTGATCATTTAAACGGTCTTTCCAGTTTTCAGGAAGGACTGTTTTATGTGCAGGACATCAGTTCCATGATGGTGGCGGAATATGCGGCGCCAAAGGAGGGCGACCACTGCATTGACGTCTGTGCGGCGCCGGGCGGCAAGAGCATTCATCTTGCGGAAAAGTTAAAAGGTACCGGTCATGTGGAGGCGCGGGACATCAGCGAACAGAAAGTGGCGCTGATCGATGAGAATATAAAAAGATGCCGGCTTACGAATATTACGGCGAAGTGTCAGGATGCGACTGTTTTGGACGAGGCATCGGTTCGTACGGCGGATGTGCTGATTGCGGATCTTCCCTGCTCGGGACTCGGGGTGCTGCGCAGAAAGACCGATATCAAGTACCGCATGAACCCGGAAGGGGAGGAATCGCTTGTGGCGCTGCAGAGGCAGATACTGTCTGTGGTGTGTGAATATGTGAAGACGGGCGGGACACTGATTTATTCCACCTGCACGATTCACACGGCGGAGAACGAGGGGAATGCCAGATGGTTTGAGCAGACGCACCCGGAGTTCGCCCTCGATACGATGCGGCAGATGTTCCCGGAAGAACATCTCGGGGACGGATTTTTTATAGCAAAATTTAAGCGAAAGCAGGACAACGGATAAGGAATGGAAAAGACAGACATTAAATCGTTGAATCTGGAAGAACTGACCGCATTTGTCGAGTCGCTCGGAGAAAAAAAGTTCCGGGCAAAACAGATTTACGAGTGGATTCACAGAAAGCATGTGGCATCCTTTTCGGAGATGACCAATATTTCTGCGGCTCTCATTGAAAAATTGAATCAGAACTGTACGCTGACCAGCTTAAAAAAGGCGGATGTGCAGATCTCGAAGATTGACGGTACCAGAAAGTACCTGTTTCTTCTGGACGACGGCAATGTCATCGAGAGTGTCTTAATGCGTTATAAGCACGGGAACTCCGTCTGTATTTCCTCACAGGTCGGTTGCCGGATGGGCTGCCGTTTCTGCGCCTCCACGCTGGATGGTCTGGTGCGCGGTCTGCGGCCGTCCGAGATGCTCGATCAGATCTATCAGATCGGAACGGACATCGGCGAGCGGATCTCCAATGTTGTGGTGATGGGAACTGGCGAGCCTCTGGATAATTATGACAACCTGTTAAAATTCATCGAACTGCTGAGCGATGAAAACGGACTCAATATCAGCCAGCGGAACCTGACGGTCTCCACCTGCGGGATCGTTCCGCGCATGCGGGAGCTTGCGGATAAAAAGCTGCAGATCACGCTGGCGCTCTCGCTTCATGCATCCAACCAGGAAAAGCGCCTGCAGCTGATGCCTGTGGCGAACAAATATGACATTAAGGAAGCGGTCGATGCCTGCCGTTACTATTTTGAACAGACCGGCCGGCGCATCACGTTTGAGTACAGTCTGGTGGCGGGCGTAAACGATACGGCGGAGGATGCCGCAGAGCTGGCAGAGCTTGTGCGCGGGATCAACTGTCACATCAATCTGATTCCGGTCAATCCGATCAAGGAACGCAGCTATAGACAGCCGGATGACGGTGCAGTGCATGCATTCCAGAAAAAGCTGGAGAGAAACGGGCTCACCGTGACCGTGCGCCGGGAGATGGGCAGGGATATTGACGGTGCATGCGGGCAGCTGAGGCGCAAGCATATGCACAAAGAGCAGGAAATGGAGCATACCGGGCAGGAGACGGGGCATGTCGGGCAGGAGCAGTAAGTCTTGCCCTTTTTCGCGTTGTATGCTAACATTGGTAATTGGATAAATGGCAGGCAGGTACTGCTATTCTAATAATGGAGGAATAGAATGAAGACGTTTTCCATGACGCATGTGGGACAGCGGCGTGAGACGAACCAGGATTATATGTACACATCAGAGACCTCCGTGGGCAGGCTTCCGGATTTATTTCTGGTAGCAGACGGTATGGGAGGCCATGCGGCTGGAGATTATGCTTCGCGCTTCACAGTTGAAAAGATTGTGGAATACGTAACAGAATCCGAGGAGAGCGAGCCGGTGACCGTGCTCGGTGAGGCAGTCAGATATGCAAATGAACATTTGCTTGCGGAGGCGAACGCGGATGCGAGCAAAGCGGGCATGGGCACGACGATTGTTGCGGCAGTCGTGGTTGGCGATAAGCTCTACACGGCGAATGTAGGCGACAGCCGGTTGTATGTGATCAACCAGGAACGTATCACACAGATTACAAGAGATCACTCTCTGGTAGAAGAGATGGTTCGGCTGGGAGAGATGGACAAAGAGGATGCAAAAGTGCACCCGGATAAAAATATTATTACGAGAGCGATCGGCGTGCTTCCGGAGGTGTCGGCGGATTTCTTCGAGACGGTGCTTGTGCCGGGAGATACGGTTCTGTTGTGTTCGGCCGGTCTGACCAATATGGTCGATGATACGGATATCAAGCGGATCGTGCTGGGACAGCGGGATATTGTGGAGAAAACACAACGGCTGATCGACGCCGCGAACGAGAATGGCGGTAAGGATAATATAACGGTGGTTTTGATTGAGCCGTTTTCAGATGAGACTAGATAGAGAATGAAGTTCTTTGTAAATCAGGTTGGAGGTTTAATATGTTAACAGAGGGAATGTATATAGCGGACCGTTATGAAATCATAGGGAAAATTGGTGCCGGCGGAATGTCTGACGTATATAAGGCAAAAGATCTGACGCTCGGACGTTTTGTGGCAATCAAGGTTTTAAAGCCGGAGTTTTCGGAGGATCTGAATTTTGTGACAAAGTTCCGCACGGAGGCACAGTCTGCCGCGGGATTAGAGCATCCGAACATCGTAAATATCTACGATGTCGGAAGCGAAAAAGGAATGCATTATATCGTGATGGAGTATGTGGAAGGCATCACGTTAAAGACATATATTGAGAAAAAGGGTCAGCTTTCTTTTAAGGAGGCAGTCAGCATTGCCATTCAGGTGGGAAGAGGTATTGAGGCGGCGCATAGCAAGGGTATCATCCACCGGGACATTAAGCCACAGAATATTATTATTTCCACAGAAGGAAAAGTAAAAGTAACAGATTTCGGTATCGCGCGCGCAGCAAGCAGCAACACGATCAGTTCCGATGTGATGGGATCCGTGCACTATTCTTCCCGGAGCAGGCACGCAACGGATTTGTGGACGGCAAGAGCGACATCTATTCCCTTGGTATTGTGATGTATGAGATGGTGACGGGACGTGTGCCGTTTGACGGGGATACGACCGTGGCGGTTGCCATCCAGCATCTGCAGGAGGAGATTGTTCCGCCGAGTGCCTACGCGCCGAATCTTCCGATCAGTATGGAGAAGATCATTTTAAAATGTACGCAGAAGAATCCGGACCGCCGTTATGAGTCCATGACGGCACTTTTGACGGATCTGCGCAAGGCGCTTGTCAGCCCGAATGAGGATTTTGTCGTGATGGTTCCTGCAACCAATCAGGACAAGACACGCATTATCGGAGAGGATGACTTAAAGCAGATCAAGGAGGAGGCAGACAGCCTCTATCTTAAGGCAGATCAGGCGGTGCACGCGAGAGCGGAGGAGATGAACCGCTACGATGAGGATGAGGACGACGAAGAAGATGTGGACGATGATGAGCTGGATGACGAGGATGACGGCGATCTGAATCCGAAGATGGAGAAAGCGATCACGATTATGGGAATTGTTGCGGCAGTCGTGATTGTGATTATCATCATTGTGATTGTGGTAAATCTGTTCGGCGGAATCAAGTCCAAGAAGCAGTCTGACACGGAGACGTCGCGCACAGAGACTACACAGACCGAGAGCCAGAACGAGGATACGGTTACCGTTCCGGATTTCCGCGGCATGACATATGCGGATGCGCAGACCGAGGCGGAGAAGAAGGGATTAAAGCTGGAGAATAAGGGCGAAGTATCCTCTGACGACTACGATGAGGGCGAGATCGCCAATCAGGACCCGGAGAGCGGCAAGGAAGTCGAAGAGGGCACGACGATCGGCGTTGTGATCAGCAACGGAAAAGGCAGTGTGGCAGTGCCGAATGTGACCGGAGACTCTGAGGATGATGCAGTGTCTGCACTGGAAAAGGAAGGCTTTAAGCCGAACAAGACATACGCTTACGATGACAGTGTGGAGGAGGGAAAAGTCATTTCCCAGACACCGTCCGCAGGAGATAAGGCAAAAACAGGCGATACGATCACGATCGTCATCAGCCAGGGCGCAGAGGCAGTGACCGTTCCGGATGTGAAGACGACCTACAAGTCCGAGGATCAGGTTCCAAAGCGCTGCTTACCGATTTTAATGTAACGGTAAAGACGGCATACAGTGATACACTTCCGGAAGGCATTGTCATGGATCAGAGCATCGATCCGGGCAAGCAGGTGGAAAAAGGCAGCGACATCACGATCACGGTAAGCATGGGACCGTCACCGTCCCAGAGTGTGACAGCGACGACCTACAGCTTCAAGGCGACGATCAATCTGCCGGGCGATACGTCCAACGTATCAGGCGCAACAATCACGCTGTATGATACTTCCGGCAATGTGCTGGGACAGTGGGATAAGGCGATCACAGATGATTTTTCCATCAGCAAGACGGGACTGCTTGCAAAAGAGGGCTATCTGGTGATCTCATGGCTGGATTTAAACGGCAACAAGATCAACGATCAGACCACGAGCACCTACCAGTTTACACCGGAATCATAATGGATAAGAATATGCAGGGAAAGATTGTAAAAGGAATTTCCGGATTCTACTACGTTCACGTAGCGGGATCCGGAATTTATGAATGTAAGGCAAAAGGAATTTTCCGCAACCAGAAGATCAAGCCGCTGGTGGGCGATAATGTGACGATTGCCGTCCTGGATGAGGAGCAGATGCTTGGAAATATCGAGGAGATTCTTCCGAGAGAAAATGCCCTGATCCGTCCGGCGGTTGCCAACATCGATCAGGCGCTTGTGATTTTTGCAGCGGCAAAGCCGAAGCCGAATTTTAATCTGCTGGACCGTTTTCTGATTATGATGGAATATCAGAAAGTGCCGGTTACGATCTGCTTTAACAAGTGCGACCTTCTGACCGGGGAGGAGCTGCATGCGTTTTCGGATGTCTACGAACAGTGCGGCTATCCGGTGGTGTACACCTCGGCGAGAGAGCAGCGGGGAATCGATGCGCTGCTTGAGCGACTGGACGGAAAGGTGACATCGGTGGCAGGCCCCTCGGGTGTGGGCAAGTCATCGATCATCAACTGTCTGCAGCCGGAGCGCCAGATGGAGACAGGGGCAATCAGCAGAAAGATTGAGCGCGGCCGTCACACGACCCGCCACTCGGAGATTATTCCAATCAAAGAGCAGACTTACATCATGGATACGCCGGGATTTTCCACGCTGGATATTCCGGGGCTGGAGAAGGAAGATCTGTGGTGGTATTATCCGGAATTTGAGGAGTATGAGCCAAACTGCCGTTTTAAGGGCTGCAGTCATATCGGGGAGCCGGACTGCGGGGTAAAAGAGGCGGTGGAAGCCGGGAAAATCAGCCGGCTCCGCTATGAAAATTACATGCAGCTATATCAGGAATTAAAAGAACAGAAGAAATATTAAAAAGAAGGGTGTAAGAGAGATGAATTGTTTGTCGCCATCCATATTATCCGCAGATTTTTCAAGACTGGGAGAGCAGATCCGTGAACTGGACGAGGCAGGGGCACAGTATGTACATATTGATGTCATGGACGGAATGTTTGTGCCGAGTATTTCCTTCGGGCTTCCGGTAATCCGCTCCATCCGTCCCTGTACGGACCGGATCTTCGACGTGCATCTGATGATCGAGGAGCCGGGGCGCTATATTGAGGATTTTGTCGGAGCCGGAGCGGATCTGATTACCGTGCATGCAGAGAGCTGCAAGCATCTGGACCGCACGATTGATTCCATCAAAGAGCGGGGGATTCTTGCGGGGGTTGCGTTAAATCCTGCTACGCCGCTGCAGACGGTGGAGTATGTGCTTGAAAAAGTGGACATGGTGCTGATTATGACGGTGAACCCTGGATTCGGTGGGCAGAAGTTTATCCCGTATACCTTGCAGAAGGTTCGTGATCTTAAGAAAATGATTGATGCGCGCGGGTTGAAAACAGACATTGAGGTGGACGGCGGGGTCAATCTCTCCAACGTGGAGGAGATTATGAGTGCCGGCGCCAACATCATCGTGGCGGGAAGCGCTGTTTTTAACGGAGATGTCGCTGAAAATACCCAGATGTTTCTGGATATTTTAAATTCTTAAGGAATGGCAGGAGGAAAGCGGGAGAGTGTATGAGACATTTTGTAATAATTTCAGGCGGAACGATCGACGATTTTTTTGCGGACAGATGGTTTGAGGAAGAGAAGCCGGATGCCGTTATCGCTGCGGATGCCGGAATGGAATATCTGTACCGCAGCCACCGGGTGCCGGATGTGATTGTCGGGGATTTCGATTCCGTGGGAACGGAGGCTCTTGCTTATTTTAAGACATTGCCTGGTGTGGCGATCCAGAAGCTGATTCCGGAGAAGGACGACACGGATACCGAGTCTGCAATCCGGCTTGCGATCCGGCGCGGAGCAGAGCGCATCACGCTTTTGGGAGCGACAGGGACACGGCTGGATCATGTGCTGGGGAATATCGAACTGCTTGGAATTGGGCTAAAGGCGGGGATTCCCATCCAGATCTGCGATGCCCATAACCGCATCCGTATGATTGATCGTGAAATGACGCTTGCGAGAAAGGAACAGTTTGGAACGTATGTGTCGCTCATTCCCTATACGGAATGTGTGGAGCATCTGACGCTGAAGGGATTTAAATATCCCTCACGGACGCCTGCCTGCGGGGATTCTGTTCGCTTGGCGTGAGCAACGAGATCGTGGCAGATACGGCAGAGATCTCGTTTGAGAGCGGGATTCTTCTCGTGGTGGAATCAAAGGACTGATGACAGAAGAGGATTGCCGCAATAAGCATAGAACTCTTTTGGGGGATAAGTAATATTATCAGAAGATCACACCGTGGGATTTCAGATGAAAATGCAGCTGGAAATTCGGTTCAAAAAATGTGGCATTTCTAACCAGCCGGATGTTTGCATCTTCGATGATCCGTGTCTTTCCAAGTTTGGAGCACTCCGCGGGTCATGTCCGCATCCCGGAAGACAATTTGTAGGACTTTTGTGTGTGTCCCTTATTGGCACCTCTGAACAAAACATAACCGCGCGAAGCCGATGTCTGAGTCGGCATCTGCCTTATTTTCAATAGCAGATGCCGGCGAGTTCGGTTCGCGCGGTTTATATTGTCTGTGAAGAGGTGCCATTAGGGACACCAGAAAGTCCGCCCATTGTCTCCGGTGTGTCGGACATGCACCCGTCGGATTGTCCAAACGTGGAAGAGACACGGAATCCGATGCAAACATTCAGCCGGAAGAAATGCTCACATTTTTCTCCAACGAATATTCCATCTGCATTTCCACATGAAATCCCGAAGTGTATTCTGATAATATTACTTATTAAAGCTGTTAAAGATAATAAACAGGATGATGTGTCCAAAGAATTGGACACATGATGCGATACACTCCTTTTATCAGATGACGAAAGGAGTGTATTTTTTATGAAAGGATATGTTGTAGCGGCAGGCTATATGGGATATGTAAACGGAGAATACATGCTCTTCTCGAATGAGGATGACTACAGAGAATATTTTGAAGATTAGAGATAAAATGAGATAAAAGAGGAAATTGCCACATGCCCAAAAGCCGGTCGTAGCGAACGGAAGGAAGCTTAGAACGCTGTCTGCGGATATTGAAATTTTAAATGGGATGTGGGATAATGTACGCGTAGGCAATGAGCCGGGCAGCACGTTTGGATGCGGCGAAGTGTACAGGCTTGCCTGTTACATATCCGCCGCATCCAAACGGGGAAGTCGGGCGAAGCCCGCGACCCGCAGAGCGCAAAGCGCCTGCGGGTTGCCTGGCGAAGGAAACAGAGGTCGTTGTCTATGTATTGCAAGGAAAGAAGGAATTCAGATGTCAGAGAAGGAAATCGAAGTCTATGGAAAACAAGTGGATGAGATCAAGATTCGGCCTTATGAGCATCACGCCAAGTATTACGAGACGGATCAGATGGGCATCATTCATCATTCCAACTATATCAAATGGATGGAAGAGGCGCGCATGGATCTGATGGAGCAGATCGGACTCTCCTATAAGGAGATGGAGGCGATGGAGATCATCAGCCCGGTGCTGTCGGTGTCCTGCGAGTATCACAGCATGGTTCATTTTGATGATGTGGTTGTCATTGAGCCGCGGATTACCAAGTATAACGGAATCAAGATGGAAGTGGAGTACCGGATGACGGATAAGGCGACGGGAGAACTTCGCACTACAGGAACAAGTTCCCACTGCTTTTTGAACCGTTCCGGAAGACCGATTTCGTTGAAACGGTCTTATCCGGAGATTGATACAAAGTTCTTTGAGTACACAGATATTTAGAACAAAATGGAGCGGATAGACGCTCCGGAATGGAGAATACTATGATTCAGGAAAGATTAAGCGCATTGCGCGAGGAGATGAAAAAGCGGAAGATCGATATTTATATTGTACCGACCGCCGATTTTCATGAGTCCGAATATGTAGGAGAGCATTTTAAAGCCAGAAAGTTTATCACCGGTTTCACCGGATCGGCAGGCACGGCGGTCATTACCCTGACAGAGGCAGGTCTGTGGACAGACGGACGCTATTTCGTGCAGGCGGAAAAGCAGCTTGCCGGAAGTACCGTGACCCTCTACCGCATGGGTGAAGAGAGTGTGCCGACCGTGGATGAGTTCGTCGAAAAAGAACTGCCGGAGAGCGGCTGCATCGGATTTGACGGCAGAGTGGTGAACGGAAGCTGGGGCAGAAAGCTTCTCGCCATTGCGGAGAAAAAGAAGGGTTCTTTGTACGTGACGGAGGATCTGATTGATCTGATCTGGAAGGATCGCCCGGCGCTTTCTAAGGAACCGCTGTTTTGCTTGAGGAGAAGTACTCCGGCAAGAGCACGGCAGACAAGATCGCAGATCTGCGCAAGGTAATGGAAAAAGAGGGAGCCAATGTGCATATTCTGACTTCCTTATACGATATAGCATGGCTGTTAAACATCCGCGGCGGAGACATCGATTACGTGCCGGTCATCCTGTCCTACCTGGTGCTTACCGACAAAGGAGTGCATCTGGTTTTTACAGGAAGAAGTTGTGGATGAGAAGATTGCAGCATATCTGAAAGAGAATCACATCACAACCAGACCTTACGATGCAATCTATGATTATGTGAAAGAGATCCCGGCTGACGCATGCGTACTGATGAACGGCAATACGGTCAACTACCGCATTACCAGCAGCCTGAAAAAAGAGATCCGCATTGTGGACCAACCGAACCCGACCGAGATCATGAAAGCGGTCAAGAATCCGGTCGAGGTGGAGAATATCCGCAAGGCACATGTGAAGGACGGTGTGGCATTTACCAAGTTCATGTACTGGCTGAAGACCAACATCGGCAAGATCCCGATGACGGAGATCTCCGCCTCAGATTACCTGGAGGCGCGCAGAAGAGAGCAGGATAACTTTATTGAGTTGAGCTTCGACACGATCTGCGCTTACGGACCGAATGCTGCCATGATGCACTATGCGGCGACTCCGGAATCGGACGCCGAGTTAAAGCCGGAAGGCTTTTTGCTGGTGGATTCCGGCGGACACTATTTCGAGGGAACGACCGACATCACAAGAACGATGGCGCTCGGACCGATCACAGACGAGATGCGGCTGCATTTTACAACGGTATGCCGCTCCAACATGAACCTTGCAAACGCCAAGTTCCTCTACGGCTGCACCGGACTGAATCTGGATATTTTATCCCGCGGTCCGCTCTGGCAGATGGGCATTGATTACAAGTGCGGTACCGGACACGGTGTGGGCTACATTTTGAATGTGCACGAGGGACCGAATGGCTTCCGCTGGAGAGTGGTGCCGGAGCGCCATGATAACGGCACGCTGGAAGAGGGTATGGTCACGACGGATGAGCCGGGCGTATATCTGGAAGGCAAATACGGTATCCGTACCGAGAACGAACTGGTATGCCACAAGGCGGAGAAAAACGAGTACGGCCAGTTCATGAATTTTGAAAATATTACTTATGCACCGATTGATCTGGATGCCATTGATCCGGACGAGATGACGGGACGTGAGAAGAAGATGTTAAATGACTATCATGCAATGGTATACAAGACACTCTCTCCGTACATGACACCGGAAGAGAATGAGTGGCTGAAGAAGTATACAAGAGCAATCTAGAAACGGAGACAGAAATGAGCGAAAAGCTGGTATTGATTGACGGACACAGTATTTTGAACCGGGCATTTTTCGGAATCCCGGATCTGACCAATTCCGAGGGACTTCACACGAACGCGGTATACGGATTTTTAAATATCATGTTCAAGATACTGGAGGAGGAGCAGCCCGATTACCTGACGGTTGCGTTCGACGTGTCTGAGCCGACGTTTCGCCACAAGATGTTTGCGGAATACAAGGGTACCCGCAAGCCGATGGCGGCAGAGTTAAAGCAGCAGGTACCCCTGATGAAAGAGATGCTGCGCGCGATGGGTGTGACCATCATTGAAAAAGGCGGTTACGAGGCGGATGATCTGCTTGGAACCATCGCAAAGCGCAGTGAGGCGGCAGGCGTGGAGGTTGCGGTCGTATCCGGTGACCGTGATCTTCTGCAGCTTGCAACAGATCATATCAAGATCCGGATCCCGAAGACGAAGAGGACGGGAACCGAGATTGAGGACTACAACGCGAAGGAAGTCCTCGAGAAGTACCAGGTGACGCCGACGGAGTTTATTGATGTGAAGGCACTGATGGGTGATACTTCCGACAACATTCCGGGAGTTCCCGGCATTGGCGAGAAGACAGCGACGGCGATCATCGCAAAATACGGCAGTATTGAGAATGCCTACGCACATGTGGATGAATTAAAGCCGCCGAGAGCAAGCACGAATTTAAAAGAGCATTATGATATGGCGCAGATGAGCAAGACGCTGGCGACGATCGATATTGATGCGGACATTGCCTACAAGCTTGGGGACGCGCATTTAGAACAGGTTTCCGATCTGTATACAGAGGAAGCCTATTTGTTGTGTAAGAGACTGGAATTTAAGAATCTCCTCGGCAGATTCTCCGTGGAAGCACCGAAGAATACGGCGGAGGAGCATTTTAAGAAGATAGAAAAGACGCAGGAGGCAGAAGCATTTTTACATTCCTGCGTGGAAAAGCATGTGGATTCTATGTGGTGCCACAGGAGGAAACGCATGACGCCCACACAGAGGCTGACGGTCAGATGAATCTGTTTGGCAGCTTTGCAATGCAGAACTCCGGCGAAGAGGCGGGGCAGCAGGAGACGGCAGGAAGCTGTCATATCCCGGATTTTCTCGGACTTGCAGTTGCATGTGGTGAGGAGGAAATCTGTTACGTGGAGGCATCGGAAGCACTTCCCTGCCGTAAGATCCGTGAATTGTTTGCGGGGAGCGCAGCCGCTTCCTATGCGACACTTGACTTAAAGCCGCAGTTAAAGGAACTGGGGATGCTTGAGAAAAAATGTCTTGGAACGATCTCGGAGGAGAACCTGTTCGACAACACGATCGCGGCCTACCTTTTAAACCCGATTAAGAATGAATATCCGTATGAGGACATTGCCAAGGATTATGCGGGGCTGATGATTCTGTCGAGAAAGGATCTCATAGAGAAGCTCACGTATGAGAAGGCGGCTGAGAAAAAGCCGGAGGAATTTTTAAAGTGCGTCTGCTATATGGCATACGTGGCATACAAGACCAGGGAGCCGCTTGAAAAGAGCTTGCGGACACCGGAATGGAAGCGCTGTTTCGCGAGATCGAGATGCCGCTTGTCTTCACGCTGGCAGATATGGAAAAAGAGGGAATCATTGCGTCCGGGGAGGCGCTAAAGGAGTACGGAGACAAGCTTGCCGTGCGCATTGATGAACTCGAGCGTAAGATCTATGAGGAAGCCGGGGAGGAATTCAATATCAATTCTCCCAAGCAGCTCGGTGTAATTTTATTTGAAAAGCTTTCCCTGCCGAACGGTAAGAAGACGAAGACCGGTTATTCGACGGCGGCGGATGTTTTGGACCGTCTGGCGCCGGATTACCCGATTGTGGCGGATATCCTGGAGTACAGACAGCTGACCAAGCTAAAGTCTACTTATGCAGACGGCCTGGTGAACTATATCGCAGAGGACGGAAGAATCCACACGTCCTTCAATCAGACCATCACGGCGACGGGACGCCTTAGCAGTACGGAGCCCAACCTCCAGAACATCCCGATGCGGATTGAACTGGGAAGACTGATCCGCAAGGCATTTTTGCCAAAGAGCGGTTTTGTGTTTGTGGACGCTGATTATTCCCAGATTGAGCTGCGTGTGCTGGCGCATCTGTCCGGGGATGAGAAGCTCATCGAGGCATACCGGAATGCACAGGATATTCACCGGACGACGGCGTCGCAGGTATTCCATATCCCGTTTGACGAGGTGACCGATCTGCAGCGCCGCAATGCCAAAGCGGTCAATTTCGGTATCGTCTACGGAATCAGCTCCTTCGGACTCAGCCAAGATCTCTCCATCACGAAGAAAGAGGCGGCGGAGTACATTGAGCGCTATTTTGAGACCTATCCGAAGATCAAGGGGTATCTGGACGGACTGGTGGCGGAGGCGAAGGAAAAAGGCTATGTCACGACGATGTTCGGAAGAAGACGTCCGATTCCGGAGCTTTCTTCGAGCAATTTTATGCAGCGTTCGTTCGGGGAGCGCATTGCGATGAATTCCCCGATACAGGGAACGGCGGCGGACATTATCAAGATCGCCATGAACCGGGTGCATGACCGCCTGCTGGCGGAGGGGTTAAAATCCCGGCTGATTCTGACGGTGCACGATGAACTGCTGGTGGAGACAGCGGCAGAGGAAGAACAGGAAGTGCGGAAGATTCTTGCCGAAGAGATGCACGGGGCGGCACAGTTGTCGGTGATGCTTGAGATTGATGTGCATGCGGGAAGTGACTGGTATCAGGCGAAATAGAGGTGCAGTAAAACGATGAGATTTATAGGAATTACCGGCGGTGTAGGAGCCGGCAAGTCGGAAATACTCGGATACCTGGCGAAGAAGCCGGATACCCGCGTGATGCTTGCGGATGAGATCGCCCATGAGCTGATGTCTCCCGGGACGGCATGTTACGATAAGATCAGTGAGACGTTTGGCACGGAAGATATTTTCCTGCCGCAGGGCGGACTGGACCGGGGAAAACTGGCGGCAGTCATTTTTTCCGATGAGGCGAAGCGCAGGCAGATGAATGCCATTGTACACCCGGCGGTGCGCGGCTATGTGGAAAAAAGAGGCGGCGAGAGAAAAGCAGGGTGGAAAACGAAAACTTCTGGTGCTGGAGGCAGCGCTTCTGATTGAAGAACATTATGATGAAATTTTGACGATCTCTGGTATATTTATACCAGAGAGGATATTCGCAGAGAACGCCTGATGGCAAGCAGAGGATATTCCACGGAAAAGGTAGACCGGATTTTTTGCAAGCCAGTTGACGGAGAAAGTCTACCGGGAGCACTGCAGGGTTGTGATTGACAACAACGGCAGTGTGGCGGAGGCTTTTGCGCAGATTGACAGGGCGCTTTCGGAGAAGAAATAGAGATTAGGAGATACTGCAGATGAGCGATACGAGCGTATTCGACCAGCCGCTGGTGTTTGGTCTTGATATTGGAACGAGAAATGTGGTGGGAACCGTAGGCTATAAGACGGAGAATGAATTTGTCGTGGTGGCACAGTATATGCTTGAGCATGAGACGCGTGCCATGCTGGACGGTCAGATTCACGATATCGGACGCGTGGGGCATACCATTGCCAAGGTGAAGGAGGAGCTGGAGTCACAGATCGGGCAGGAACTGACCGAAGTGTTTGCAGCCGCATAGGCCGTGTGTTAAAGACGGTGACGACCAACATCAGCTATGATTTCCGGAGGAGACGGTCGTCACCGGCGAGGATATTCATACACTGGATCTGCTTGAATAGAAAAGGCGCAGTCCATTTTAAAGGAAATGAACGATACCCGCTATAAGTTTTACTGTGTGGGTTATTCCGTCATGAAGTATTTCTTAAATGATGAACCGTTCTCCAGTCTGGAATCCCATAAGGCAGAGAGGATCAGCGAGGACATCATCGTGACGTTCCTGCCGGAGGATGTTGTGGACGGTCTGTATGCGGCAGTTGGCATGGCGGGACTGACCGTGGCAAACATGACGTTGGAGCCTATTGCGGCGATCAATGTGGCGATTCCGGAGAATTACAGACTCCTGAATATTGCGCTCGTGGATATCGGTGCGGGAACATCCGATATTTCCGTGACGAGAGACGGAAGCATCATCGCATACGGTATGATTCCTCTTGCGGGGGATGAGATCACCGAGCTGATCGTGCAGAGTTATCTGGTGGATTTCAACACGGCGGAGCAGATTAAGCTCTCGAGCGGCATGGAAGATCAGGTGACTTATAAGGACATCATGATGATTGAGCACACGATTCCATCGAAGGATGTGTGGAAGCTGACGGAGTCGGTGGTGGATAAAATGACGACCGAGGTAGCGGCGAAGATCAAGGAGCTGAACGGAGACAAGAGCGTCAGTGCGGCGTTTATCGTCGGCGGTGGCGGTAAGATCCACGGCTACACGGAGATGCTTGCCAAGAAGCTTGATCTGCCGGCAGAGCGTGTGGCGCTGCGCGGTGAGGAAGTGCTGCAGGAAGTGACGTTCCTTCAGACAGAGATCCAGAAGGACCCGCTGCTCGTCACGCCGATTGGTATCTGCCTAAATTATTACGATCAGAGAAACAGCTTTATCATGGTGCGCTTTAACGGGGAGCGGATCAAGCTGTATGACAACAATAAGCTTACGATCGTGGATGCGGCTCTGCAGGCCGGTTTCCCGAATGAGGAACTGTTCCCGAAGCGCGGTAAGGAACTTAATTTTACCGTGAACGGCACACCGCGGATTGTCAGAGGTGAACTGGGAGAGTCCGCCGAGATCTATATGAATGACCGTCTGGTCAACATCAACACCCCGCTGGAGCCGAACAGCGACATCGTGATCGAAGCGTCGACACAGGGTGAAGCGGCGGTTTGTACCTTAGAGCAGCTGGATGAGTATTCCTCTTCGGATATGAAGGTGGTCGTCAACGGCAGGATTGTGCGCTGTCCGAAGTGCCTGGAAGTCAACGGAAGTCTGGAACTGCCGTCCTATGAGATCCAAGAGGGCGATGCGGTTGAGACGAGAAGCTTCTATACCGTGGAACAGCTGGCGGCATTTATGGATGTGGAAGTGGATATGGATCATGAGATCCTTGTGAATAACCGCGTGGCAACCATGGAGAGTCTTGTGTACGAGAACTTTTCCGTGGACTGGGTGGTGCTTTCCTTTGGAGCAGCGGCGGTGGATCCGGCAGAACTTCCGATCGCGGGCAGCCTGTGACGGCTGCGGCTGGCGGGACGGAGCAGACAGCGGATGAGATCCCGGCTGAGACAGCGGAGGAAGTGGATGCCGCCGAGAACGAGGCACAGAACGGTACAGATTCAGAGAAAGCGGAGCATGGAATGCCACAGGCACCGTCATCAGAGGCGGATGCCGCAGGAGCAGAGAGCGGCGCAGAGCAGCCGTCCGATGGGGAAGCGCAGCAGGCTTCGCAGAAGACAGATCTGGGACTGGTTGTATTTATCAATCAGCAGCCGGTACGCCTGACCGGAAAGAAGAACTACATCTTTGTAGATATTTTTGATTTTTACGATTTTGATTTAACGGCATCTGCGGGAAGAGCGATCGTCACAAAACTGAACGGACAGCAGGCACAGTATTCGGCAGTGCTCTCCGAGGGTGACCAGATCGAGCTTCGCTGGCAGGAAATTAACAGATAGAGAGTGGAAGAAATAAAATGGAATTATGCAGTATAGCAAGCGGCAGCAGTGGCAACTGTATCTGCGTGGGAACAGATGAATGCCATGTTTTGGTGGATGCTGGAATCAGCGGAAAGCGGATTGAATCCGGTCTGAATTCGATTGATCTGAAAACGGAAGAGATGCAGGGAATTCTGATCACACATGAACATGTGGATCATATCGCGGGACTTGGCGTCCTTGCGAGACGTTACGGTCTGCCGATGTATGCGACTCCGGGGACGATCGATGCGATACTGCACACCAAATCCGTCGGAACGATCGATCCCGCCCTGTTTCATGAGATTCATGCGGAGGAGGATTTTACGATCGGAGATATGACGATTGAGCCGATTGCCATCTCACATGACGCGGCAGAGCCGGTGGCGTATAAGATGAAGCAGCCCGGAAAATCCATGGCGGGCATGACGGATCTGGGAATTTATGACGACCATATTGTGGAGAAGTTAAAGGGGCTTGACGTGCTTCTTCTCGAGGCGAATCATGATGTACATATGCTGCAGGTCGGAAGTTATCCGTATCCGTTAAAACAGCGTATTCTCGGAGAGAAGGGACACCTGTCCAACGAGCTTTCCGGGCGGCTGCTCGGGGAGGTGCTGCACGATCATTTCGGCACGGTCTTTTTAGGGCATCTGTCCAAGGAAAATAACTACGCGGAACTTGCGTACGAGACGGTGCGGCTGGAAGTGACGATGGGAGATAATCCGTATAAAGGGATGATTTCCCGATGTATGTGGCAAAGAGAGATGAGCCGTCCGAGCTGGTGCGGTTCTAAGAGCTAAGGAAAGAGAAAGAGGAGGCATGCGGTTCTAAGACTAAGAACGTAGGTTATGAATCTGACATATGATAGAGCGAGATTTCGATAGAAGGAATCCTGCTCTATTTTTTTGTATTTAAAGTCCGCATATCATTGATAATCAGTTGAATGTGAGCTTTCTGCTCCGGTGTCAGATCGGTAAATTCCACCATGATGCGGTCCTGTTCCATTTCCAACAGGTAATCGGTAGAACAGGAAAAAAACAAAGCCAGTTTTTTCACAATATCCACAGACGGAAGAATGTTGTTATTCTCCCAGTTGCTTACACTTTGCTTAGAAACGTTCAGTTTTCGGGCAAGCTCAACTTGACTCAAATTGCGGGCAGTTCGTAAGGTTTTGATTCGATCCCCCAACATTCTGTTTACTCCTTTTCTAACAAGTGTATAAAGAACGGTGTATATTTACAAAATACATTAGTATTGTTATAATGGACTCTGATTGGACGACAAAAGAAAAAGAGAGTGGACAATGATAGTATTTTCGAATTGTTGAAATCATTTATCAATGAAAAGAATATCTCGGTGAAAAAGCTGGCGGCAAATGTCCAGATGGACCGGACGCTGATACAGAAATACATGTCCGGCAGCCGGGTCCCGAAGAATTACAGAGAGGTGCAAAAGCTGGCAGACGGAATGATGCTGCTGCCGGAGCAGCAGGGAGAACTGCTGGATGCGTATTACAGAAATCTTTACGGGGACAAAACGTATGAGGGGTATCGGAAGATCGCAGAGACACTGGAAGGAATGAAGGATTTTCGTATGAAGGAACCGGCATTGCCCGCGGCATTTCCCGATACCGGGATGCCGGAGGAACCACAGGAGGAAGCGGAGTACGTGCGGCACGGAAAACTGGAAGTGGAGCAGGCGTTCATCAGCCTGCTGCGGAAGGAATGTGAGCGTGCAGGCGAGGAGCCTCTTTTCATCCGCATGATGATGCAGCCGGATCAGAATGAGATGCTGAAACTGTTATTACATGCAGTTGGAGGAAGAAACGTTATCTTGGAGCATATCCTCTGTCTGGACTGCGACGGAAACAATAACGAAAATATTATGCTCATTTTTTCTGTGCTGGCACTTGCCGCGGAGTGCAGAGCGTATCATGTCTATTACTATTATGATGACATCCGGTCGCATATCAACGAGATGACATTGCTGCCCAATATGGTGCTGGCCGGGGAAAGTGTATTCCTGTGCAATAAGGAGCGGAGCGAATGCATGATTCTGCAAAAAAGTGCACCAGCGGAATTTTTTGCGGGGCAGTATAACTATATGAAGAAAAGCGCAGCAAAACTTGCCATGCATTATGAGATGGAGGGCGCGGATGAAAGCATCCTGCGTGATATTCAGATGGATGGAACATATATGGAATTCGGTTATTTCCCGAGTGCACTGTTGTTCCCGGCTGGGAGAAAGTCTTCGGATGACGCAAGAAATTCCCGGGAGGGAGCGGGCATCGTGGGGAAATATTATTTTTCGGAGCGGTCATTGCGGGCATATCTGAATCCGGATCGTGCGGATTGCGGCACGGAGTGCCGGGGAGCGCGTGAAGACGGCGGAATGTCGCAGGACGAGCGGATAAACTGTGTGGGGCACTGGCTGGCAAAAATCAGGGAAGGACAATGCCGGGCATATATGGCGGATGAGACGAAGCTTGCGATGGAACCCGGCATCGGGATTTTTACCGGCGGACGCGGAACGGTGGGAATCTGGCGCCAAAAGAAGGAAAAGCAGCTGCTGCTGGTAAAAGAATGGAGCGTCTATGATTCCTTGTGCGGCTTTGAAAAATTCGCCCTGGATAATGATCTGTTTGTGGATGCGGAAACTACAACGGAAAGAATACGGCAGATCTGGGAGGAAAGTTCCAAACGAACGATGTAAATGTGTCACACAGAGTGTCACACGTTGAAACGGGAAAATGGAGAAAATATAATAAAAAGTGAATTTTTTGTGAAATTTTGTCGCATCTGGTAGATGGCAGGGAAAGAAGAATACAACATATGGCAAAGTGCAAGGCGAAGATAAAAATCATACCTTGCTGGTAAAAGCAAGGCTGTCTTTCGGAGAAAAATGGAGAGAAAAAGAACTGGATATATTTACAAGAAAGTATATCCGGGGATTATTAAAGGTTAAGGCAGCCAGAAAAGGCTGTATTGAATATACGGGACCTGTAGGAATCAGTCTGGAGGAACGCTTAAAGAAGCCAATCAACAGGCACGATTTCTACTTTATTATGGAACAGATTGTGGATGTAACACAAAAGCTGGAAGTGAACAGAATGAGTGTGAATGACATCCTTTTTGATATGAAATATGTCTATATCAATGAGACCACCAAAGAAATGCAGTTTGTCTATCTTCCGTTGGAAACGTCGCAGCGGGAAGCGGATGTTATTGGTTTTATAGAAACGATCATTTACTCAGCAGTACCTGTGGAAGAGCAGGATAATAATTATATTTCGGAATTTACATATTTTATAAAAGGTCTATCCGAATATCGGGCAGATGCCATTGAGAAATATATTATACGTGTAGATTATTCGATTGTCAATACGATAAAAAAGCATAATACGGGAAGCAGTGGATTTATCACGGACAAACCGGAAAAATATTATCAGCATTATGAAAAGGATGGGCAGGAGGAAGCAACAGCACTGTTAAATGATGAAGAAGCGACGACGCTGTTAAATGAGGAGGAAGCGACGACATTGCTAAATGAGGAGGAAGCAACGGCGCTTTTGAATGAAAGTGTACATTATGCCAGTCTGTTTCGGATTTCCACTGAGGAGACGATTGAGATTGATAAACCGGTATTCCGGATCGGAAAAGAACGCAGCTATTCGGACTATTTTGTTTCGGACAATGACAAAGTCAGCAGAAGTCATGCAGATATCATTATAAGAAATGGAAACTGTTATGTGATAGATCAAAATTCACGTAATCGAACCTTTGTAAACGATCAGCCGATTCCTGTACAGCAGGAGATAAAAATTGTGGAAGGTGACCGATTGAGACTTGCCAATGAGGAATTCATTTTTCATGAATAAGGCAGAGAGGAGTAGAGGGAAATGAAGTTTATGGCGATTGCAGACAGCGATATCGGAATTGTAAAGGATACGAACCAGGACAGTCTGCTAATCAAACATGCGGATACCCAGAGGGGAGAGGTACTTCTGGCGATTGTGTGTGACGGTATGGGTGGACTGACTAAGGGTGAGGTGGCGAGTGCTACCGTAAAAAGCCTTTTCGGACTGGTTTGATACAGAACTGGAGTATGAACTTGAAAATCCGGATATGAGTAATCGGTGGAAAATGGTCGCTGATGTTGAACGACTTAAAATGCCAGACTGCTGGAATATGGAAAACAGTGTCATACGAACCTTGGTACAACGTTTACCGGGATGCTTTTTATTGAGGATAACTATGTGATTGTTCACGTGGGAGATACCCGGGCTTATCAGATCGGTAATGAGATAACGCAGCTTACCACAGATCAGACATTTGTGGCGAGAGAGATAGAACGCGGGACGATGACGCCGGAACAGGCAAAGAAGGATAAGCGGCGTAACATGTTACTACAGTGTGTGGGAGCATCAGAAAAGGTGGAACCTGAAATTATTACAGGAACTGCCAGGTGTGGAAGTTATATGTTGTGCTCGGATGGATTCCGGCATGAAATTAGTGCGGAAGAGATACGGCAGGCATTGGCTCCGGAACGATTAGTTAACCGTCAGACAATGCATAAAAAGACGACACAACTGATAGAACAGATAAAAAGCCAGACAGGAAAAAGATAATATTTCTGTAATACTGATCAAGGCAAGCTGAAAGGAACAGAAACATGGCAGAAATAGGCTCTGTTATAGATGGTAAATATAAAATATTAAGAGAAATCGGACATGGAGGAATGTCTGTTGTGTATCTGGCAATGGATACACACCTCAATAAGCAGTGGTAGTCAAGGAAATTAAAAAAAGGGCAGTGGAAAGAATGACGAGATCATTGTGAACAGCCTGCTCGCAGAAGCAAACCTGATGAAACGGCTGGATCATGCAGCGCTGCCGAGAATTGTAGATATTATCGACAATGGGTAACGATCTATGTCGTGATGGATTACATAGAAGGTGAGTCCTTAGATAAGATCTTAAATGAATATGGCGCACAGCCGGAAGAACTGGTAATCGGATGGGCGATGCAGCTGTGCGATGCACTGGCTTATCTGCATGCACAGAAACCACCTATCATTTATCGAGATATGAAACCTGCCAATATCATGTTAAAGCCGGAAGGCAATATAAAAATCATCGATTTTGGAATTGCCAGAGAGTACAAGGAACAGAGCCTTGCTGATACAACGGTGCTCGGAACCAAAGGTTATGCACCGCCGGAACAGTATAGCGGCCAGACGGATGCCAGGTCCGATATATTTGCACTTGGGATGACGATGCATCATCTTTTGACCGGGATTGATCCGAGAAGCGGAGAAGCATATGCCCCGGTGCGGATGTGGAACCCGGAACTGTCCGAAGGTATTGAGCTTATTATTGATAAGTGCGTAGAGCCTGCGCCTGAGAATCGCTATCAGAACTGTAGCGATTTACTGTATGATCTGGAACATCCGGACCTGATTACACGCGGATATAAAAAGAGGCAAAAAAGAAAAGTGGCGGCTTTTATGGCTGCTGCAGGCATGACAGTGGTACTGTTTCTGGCAGGAGCGGTGTGCACAACGATTGCGAAAAATATAAATAACAGTAATTATGAGATTCTGGTTTCACCTTCGACGGCGACGGCATTGAATGAAAAGATAGACAGTTATAAGCGGGCAATCGCAATCTATCCGGAACGCACAGATGCGTATATGTGTATGCTGGAAGCATATGAGGATGAAGGCAGGTTCGGAAAAGAGGAAAATGACGAATTTTTAGCACTGTACAATGCCAATAAGGATACATTTGATCATACGACCAGTGAGGTTGCGGAACTGAATTATAAGATCGGGATGATGTATTTTAACTATTATACGGAAGAAGACGGTAGTTACAGTTTTTCAACCAGAGTACAGAAAGCATATTCCTTTTTTGCAGAGAATCACAATAATGCAGAGATTCCGCAAGATTTTGAGGATATGAATTTATCGGAATGTTATTACCAGATCTGTTCTTTTTATAAGAATTATATTTTGAATGGTGCAACAGTTGAGGAAGCTTCAGAGACAATTATGAAAATCTGTTTTCGACGATTGAGAATACGCTTGCAGATGTGCAGAGTGCAGGAGCATACAATCAGCTTTCCTTATATAATGGAATATTTATGCTTTTGTATGATCAGCGAAGCAGTATGGTACAGGTAAAAGTGGAGCAAAACGAAATAACAGATTTAATGGATAACGTATATGACGATGCGAAAAACCTGACGGTGCAAAAGGAACAGTCACAGAAATTGCAGCAGGAGATCATGGAGCATTATGATACCTATCGTCAGGCAATCATAAGAGCATATACAAATGCGGAGGAGAGAGAATAACGATGGCAGAAACATTATCGATGGTGTCGATGGTATCATTCGTTGCCGCGGGGGTGTGTCTGGCACTGACTGTTATATTGTGGTTTGCATTTCGGATTCCCAATGTTATAGGTGATCTGTCCGGACGAAATGCAAGAAAATCAATTGAGAGAATGCGTAAAAGTAATGAAAATACCGGAAGAAAATCTTATAGATCCAGTGCTGTGAATGCAGCGAGAAGCAAGCTTACGGAGGCAATGACGGAAAGACAGCCAAGAAAAAAGAAAAGCGATAAGGCGTGGGATGAGACGGGAATATTACAAAATCCGCCGAAACAAACGTATACTTCGGAGGCAACAGAACTTCTGACGGATGGAGAGACAGTGAAACTGCAGCAGGATGGCGGGGCAACAGAGGCGTTAGATACCTGTAGAGAAGAAAACGGAATCCAACGCCGACAAGGAGTAAAGATTCGGATACTCGATGAAGTGATTTTAGTACATACAGAAGAAATGATCATATGACAAAAGAAAAGAGGAGAATTTAGCCATGAAAATGAGAAAGAAACAAATGGGACGGCGGATAATGGCAGTGTTACTGTCTTTCCTGCTGCTGATCGGAGTAATGCCTGTTACAGTGACGCCGGTTCGAGCGGAGGATGCCACGCAGAGTGAGGTAAATGCAGATGCAGGTACGGATGTAGACGCAGATGCGGATGCAGATGTGATGCCTTTAGCGGATATGGTATCGGGGATCTCGGTGGTTCCTTTGGATATTACATATGATGGAGCGGGTGCATGATGCGGTGGAAGTACAGGGTATGAACGCAGATACCGACCATGTGACATACAAGCTGGGAGATGGAGACTGGGCAGAAGGCTGCCCACAGATCTCTGAGGCAGGAGAATATACGGTAACAGTTAAAGTTGAGAGGGATGGATATACACCGTATGAGTCCGGAGCGGTAACAGCGAAAATTGCAAAAAGCAGATTGAGGATGTAGAAGTGACACCATACAGTGGAACTTATGATGAAACGGCACATGATGTAGTCGCTATTTCGGAAGAAGGAGCTGACTATACCATTTCTTTCAAAGAAGAAAACGGAGACTGGACGGATGTATGCCCGCAGATTGAAAACGTTGGAACAAAACAGTGACCGTAAAAATGGAAAGAGACAATTATGAAACGCTGACAAATGATTATACAGCGGAAGTATTGAGTGGAACGATTGAGGGAGTGTCAGCAACATTGAAAACGGAACTGGTGTATACCGGAACACCGCAGCAGTTGGTGGAAAGTGTGACGGGAACCAGGGCAGGAGACAAGATTTACTATAAGATTGATGACGGAGCCTGGATTGTAAATACGGATGCCACAGCAGGAATGGTTACAGATGCAGGGACGTATAAGGTCTCCATTAAGGTAGAGCAGGGGAAGCAATTATGAGGCAAAAGAAATAGAACTTGACCCGGCAACGGTTACAGTAAAAAAGCGCCCCAGACAATTACATTTGTTAAGGATAATCTTACACAAGTTGTATTTGATGAGACAGAGCCGGCAAACAATGTATATGACTATTCGGCAGAGGGCGAACCGGGGAATACGCGGAGCATTACCTATCGTGTAGAAAATAATGCTGTTTCAGACACGACAGATATTGCAGCAGTTGCCACGATTGACCAGAGTACGGGTGAATTAAAAATTTTGAAAGGCGGATATCATATCAAGGTGATTGCAACAATTGCCGGAGATACAAATTATGAGTCAACAGAGATTGCAAAAAGCATTACTGTTAAAAATTGTGAGAATGATTTGCTTTTTTTAAGGACGCAGTCGTAAATGCTAGCTTGAAAGACGGGGCGGTATTAACCGGGCAGAAGGCAGATAAGAAATATACCGACGATAACGGAGAGATTACATATGCGGCATTGATTGATGGAAATGCGGAAACGCTGGATGCATATGGTCTTACAATCAATGCCGCAACCGGAGATATTTCGGTGACAGATCTTGTGCTGCTCGGGCGGAAAATGACAGAAAACAATGGCGGGCTTTCCATTGCGGTGACGGCAGAAAAGGCATGCGGAACCAAGAAAGAACTTAAGACAGAGGATGAAAAAACAGTTTATGCAGCCGGAGATGCAGGGTACAAAGGTAAATCTTACATATGCGGCAGTGCCGGCAAATCCGTATACTTTGAAAACGCAGAATGGTGAAACCGTGACAGGACCTGATGGAAACAATGGCTGGTTTAAAACACCGGTTATTGTCGAGGCAAAATCCGGATATAGCATTGCAAGTGGGGCACTTACGGCGGGGTTCTCAGACAGTGTTATTCTGGATGAACAGGGAACAGAAGCACGCGTGGTCTTTTGAAAAACAATACAACAGATGAAATTACCGCACCGGTTACAGTGACAGAACTAACGAAAATGGATAGTGTAAAACCGGATGCAAATCAGATTTCCATTGCGTATTCAACACCGGTGGTATCCAATATTTTTAATTTTTATAAGACAAAGGTTACGATTACCTTTACCGCGTATGATGTGACGTCCGGTATTGACTATTTTGACTGGGAATATATCAAGGCTGATGTGACGGGAAGCGGTAATCTGGAAGCGGATCAGGGAAGAGTGGAAGCGGTTCGTGATGGAAGCGATGCGACAAAATATACGGGAACATTGACGCTTCCAAGAAATGAGGCTGATCAGCTGCGGGGATATTTAAGTGTCACAGCAACCGATCAGGCAGGAAATCAGTCCGATGTGAAAACAGATAGCGGGAAAATTTTTGTCCGCGATACGATATCTCCGACGGCATCCGTTACTTACCAGATTGCAGGGGAAGGACGCCAGCAGGAGATTGGGGATAAATATTATTTCTCGAATGATGTTGTATTTACATTTGATGTTGTAGAATCAAACTTTTTTGCAGAAGATGTGCAGGTTGCAGTATCGAAAGACGGACGTGTGTCACGTATGGAGAACTTGAACTGGACGGATACGGGGAAACAGGATGAACATGAGACGACGCTTACGCTGTCTGAAGATGGGGAGTATATCGTATATCTTAGCTATGCAGACCGTTCCGGAAATGAACCTGCAACATATCAGTCTGCGGTAATTATAATAGATAAAACAGCTCCTGTAATTACATTTACCTATGACGAAAATACGCAGATTGCAACGATTTCAGTAATAGAACGCAATTTCAGAAAAGAAGATTTTAAAAGGCCGCAGTGGAAGCGGAAAACATCTATGGGGAATCGGTTGCATGCGATGTACAGACAATCTTAAGAAACTGTGAATGGACCAGAAGCGGCGATGTTAATACGGCAACGATTTCAACGCAGCTTATGGATGCATCGTATGTGCTGACATTTGATTATAGTGATCTCATTGGAAATGCAGCGCAGCAGGTACGCACAGACTCCTTTGTGGTAGATCATACAGGACCTGCAACAGCGACGATGTCTGTGAAGTATTCCACTTCTTTGCTGGATATGATATTGGAGGGCATTACATTCGGGTATTATAATCCGGATGTGCGTGTGACATTACTGCATCTGACGAAGTGTCCGGCGTGGACCATTTTACATGGAGTTATACGAAACAGACAGGAGCAAGTGACAGTAATGTTTCTGCATATCAGGATACCGTTGTTGCAGCGGAGCAGGATGCGGGAAATAGGAGCAGATATTCGGCGACGGTAACACTTCCGGCTGAAACGGCACAGCAGCTTCGTGGAAATATTGCATTTACAGCGACAGATGGAAAAGGCAATGTGAGCGAGAAAATTACAGATGCAGGACATGTGCTTGTTGTAGGTACAATTGCACCGACTATGAATGTGGAGTATTCACAGGCAAGCCGTATTGCAGGCAGTACCATGTATTACAACGGTTCCGTGACGGCAGTTTTGAACGTGACAGAGGCGAATTTTTACCGTCAGGATGTGGATGTTAAGGTTACAAAAAATGGGCAGATCACTTCTATTGCTCCGGACTGGAACGACATATCGGAGGATTTGCACCGGGGAACAATCATAATTCCGGCAGCAGCAGATCATGCAGATGATGGGGATTATGTGATCACAGTGTCATATCAAGACCGCAGTAATAACACGATGGCGGCATATACCTCGGAGGTTATTACGGTAGATACCTTAAATCCGGTTATCAATGTTGCTTATGCGAACACCAATAAAATAAATGCAGTGACAGATGCGGAGGGACATGTAAGAAATTATTATAATTCGGTACAGACGGCGACGGTTTCTGTCAATGAACATAATTTTGACCAGAAGGAAGTAGATTTGCAGATTACGGCGAAAGACATTCAGGGAAATGAACTGGCGATAGATTCTTTGTGTACGCGCTCGGATGGAGTACCGAAGGGGATGTGCACACAATGACAATTACCTATGCAGGAAGCGCCAATTATACATTCGATGTATCGTATACAGATCAGGCAGCAAATCCGGCGGCAGATTATGCGGCAGATTATTTTACGGTTGACACCAACAAAGCAAAAAATCTGGAGGTTTCTTACAGCGCCAGTATTTTAGAGACAATTCTGCAGGGAATTACCTTTGGATTTTACAATGCAAAGACAACAGTTACGATCACAGCAACAGATGATATTGCCGGTGTACACAGTTTTAAATACAGTTATCTGAATGCCGCCGGTGTCAGCAATACAAATGCGGAGCTGCGTGATCAGGTAATTGGTGCAGATAAAATTACTTATTCGGGTGGAGGTGCAACCGCAACAGCCACATTTGAGATACCGCAGGAGGCTCTTGGAGCAAACAATCAGTTTAACGGAACAATTGATTTTAATGCGACGGACCGCAGTGGAAATGAGTCCGATTATTTTGAGGATACATTGCGGATCGTTGTGGACAACATTTCACCTACAGCGTCGGTAGAATATAATACACCGGTTCAGACAGTGGATGGAATCGCCTACTATGATGGGGATGTGACGGCAACCGTGACAATCGAGGAGGCGAATTTCTATGCTGAGGATGTGGAGATACGTGTTACAAGAGACGATGGGGCATATAACGTGGATCCTGTATGGGTGGATGAAAGTTCGGATGTGCGTACTGGAACATTTAAACTGACGGGAGATGGAGACTATTTTGTCACAATATCCTATTCGGACAAATCTACCAATGAGATGGAGACTTATACCTCAGATCAGCTGACTGTCGATACGGAGATTGAAGAAGCCACCATAATGGCGGATGGGCAGGAACTGGACGGACGCGCGTTCAAGGATGAGATCATCCCGGAAGTGCATTTTGAGGACACAAATTTTGAAAGCTGTGAGATCCGGCTTGTGCGCACGAGCTTTGCTGACAAAAACGTGGATGTTACAGACAAGTTTATCACTGGACATATTGTTACAAATGCAAATGGTGGATCGGAACATTCGATACATTTGCAAAAGAGCAGGACAACGATGGAATTTATACAATGACGGTATCCATGAACGATAAGGCAGGGCATTCTATAGAAGTCTGCAACATTTACGGTAAACCGATACGGCTCAGTATATGAATACAGTGATTATCTGGTGTCTCTGATTGCAGATGGCGGTGCATATGTTCAGAATGTGGACAAGGATCTGATCATTACGGGTACAATGCAGACCGTCTGGTGGACAACTCGCTGGATATTGAGATATCGAAGGACGGCAAGCCGGTGGAGGACGCATCCTATTCTGTGTCACCGGATCCTGCAAGCGTAACAGAGGCAGGAACGAGCGGCTGGTATCAATACCAGTATACGATTGCAAAAGAAAACTTTGCGAAAGACGGTGTCTACAAAGTGGCGGTATCATCAAAGGACGATACTGGAAATACACCGGAAAATTCAAATTATGATAACAAAATATTCTGTTCCGGGTCGATAGCACAGCACCTGAGATAAACAGTATATCCGGACTTGAGAATTCAATTGTGAATGCAACGCAGGTGGCGGTGAAATATACCGTATATGACACCATTGGTCTGCAATCCGTGGATGTGTATGTAGATGGTAAGAATGTGGACAAGATCACAGACTTTTCGGATGACGTCAATAATTATACAGGAACATTTACCTTAAGTGAAAATCAGAATGCACAGCATGTGCAGCTGGTGGTATATGATCTTGCTGGTAATTCTACGGATACGGATTCCAAAGATTTTTCCAGTGAGTATGCATTCCATAATATGGTGACGGTATCTACCAACCTGTTTGTCCGTTGGTTTGCCAATAAAGCATTGTTCTGGGGAACAATCGGAGGTGTCGGAGCAGTCTGCGCAGGCACCGCGGCAGGAGTGACGGTATTCAGAAAAAGAAAAATAAAGCATTCGGCACAGTAAAAGATACATGAGGGGCAGGAGAAGATGTATACACTCAAAGATAACGGAATTGTAGAGGAGATAGCGTGTGGTAATAATTTCGGATATCTGTTAAGCGACAGTAAGTATTTCGCAAATACGGATTATAAAGTGCTGCAGAGCCAGACCAGCGGAATATTTGTACCATGCATGAAGATGCTGTTTAATGGAAAGATTCAGATTTATTACATTACCGATGAATATCGTCCATTGTCAACCAAGTTTTCCGGAATTACTTCGGATATCCTGCTTCATATAGCTGTAAATATGTTTGGCTGCATTGTGGAAGTGAAAAATAATGGATTTCTGTCCAGCCAGAATATTGATATATCCTGGGATAAAATTTTTGTTGATCCGGCAACCTTAAAAGTCAGGCTGGTATATCTTCCGGTCAATGTCAGAGTGTTTGAAAGTTTTTCGGAGTTTCAGAGTGAATTGCGCTCAAGCCTGATTAAGCTGATTGATAAGATTTTGCCGGAGTCATCAGAACGTATGGATAAATTTGTTCCTGATCTGGCGAATGGATCTATGTCATTAGAAGAAATATTTAATAAATATAAGGGCGCGGGGGTGGCGGAGAATATCAGAGCCCCCGTCCAAACACCAGAGAAAGCGATGCATCCGGTTTGCTAAAACTTGTTGCAATGAATGCACCGGAATATTTTGAAATTCAATTAGACCGGCCGAAGGTTGTAATTGGGAAAAAGCAGGGAATGGTAGATGCAGTTGTTTCCTATAATAATATGATCAGCAGAAAACACTGTACGGTTATGAAAGAAAATGGAATATACCAAATTGAGGATGAGGAAGTTCAAACGGGACTTATGTAAATGGAGCAAGACTGATGCCACATAGGCCGAGTAATGATAAAACGGGGCGATATTATAAGAATGGCGAACAGTGATTTTCAACTGGTGTAAAGAAGGTGGGACAATGGCAAGACCAAGAGTAATCATAGCAGATACAGACTTAAATTATGTGGCACCGCTGCAGTTAAAATTTGCAAAAGAGTTTTTTGAGCAGATTGATGTAGAGATTATCACAAGCGCGGAGTATTTTGGGGAATTGTTTATGGAACCGCAAAAAGCAGACGTGCTCATTGTCTCAGAAGAACTGTATGATCCGGGAATTCAAAGACATAATATTGCCAATGTATTCTTAATGGTGGAACAGTACGAAGAAGAACAGACAGGAGATCTAAATGTGGTTCGTCTGTTTAAATATACCAGCATCAAGGAAATCTTCAATGAAATTGTGAGCCGGAGTGCGGAGAGCCTGAATGTAGCCAGAAATCAAAAGCAGGAAACACAGATTATTGTGGTAACTTCTGCGGTAACCGGCGGCGCGGGAAAGACGACAGTTGCAATGGGCATGAGCGTCTGCCTGACACGGAATTATAAAAAGTATTATATATCAATGCAAACCGGCTGCAGTCTTTTCAGCATTTGCTTGATAATCAGTCGGTATCTTACTTCGCCGGATCTGTATCAGCTTCTGGCGGATCCGGATATAAAAATATATGCAGCGATCAAACATACGATCAGAAATGAAATGTTCAGTTATCTGCCGCCGTTTAGAGCTTCGTTATTATCACTGGGACTGGAATATTCTGTATATGAGAAAATTGCGTTATCTGCAAAGAATACAGGAGAATACGATTTTATAGTGATTGATGCGGAGAACTCTTTTGATGAAAATCTGACAAGACTTTTAGATATTGCTGACAGAGTAATTATTGTCACAAAGCAAAATGCAAATTCCGTATATTGCACAAATGAATTTGTGGCAAATATCAACGGTATTACGAACGAAAAATATACGTTTGTATGTAATGATTTTAATAAGGAAGAAGAAAATGCGCTGATTCGACCGGATGTAACACTGAAGTTTAATGTCAGCGATTATGTGGATCATATCAGAAATTATGAAACAAAGAAGATTTCAGATTATGTAAGCGAGCCGGGGATACAAAAGACAGCATTTCTGGTGTTGTAGGGGGAAACGATATGGACTCAATAACAGTTCGATTTAACATATTGAAAAGAAAAAAGGAAGTTGATCTGGTAATTCCATCGTTTATTACGGCGAATGAACTGATTGTTGCGCTAAATGAAGCATACCATCTGAACATCGACACATCGGATATAACGGAATGTTATTTGCAGGCAGAAAATCCTATCACACTTTTGCGGGGGAATAAAACGGTAGAAGAATTCGGGTTAAGAGATGGGACTGTAATATATTACGCAAATTAGATGGAGGAATGTATGAAAAGCAGATACAAAATTTCAATATCCAATCGAAATGTTTATAAAGAAATAGAACTGACGCCTGAGATGGAGCATCTTTCCGTTGGAACGGCGGTAGATGCAGATGTCAGGCTGCGAAAGGAACTGTTTTTTGGTGTCATTGATCTTGAATTCAAAAAGATGAATGATGTCTGGTCCGTTTTTGGTTCAGATAATCTGTATTTTAATCTTGGCGATACCAGAAAGCTGATGAGTTTACAACTTCAGCATGGAAGTGCGTTTAAGGTCTGCTATCAGAATTCCGATAATGAAGTTTTTTCTGTAGATTTTATGATCGATTTCGATTATGAGAAAAAGGACTATAACAGAAGGATTGATATTCGGAATGTACGGTCGATTAAGATTGGTGGAGCAGAGTCGTGTGCGATTGAGATCCGGGACGAATACTTAGGGAAAGATACGATTACATTAAAGCGTGTGGAAGATGCGTTGACAGTAGTTGATGAAGGATGCAGATATGGTGTTTTTGTCAATGGAAAAAGAGTTTCGGGAGAAAAGAAACTTAACAATCTGGATTTTATTTCGATAGTAGGATACAGCTTCTATTATAAGGAAGAAAAGCTGTACACTACAACAAAAGAGAATCTGCGTGTGCATGGATTGGAAGAGATGATTCTGCACGGGCAGGAAACAGTTTTTCCATACCCTAAGTTTAATAGGAATACGCGTGTACAATATGAGATTCCGCAGGAGGAACTGGAGATACAGCAGCCGGTTGGCAAACCGGTTTTACAGAAGAAGAGTATTATTTTAACATTGATACCTGCTGTTGTTATGCTCGCAATGACAATTATACTGCGTGGAATTATCGGCGGTGGAGGAACTTTTGTTATTTATAGTGCGGTGTCGATGGGGATGGGGGTCATTGTGTCAGCAGTGACCTATGTTCAGGATAAGAAAAGATATGAGCAGGAGATTGCAGAAAGGGAGAACGCATACCGGAAATATATTTCTGAAAAAGAAGAACAGATTCAGGATGCCCGTGCAGAGGAACTCCGTGTCAGAAGACTGATCTATGAGTCGCTGGAAGACAGTATTCATGAGGTGGAGGTATTTGGAAAGCGATTATTTGAAAAGACGGCGGATGACAAGGATTTTCTGCAGGTGTATCTCGGGAATGGAGTGGTTGCATCTGCAAATCAGGTCAAGTATACAAAGCAGGAATTTGTGGATGCGGAAGATCCTATTTCGTTGCTTCCAGAACAGATTTCGCAGCAATATAGAGTGATTGAGGATGCGCCGGTCATTTCTGATTTTAATGCCTCCTGCGGTATTGGAATCACGGGTGCAAAAGATCAGCTGAAACAGATTTTGAAAAATGTGACGCTTGATCTGGCAATTCGACATTTCTATAAGGAAGTAAAATTCTTTTACATATTGGATGATTCCTACATAGAGGAATTTCAGTGGATCCGCTGGCTGCGGAATGTGCAGAATACACAGTTGGATGTCCGCAATATTGTATGTGATGAAGAAAGTAAAAATGTATTACTGGAACAGTTGTATGCGGAGATGTCAGACAGAGAGTCGCAGCTTTCCGAGGAAAGGGAAAACGCATTTGAGGTACAGTACGTGGTTTTCGTCACAAATGCGGCGGCTATCAGTACGCATCCGATTTCTAAATACGTCAAGAACAGTGCAGCCTATGGATTTTCATTTGTTTTTCTGGATGAGTATGAGGAAAATCTGCCGCAGGGATGTACTGAGATCATCCGGTTGGAAGCGGATGCGAGCGGAACAGTTTTTAAGGCGGAAAATGGAGATGCACGATCCGGGTTTTGCTATCCGCAGGTCTCTACTCAAACAGCAGAGAACATTGCCTTAAAGCTGGGAGCAGTGTATGTGGATGAGGTGTCCCTGGAAGGACAGTTGACAAAGAATATAACAATGTTTGAACTGCTTGGAATCATTTCGGTGGATGATCTTGATCTTGGAAAAAGATGGAATGAAGCACAGGTATATAAAACAATGGCGGCGCCGATCGGTGTAAAGAGAAACGATGAGATTGTATCTTTGAATATAAGTGATAAGGGAAACGGACATGGTCCGCACGGACTTGTGGCTGGAACGACCGGTTCCGGTAAAAGTGAGATTCTGCAAACATATATTCTTTCCATAGCAACATTGTTTCATCCATATGACGTGGGATTTGTAATCATTGATTTCAAGGGTGGCGGAATGGCGAATCAGTTTGCAGATCTACCGCATTTAATAGGAACAATTACCAATATTGATGGCAGGGAAATTAACCGGTCACTCCTGTCCATTAAGGCAGAACTGGTAAAAAGACAGGAAATGTTTTCGGCGGCGGGTGTAAATCACATAAATGATTATATTAAATTATTTAAAGCCGGAAAAGTAACAAAGCCGATGCCGCATCTGATTATGATTGTGGATGAGTTCGCAGAATTAAAAGCGGAGTATCCGGATTTTATGAAGGAACTGATCTCGGCGGCACGTATTGGACGAACCCTGGGCGTTCATCTGATTCTGGCCACACAGAAGCCGGCAGGTGTTGTAGATGCACAGATCTGGTCAAACTCAAAATTTAAACTGTGCTTAAAGGTACAGACCAAGGAGGACAGTAATGAAGTCTTGAAGTCACCCCTGGCAGCCGAGATTGTGGAGCCTGGAAGGGCATATTTTCAGGTTGGCAATAACGAAATTTTTTGAACTGATCCAGTCTGCATACAGTGGAGCGGATGTGCCCGAGGGCAACAGCGAAAATGAAAAAAGTATTCACAATCTATGAACGAAATTTCTGGGGAAAAAAGACCCCGGTTTATACAAACAAAAAAGAATCGCAAGACTTCCAGTGGGGTGACACAGTTGGAAGCAATTGTGGATTATGTCAGTATGTATTGTAAGGTACAGAATATTTACAAATTGCCGGGAATTTGTCTGCCGTCGCTTGAAACATTGATTCACACGGAAATACTGGATTATAGTGTGGATCACGGAAGCGGATACACCGTACCGGTGGGAATCTTTGATGATCCGGAGATGCAGAGACAGGGCGTTGTTGAACTGGAAATCTCTAAAGAGAATGTGTTCATTGTCGGTTCGGCGCAGATGGGAAAAACAATTTTACTCCAGACGATGGCATATGGATTGATCCGGAAATATACGCCGGAGCAGATCAACCTGTATATGGTGGACTGCGGAAGTATGGTGTTGAAAATGTTTGAAAATTCTATTCATGTTGGTGGAGTAGTGTTGGCAAGCGAAGAAGAAAAGTGCAAAAATCTGTTCAAGCTTTTGAATGCAACCGTAGTAGAACGAAAAAAGATTTTGTCGGGAAAGGGTGTCGGAAACTTTGCTTCATACCTTGATGCAGGGTACACAGATATGCCGCTGCTTGTGGTAATGATTGATAATATGGCAGGGTTTAAAGAGTATTTCCCGAATGAGACGGATCAGATAAACAGCCTGACACGGGAAGCGCAGGGTGTTGGAATCTCGTTTGTGGTAACGGCAGCGACATCAAATGCAATGAATTACAGAACACAGGCGAATTTTGGAAAGAAAATTGCATTGAATTGCAATGATACAGCAGAATACAGCAGTATTTTCGGTCATTGTAAGGAGACACCAAGAGAAAATGCGGGAAGAGGATTATTTGTCCTGGATAAAAGAATTCTTGAATGGCAGGCGGCTATTTTTGGAAAAAGCACTAAGGAGGCAGAGAGAAGTCAGGAGTTAAAAGATTATATAAAAGAGCGCAACCAGTCATCAGATAAGCGGGCAAAAAGAATACCGATGGTTCCGGACAGACTGGTATTGGATACGGAAATGAAAGAAAATGCGGCTTCTTTCCGAAATATGGGTGTGCTGCCTGTGGGAATGGGATTTGATACGGTGGAATACAACTGGATCAATATCAGGCAGGCCGGTTCGCTGGCTCTGCTGGGGGATGCTGACAGCAGGCTGCAGTTTACGAAGAATTTCCTTACCATGCTGGCACGCAACATTATATTCCACAATGTGGAGGCAGTGATCATTGATGACAGGCAGGCGGCGCTTTCCGCGTTTGCAGAAGCCGGATTTGTAAAAAAATATACAAATTTAGTCTCAGAAGGAATGGCATATGTAGATGACTACTGTTATAATTTGGATGGAAAGGAGGAAATGGAAAACGGACCTGCAGAAATTCTGATCCTTAATAATACAGAATTATTCAGACAAATCTGTTCGGACAAAAATATAAGCAAAGAAATGACGACAGCATTGAAAAAGACAGATGGCATAGGTGCATTTATGCTGTTTACGTTAATTGAAAATGTGCCGGTTGGTTTTAATGCGTCGGAGCTGTTAAAGGCGTTGAAAGAGGAGCGTCAGGGAATTCTGTTTGCACCGATATCCGAAAACAAATTCTATGAACTAAATGCAAGGGTAAAAGCGGACACGATCTTTGATAAAACGATGGGATACCGTTTTGATGGTGGAAGTGTAGCCAAGATAAAGATTTTTGAGTAGAGGAGGATGAAAGATGGCAAAAAGCAGCGACAATTGGCCATGCGCAGTGGACATATTGATACGTCGATTATCTATGACACGCATGTGCAGGTAAAAGAAATCGTGGAGGCATATAGACAGGCAAATTCAGAAGTAGCCCATATTACCGCAGAAGTAAACGAAAACTGGGTGGGGCAGGGACAGACGGAATTTGAAAGTCAGTACAAACTGCTGATCAGTAAGATCGACGATTTTGGAGAAATATTGCAGGATATTTATAATGCGCTGGTGGAGGCAGAGGCGTCTTATGAGGACGCAGATGATGATATGCGACAGGATTTTGTGATGGCAATGAACAGCTGAGAGGGGGCGATTACGTGCAAAGCAGCAGTCAATATTACAGTGACTATCTTTCACATAAGGCAGATGTGATGAAATGCGATCAAGACATGCGGACCCTGACGGGGATAAAGAACAGTCTGTCAGGAGATTTCTCTGACAGACAGAATAGTGTGAATGGTGAAATTGACGAGTTAAAGGAAGCTTTGAACCGTGCCGTGCGCTATGATCCGAAGTTTCAGACGATTGCAAGCGAGGGTGATGCGCAGAAAGAAAAAAAGATACATCAGCAGACAGTAAATTAAATGATGCGGTGATTAACCTGGAAAATGAGATTGCAGATTTGAATAACAAAAGGAGTATGGCGGATCAGCAGGCGAATCAGAGTTACCAGGATTTTCTGACGGCACAGAGGGAAGAACATGAGGCTTGGCTGAATTCCTTAAGAAACCGTTGGTAGGAGGAAAAAGATGGGAGATACGGCAGTAATATCATACAGAAGCTTAGGAGAAGCATCTTCGGAAGCAAGACAGGTGTCAAGAAAATTGACGGGGTATGCAGATAGTCTGCAGAGATCGATTGTGAACAGGCTTGATAGTTATGGTGGCAGTGACAGCGGTGGCGTTACGCAGGCAAAACAAAGAACGGAAGAAAAGATAGAGCAGCTTAGGGATAAAGCACAGGCATATACCAAATATGCAGATGATCTGTCGGATTTGCAGAAGAAATGTCTGAGTACAGATACTGCAGTCCGATCCAGCGTTTCGGGATTGACAGCAAGCTTTAAGAAGGCAAACGGCATCAACAATAATGGCATTGTAAATACAATCAATTACATGTTGACAGGACTTGGCAATTCCACACCTGCAGGCAGATGGCTTGGAAATACCATCGACACGGCAAATTCTGCAAAGGATTATCTCAAGCAGAGAATAAAAGACTGGTGGGGGTATGAAGGCGGAAAACAGCTTGTAAAAGGCATAACGATAAGCTTGTTGGAAATAACAATTGCTGGCATTACATTTTTCAGTGGTGGATCTCTATTTGTATTAATAGGGGCGGCTATAGCGTTGGTAAATGGTGTATTTAATCTTGTAAATGAAGGCAGAGCATATGCGCAAACGCACTACAATGAGGAGCCAGCATTGGGGAGAAGATATAGCAGGGGGAAGATACTATGCAGGCAACAATGCGACGAGAATCGGATAATAAAATTTTGCATAATATTGCAACAGGAGTAGATATTGTGAATGCGGTGTGCATTGTATCATCTATAATAGACAGTGCGGGAAAAGTTGTAAAAATTGTTATAAATGGGCAACCGGGGATTTACATCCTTTAGATGAATTAAAATCTTTAAAAATTTTATCTTCAAAAGAAAATTGGACTCAATTTTTCCGTAAGTCGGGTGCATCTGTTAAGGATGGTTGGAAAAATATAACGACGGCAATAGGAAAAGGAGATGTTAACTTTTTAAAACAGAACTAAAAAATTTTAGGAGTGATTTTATTTTTAATCTGAGACAAAAAGTATTGCGATTTTACCCCGGATCATATGGCTGATTCGATCAAAGATATACTAGGTGTTACAAAAAACGTGGTAAAGGATGGAATAGATATAAAGAATGTAACGGAAGATTTTATTATACCTGGAGTAACAGTGGCAAAGGTAACTACTGTGTCAACAGAATCTGGGGGTCAAATGCGGTTTGATATTTCAAATGTTACCTTTGAGGATGCCTATAATGTAGCGGATAAAACATACAACCAACTCTTTAAAAATATACTTCTTCAAAAAAAGACTGCTATATCGCTTGATGTTTTGAGGAAGCTGAGCACAGATAGTAAAATGCATATAGAGATTCCGCGGATATATATTCCTGATAATACCATAGTTATGCAGATGGGATAGGGCATATTTCGGAGAAGTATGTTTGTGTAATTAAGAGTGTAAGAGATGTTTAAACGTATAAATATATCGAATGTATGCAATAAGTGTGCATCTTATTAAAAGTTATGAATACAGAATAGGAGAAATGAATAAATAATGGAGAATGAAAATACTTTACAGGCAAAGGACCTGGATCAGCAGGGCGTTGCGCTATTTCGTGCAGGAAATGTGGAGGCAGCATTAGAAAAGTATCAACAGGCAATGGATATAGAACCGATGCTTGCAGACAGCTACCGTAACATGGGCGATTTGTACCTGGCGACGGAGAAATATCAGGATGCAAAAAGAATTATTACAAAAAAAGGCACTGCTGATTGAGAAAAACGGAGAAATATATTTTCAATACGGGAATGCGTGCTTTTTGAATGATGAACCGCATGAGGGACTGGAATATTATAATCTTGCATTAAGTGCTGGTTTTGACAGTGATGAGATGTTTTTCTTTATGGGGATGGCCTATGAACATATGAATGATGATGCAATGGCATTGCGGTACATACAGAAAGCGATTGCAAAGAATCCATCCCGCCCGGACTATAAGGTAAAAGAAAATAAGCGTGCTTTTGAGAATGAATATGATGGAAGAGGCAAAAGAGGCAGTGGAGGAATTGCTGCGGAATGATCCGGAATTATATGATGGATATCATATGAAGACAGCCATTTTACTTGAAGAAAAAAAGTATCCGGAAGCAATTTTGTGCGCGAAGGAAGCAGCGGAACGATTCCCGGATGATGCGGATCTGATGTACGATTATGCGAATGCGACAGCGTTGTCGGGTGCATATGAACAGGCACTGCAGATTGTCTCAAATGCAAAGAAGATGAAATATTTTGAAGATGCAAAAGCAAGATTCTGTTTCCTGGAATCGGAGATATGCGCGGAACTTGGAAATATGGATCGGGCAATCGAAAAATGTGATGAATGCATTTCATTGGAAACGGAACAAGACTTCTTCTCTGATGCAAGATTTATGCGAATCAATCTTGCTTTGGCGAAAAATGATTTTGAAAGTGCGCTACAGCATGCCGAACAATTTATAGAAAAAGGGGAACGTGATTCCTATTATTATGCTGCATTGTATTTCAGACCATTCTGCTTGAGTAAGCTTGGAAAAAGAAGAAGCGGCTGAGAAATATTATAAAGAAGCGATTTCGCTTTATAGAATGGCAACATTGCAGAATCTGGAAGCATTTGATGCATATTTATATCGGGCGATGTGCCTAAAGGAAATAAGACAATATGAGGAAGCATTGAAATTGCTGGAATTTATTGAAAATATGAGCAATCAGATTGCAGAGGTACATACGATAAGGGCAGATGTATATAAGCTGACAGGGAAAGAAGGACTTGCAAAAGAGGAATTGGAAAAAGCATTTCAACTGAAACCGGAGTTGAAGGCGGTTTATAGCGAAGGCGGTGAATAAGAATGGCGATTGCATATGAAAAAAATACAGATCTGGCATTTGATACCGGTATTTTAAGAAAAGCAGCAACTGAATATGCAAATGTTGCAGAAGAACTTCGCAATATGGCAGAAAGATTAGATTCGCTTATACAGGCGTTGAAAGATCAGGGATGGACGACGCCGACCGGAACTGCATTCTATGAGATGACGAATGTGAACTGGAAAAATAATATTGAAAAATATGCAGCACTTTTTGTGTACGTTGGAGTCCATTTTGAATGAGGCGGCGGGACAGTATGAGGATTTGATGGCAAATCATGTAAAGGGAGACACAGCTACATATTTCAAATTAGGGGCATAACAGCCACAGGCTGATGCTATAAAAAATTTTACGAAAGGAGCTATTATTATGGCAAGTATTAGAGTTACACCGGAGGATCTGGAATCACAGGGGAATGAGCTTATTGGCTTTGCTGGAGATCTGGCGGATGTTTTGAACAGCATCGACTCTAAGATCAATGAGATCATTGATGGATGGGATGGACTTTCGCAGGATGCATATTATGATATGTATACCACAATGAAGCAGAGTCTGGACAAGTTCCCGAACTTGTGAATTCGCTTGGCGAAGGAACTGTATCTGCGGCGCAGGCATTCAACAGTGTGGACGAACAGCTTCAGAGCAGTTTCAAATCTGCACAGTAGAATGAAAAAACTGGGAGGGATATCATACATTTTTGTGTGATATCCTTTCCTTTGTAAGAAAGCAATGTATGTGGATGATTGCTTAATTCAAAAAGTAAATAGAATTTTTGTATGATAATTAGGTAGATATAAAATATTTTATGGATGAATATATTGACAGTTTAAGTATAAAGAATTAAATTTGTAGATAAAGTGATTTGAATATTAAAAGTTATTACGCAGATATAGAGGAGGATGAAAAGATGAGTTCGGATGCGCAGGTATTTGCAAGTGCAGCAGCAATACAGCATCAGGCACAGCGTGCTGGATTAAAATGGTTGGAGGGAAAATTGTGTAATTACAGGCCGGAGATTTATGAAGAAGTACGGAAGGCATATCTACGTGGGTTTAAAGTGAGAAAAAGTGTGTGCTAATATGTTTGCCGATTCCACTTATCATATGTGTGTGCTTTTTTCCTTCATTGGGTTGGTGGATTAGATCGCTCTCAAATGGTTTATGGTCATGTTGATGGAAATGAGATCTGGTATATCAGAGGGGAAAAAAAGACGTTGGATTGCAGAGAGGTAGGTTATATGGATGCAGATAATGAAGTTGTTATATATCTGGATCATAATGACGAATTTGAAAAAGTAATTTCAAGGAGTAAATTGGAGGCACAGGAGGGAAGAGATATAGCAGGAGTTTTGATATCGTGGAGCCTTGGAACTGTTTTGCTGATATGCGCTATCCGATACTGTGAGAATAAATATTGCTGGCAATTTAAATTGTTTTGGAAATGGTATGACAGATTTATACGTAATAAAGATTTGGACATAGAAGAATTTATAAATATATATGAAACAGAATTACGACGCAGGAATTGCCAGGTGGCATAGCGTGTTACTATTGTTTCAGATGTTTAGAATATAATGAAGGAAGAATGGCATTGGATTGAAAAGAAACGCAGATTGGTGTAGAGCGCTGTAAAACAGATAATTGAAATTATAGTAGAAGCTACAGGAGGCAAATATGGATCAGCCTGTTTATGTAATTAAAAGCGTGGAAAGTGTCTGGACATATAAATATAATGGTAAAATATATGATGTTTTAAAAAGGTGGTCTGGATTTTGGTAATACTATTCATAATTAGTTCACTTTTTTTTTCATAAAAAATACATTTATGGAATTGGCGTTCGGGACACGTTTGTTATTGATTATAATGAGTGTGATAATACTTGGGACGGCATACGCCACAGAGAAAACACCTTCTCCATTTGAGATAAGATTTTATGAAGACTATATGGTAGTTTATCGCGAAAAATATTATTATGACCGGAATCTTTCGCGAAAAGAATATGATAAGTTTTTTATAAAGATATTGAGCGTATACAATATAAAAAATATAGAAAGATACAATATTTATGGCTTGGTTGAATGGGAATATTGGAATTATCGAAAGGATGGAACACTTTCAGAAAGATCAAACGGACATAAAACGGTTAAGGGCATGTGCAGTTTTTACACTTCAAAGTTAGCAGATGTGGATTATAAAAATGGTTTGAACTTTATACTTCACGAAAAGTTACAATTATGGAATAAATGAAGTGAATTTGTAGTGAAATCAGTTTTAAAGAAATAGAGGAATTCTGGATATCGTGCTTAGAGAATCCAAGATCCAGTACGGGGGTGCGAACAATGTTGGTAACGATGGTAAAATGGTGTTCATTTCCAATTGGTTAAATGGGAGAATGTGGTTGTAGTTCTGGGGTAAAAGTGAATTAAAATATTAACTTCCGGTGAAATGAAAATAACTGTATTTTTTGAAGCGGTTGGATTTGACTTACACTATATAGTAAGTAAGAAAGAAGAGGAGCAGTTAGAAAAACTTTAATTGTTGCTATATCCATGAGAGGGAGGTTCGTGGAAGATGTCAGAGACGGCGCAGGGCGGGATTGTTGTTATATGCGGTTTGATCGTTTTTATTTATGGAATTTTAAGATGGGTAATTTGGGGATACAAGAAGGATGCAAAGTTTATTGAAAAGGCAAGAAAAAAGATGGACGTGTAGCAATAGCAACTTATCAGAAGACGGAAACGAATGTAAAGTGGATGCCGAATAGTGCGGGAAGAGAGTATCGAACGATTTGTCATAATACATATGCGTATAGAGTAAGAAGTGGTAAACAATATACATTTACACGCAGTGAGGATATTACATATGATACAAGCAGAAGTGGCATAAACAATATACGAGTATATTATGATGAAAAGAATCCGCGTAAGATAAAGTTTGATGGTAACGGAGATAGAAATTAACATCAGGTCCAAACCGGCTGTGGATACACCGCACTGGCAACATTTGGCACGATGTTTCTGGTTGCCAGACTGTTAGCACATTTCTTTTCATAATACCGTTTTGTGCGTAGCTTAAGATGTATATTGCATTGCTTATAGAAGACTTTGGCAACGACCTATCTGTAGAAGAACAGATGTGTCTGTCGGAGTATCTCTGAAAAATTACATAGTGGGAGAAAAAATGGATCATAACTTAAAAAAAGAGGAAAAACAGTTCATTGCTCTGATTATAGGATTTATAGTAGTTATCATATTTGGATTGATGGCAATGTTCATATCCCAGTTCGGTGGACTGGAGGCGCTGACACCGCTACATTTTTGCCCTTGGATTCATAAAGGCGGGAATTGTATTTTTTATATGCTTTTTTGTGTTCCGCTTATACGGAAATGGACGCCGGCAGAGACAGATCCAAAAGTGGGAAGTCAGAGGCTGGAAAACGACAGCATATGTAGGGAATGTGTCGACAACATACAGATATGGTGTATCTGAATTGGGACCCACGAAAGGAAATCAACAGAATTATCATGTGCGATATGTATACAAAGTGGATGATAAAGATTACTATCATGATATCGTTAAAGGGGTTGAGAGATGGGAACCGCAGATTACCGTATGGTACGATAAGAACCATCCCAAGCGGCATGTGACGAGCGAATATTCAGAAAGCAAACGAAAATATTACGGCTGGGTGTTTACGATTGTACTTACCCTTGCGGCGTTTCTTTCCGGATTTTCCTCCTAGGAGTTTTTGCACTTCCTCATTAAAAATTTCTAAAAGGAATTGTATATGCCGACAGACTCGACCCGTATGGGTTTTTGTTTTTCCGGGGGAGGAGAGTTGGAACGTGCAGTTTTTCCGGAGGGTGACGCACGATCAGCTTGTGATCCGGCTGACGGACGGTGTGCGCGTCTACCGGGTGAATAAGAGAATGATGATGCTGCCCTGACACAAAAGCAATCTAAAAGCATTGACTTATAAAAGCTCCGTGTATTATAATCAGTGTTAATACGATAAAGTGATAACGTGGAAGCAGGAGGAATGAGATTGGCATGGA
>VOFG01004378.1_pt1 | contig 61482 bp, 95 predicted proteins | sample 5384171 | NCBI WGS metagenome assembly VOFG01 (sample SAMN12384726, study PRJNA508395) | human gut metagenome | isolation source: healthy gut F | host: Homo sapiens
CTCCGCTGTCAATCGACGGACTGGCTACAGCCACTATGTTGAACTTGTTTTCATCGACCGGAACGGTTCGTGCGAAAACAGGCTCTCGCAGGCTTTCTGCGCATCCTGATAGAATAAATCCATTTCCTTTTCCGTGTAGCCTTCTGCCAGGATAGCGACATCTATGCACTCTTTTTTCGTTACCGCTCTGAAGCATATACCGGTGTGGAGTGACGTGCGATGTTCCCCGTTTATGAATCAAGATATCGTCCGGACGGACAATGTGCTTGAAGCTGGTCATCACTTCCTTGCGGGAGAGAACAGCACGATTTCTACCTCTGCCGGCTGTTTGGGGTAGGGAAGCAAGAATGTATTTTCGAAGCCTTTGGCTGTCTCCTTGGCTTCGTCGGTGGACAGCCACTCTTGAAACAGAGAAGAAAAAGGAAGTCTTGTAGATACACTGTCGGGTGGCGAGATCTCTGACGATAATTTGCCCGTTGCCTTCGAGCGGAAGTTCGGACAAATGATGTTCACGACCTGCCCAGGAGGGAAGCTGAGACAGGCTCGTCCAGATAGATCGCTTGCTGCTTATTGTTTCCGGTGAAGATATAATCTACCCGCAACGTCTTATTCTGAAAATAATCTGCAAAGTTTTGCGCATAACTTCCTGCCGAAATCAGGAAAAAAAGAAGAATACTGCAAATTTGTTTCATATAAATAGTATATTTATGTTTTTACAAAGGTACAAACTATTGTTGACTTATTCGATATTTGCAAATAAAAGTAATAAATCATAGTATTTGTTGCCGAAAAATAGCTAACTTTGCATGAAAGATTCATTGATTAAAACAATTTGATTCAAAAAATGGGACATCATCAATTAGATGCTTTAGATGAGCAAATTCTGAAATTAATAGCAGGGAACGCGCGTATTCCTTTTTTGGAAGTAGCAAGAGCGTGTAACGTTTCCGGGGCGGCTATCCACCAGCGCATTCAGAAGTTGACTAATCTGGGAATATTGAAAGGATCGGAATATGTGATCGATCCTGAGAAGATAGGATATGAAACTTGTGCTTATATTGGTATATATCTGAAAGATCCGGAATCCTTTGATTCTGTAACGAGAAAGCTTTGGAAGCCATTCCGGAAGTAGTAGAGTGTCATTTCACTACTGGTAAAATATGATATGTTTATCAAGATTTACGCTAAGAACAATCACCATTTGCTGAGTATCATACATGATAAATTGCAACCTTTGGGGTTGGCGCGTACGGAGACATTGATCTCTTTCCATGAAGCCATAAAGCGGCAGATGCCGATTATGGTCGACATTGAAGACGAAGATTAATCGTACAGAATAAAATAGCTTACTGTTTCACGTAATCTACAAAAGCATACGGGCAGAGATGTTTCTCATCCACAGGATGAGCTTTCTCTGCTTTTTTCGTGCCATTGAGCCGGAGATACTTCCGGAAAGAAGGCATCGGCTTCGGGAGCAACGTCATTTATTTCCGTCAGACAAAGTTCGTCGGCAAGAGGAAGTGCCTGTCGGTAGACGCTTGCGCCACCTATTATATAGACGTGCTCATCTTCCTTGCAGCTTTGCAGGGCGACTTCCAGCGACGGGAAGACTTCCGCACCGGGACATACCGTATCCGGACGGGTGGATAACACAACGTTTCTGCGATTGGGCAACGCACCTTTCGGCAGCGATTCGAAGGTTTTTCTTCCCATTATGATGGTGTTTCCGGTAGTCAGTGCCTTGAAGCGTTTCAAGTCGTTGGGCAACCATTTTTGGAAAAGCAGTTTATTCTGAAAGCCGATCGCCATTCGGCGGTCTACGGCGGCAATAATTGATATTTTACTCATGGTTTTTATACCGCTACTATTCCGGCAATATGTGGATGCGGGTCGTAGTTCACCAGTTCGAAGTCTTCGAACTGGAAGTCATAGATCTCTTCACATCCGGATTAATTTTCATTTGAGGCAATGCGCGTGGTTCGCGGCTGTCTGCAATTTGACCTGATCCAAGTGGTTCAGATAGATATGGGCATCGCCAAGTGTATGGATAAATTCCCGCTTTCAGTCCTGTCACCTGCGCCATCATTTGTAGCAGCAGTGCATATGATGCGATATTGAACGGGACTCCGAGAAATATATCCGCGCTGCGCTGGTAAAGTTGCAGGCTCAGCCGACCGTCTGCCACGTAAAACTGGAAGAAGGCATGACAGGGAGGCAGGTTCATATTCTTTAAATCGGCTACATTCCAGGCGCTGACAATGATACGGCGGGGAGTCGGGATTGTGCTTGATCGTCTCTACCGCTTCGCTGATCTGGTCGATGAATCCGCCGTCGTAGTCGGGCCACGAACGCCACTGATAGCCATAGATATGCCCTAAATCACCGTTCTCGTCCGCCCATTCGTTCCAGATGCGTACACCGTGTTCTTGCAGATATTTCGCGTTCGTATCACCTTGCAGAAACCAGAGTAACTCGTAGATGATTGATTTCAGATGCAGTTTTTTGGTGGTCAGACACGGAAACCCTCGTCGAGGTTGAAACGCATCTGATGGCCGAATACACTGATCGTTCCGGTTCCTGTACGGTCACTTTTCTCAGTTCCTTCAGTTAATACGCGATTGAGTAAATCTAAATATTGTTTCATAGCGAATAATTTTCCAATAAGTTGGTGCGATGCAAAATTACAAAATGGCGTGAATAAATTGGCAAACCATCCGACGAACTTCTTCCACGGTGAGCGCTTTTTTCCAGAATTCCGGTGTTAGCTGCGTACAGTGTTCTATATCGTTCCGAAACATTTTCGTTCAGTTCGCCTGTAATTTCCTTGTTAAAGATGAAAGCGTTCGTCTCGTAGTCGTACCGGAGGCTGCGGCTGTTCAGGTTTGCGGTGCCTACCGTGCAGAAAATATCGTCGACCATCATGATTTTGGAATGATGGAAACCGCCATTGTACATATAGACGGTGGCCCCCTTTTCATCAGTTTGTGAAGTTTGTAGAGGGCGGCGTCCGGGTAAACGGGATGTCGGAGGCAGAAGAAACCATAATCGTGACATCCACACCTCGTTCGATGGTGCGTTGAAGCGCCTTGTTGATGGAGGATGTGGGCACAAAATACGGGTTGACGATGTGCACGTTTTTCTGTGCCGAATAGATCGACATGGCATAAGCATGACTGAGCATACGGCTGTTTTTCTTCGGTGTGCGGTCTACGATGGCGACGACTATATTGGTGGTGTCCGACTGCTCCTTGTGCTTGGGGAAGTATGCTTCGCCGCCAATATTTTGTTTAGTCTCCTTGTTCCATATGGTAAGAAATATTTCTTGCAGGTCATTGACGGCATCGCCTTCTATTCTCATGTGCATATCACGCCATGTACCGATTTTGGGGAGTCCGTTGATGTAGTAGTCGGCGATGTTCATTCCTCCCGTATAGGCGACTTCACCGTCGATGACGGCTATTTTGCGGTGATCACGGTGTGCCGCATGATTGATGTAGGGAAAGGTGAACGGGTCGAACTTGACAATCTCGATTCCCTGCTCTCGTATTTTTTGAGATGTCTCTTCTTGAGCGGTTTATTGTTCGACCAGTTGCCGAACGCATCGAACATGGCTCGTACTTCCACGCCTTCTTTCACCTTTTCGGCCAGCAGATCGAAAAGCGCATTGGCTATAGAGTCATTGCGGAAATTGAAGTATTCCAGATGAATGTGGTGTTTGGCGTCGCGGATGGCGCTGAATAAATCAATGAATTTTTCTCGTCCGCTTTTCAGTAATCTGACCTTGTTATTGTCGGATATAGGAATCCCTGACTCCGATAAGAAACGTAATACAAGGAGTCACTTGTCAGAGCTATGGAGTCTCTGGGCTGCGTCATCAGACTGTCGATGACATCTGCCTGAACATGTAATAAAGACAGAAACAGAAATAAAAGAAATATACGTAGTTTCAAAACTCTTCTCGCTATTTTAGTTTACAAAGTAACAAAGATACAACATCTATGTTTGGAGCTATCGGGAGAGGAGGGCAAATTTATTATACTTTAACAGAAGAAATGAACAAGAATCTCTTGATCTGGGGGATTATATTCGTTCGATACATCTGAACTGTCTGCTGTGTTCCCTGCCGTTGTCACACTTGTGCCAACGGCGTGGCACTGCTGTGCCAGTGCGGTGTCACAACTGTGCCAAGTCCTTGGCACAGTTGTGTGACAAGCATTGTTATGCCATTGATACTACTTTCCGTCCGGCCATGAACAGTAGGACGACCGTTGCAATGATGATTGATTTCGGATCGAGGCTGGTTGCGCCGTGGTTGATCATGCCGATGAGTACATCTTTCAGTGTTTCCCATACGGCTTCCAGTCCGCCCAGGGTGACGAAGAGCGTGGCTCCTACTGTCATTACGAATACAGTCCAAAGGCGTGCCAACCGGTTGCTGCGGTCGGGCAAGTGGTGCATGACGCGGCGGCTGAATCCGTTGTCGGCTATTTCCCGCTTGTTTTCTGCGAAGAAATCTTTCAGAAGTTTATCATTATCTATTTCCGTCATAACCGTTTCTTTTTTAAATACGTTGCTAATTTTTCTTTTCCACGCGACAGGTGGCTTTTCACCGTTCCTGCCGGTATTCCCCGTTATTCCTGCAATCTTGTCGATGCTTACATCTTCCATGTAAAACAACGTGATGCAGGTTCGTTCCACTTCCTTCAGCGATTTGAGTGACTGATAAACATCCATTGTCTGCCCTATGTTCGCTTGTTCGGTGCAGTTGACGGCGTCTACTTCCCTGGTATCCAGGTCTGCCATCTCCTTCCGGCTGCCAATATAATCATAAAAAATATTATAAGCAATACGGTATAGCCATGTGGAGAAACTCGACAAGTTACGGAAAGAGGCCAGATTGGTATATGCCTTGATGAATGTATCCTGTGCCAAGTCGTCACTCAATTCGCTGTCACCGCAAGTCAGATGCAGGAAGAAGCGTCTGACAGGCGACTGGTATTTTTGTACCAACTGGTCGAAGGCCCTGGTGTTCTTGAACACCACGACCTGTGCGACTAGCGATATATCGTTGAGTTGGCTCATCTATTTTCTTCGTTCTTCTCTTCGTCGTTCTTCTCCGAGATGATGATGTCGTTGCTTCTGATGGCGGTTTCTCTGTTCTTGGTATTCTCGTTGGCGTGTTGCTTGTAGCCGATCAGCCATTGTCCCAGTCCCATAAACATGACGAGCAGTCCGATAGCGCCAATTCCGAATTCACCGGTGATGGCCCAGAGGAATATGAAGAGCCCGATGCCTGTAAAGGTATTTTTGATTCCTTGTGTACGTTGGTCTGTCGATTTGTTCTCCCGTATGAATTCTTCCGGAAGAGGCTGACCGGCTGCGAGAGCCTGTTCAGCAAGACGGTAGCGTGCTTTCCGGTTCTTGTAGCGGAAGAAGAAGAATACAAATATGATGAATACCGGCATTCCGAATATGGCAATGATGCTGATGATGGCTACCAGAATACCTCCTCCGACTGCATCTCCGAAATTATTGAACGGAAGTCATCGTCGTCAGAGCTGATGGTGAAGCTCGCTTTTCCGTGAGAGCCGCGCGGAGCTACTCACTTTGCCCGTATCTACACTTGTCGTGTCGGCGTCTTCGTCATCGATGCCGATCACAGTGACGGCCGTGTTGCCGACATTAACCTTGGCATCCTTGCCTTTCCCTTTCGTTACGGTCACTTTTACGTTTCCGGTAGAGTCGTTCACGATAGTCGTTTGTTTCTGGGCGTTTGCCAGAGAGAAAATGGTCATCATGACCAGTAAAGCAATTAAAATCCGTTTCATATATTAATTCTTTTTATTTGTTTCTTTGTCTGTTAGACGTAGTTCGTATGTCAGAAAGTTGCAAAGAGACGAAATATTTTTGATATTTGCAGGAATTAATAAATGAAAAATGAATTTACCCACTTCTTTTATCGACTATACCCCGTGCCTTACTGGGCAATGAAGAATATGAAAACTGGCTGCCGCCTTGCAGCAGGAGCCTCCCGTCAGCATTCGGATCAATAAATTGAGAATGAAGGAGGAAGGATTAAGTTCGCTGACAGACAGTTCTGCTCATTTTTCCTTCAACAAAGTTCCCTGGGCATCCGATGGCTACTATCTTGACGAGCGTCTGACTTTTTACGTTCGACCCGTTGTTTCATGCCGGTTGCTACTATGTTCAGGAGGCTTCGTCCATGTTTGTGGAGCAGGTGCTGCGGCAGTATGTCGAGTCTCCAGTGGTGATGCTCGATCTTTGTGCGGCGCCTGGAGGAAAATCAACCCATGCGCGTAGCGTGCTTTCGGAAGGGAGTCTGCTGGTGGCGAATGAAGTGATCCGGAACCGTTCACAGGTGCTGGCGGAGAATCTGACGAAGTGGGGGCATCCGGATGTGGTGGTTACCAACAATGATCCGGCTGATTTCTCGGCACTTCCATCTTTCTTCGATGTCATTCTGACCGATGTGCCTTGTTCGGGCGAGGGAATGTTTCGTAAAGACCCTGTGGCTGTGGAGGAATGGAGCCCGGAGAATGTAGAGATCTGCTGGCAGCGTCAGCGGCGGATTATTGCGGATATTTGGCCCTGTCTGAAACCGGGCGGCATATTAATATATAGTACGTGTACCTATAATAGCAAAGAAGATGAAAGAACGTCTGCTGGATTCAGCAGGAATTCGGTGCGGAGCTCTTGCCTCTGGAGGTGCGGAACGAGTGGAATATAACAGGGAATTTACTCGATGGAGGAGGATGTCTCAGGGAAGTTTGTCTGTTTGTCATTTTCTTCCTCATAAGACAAAAGGCGAAGGATTCTTTTTCTGGCGGCACTTCGCAAACCGGATTCGGAAGATGAACCGGCAGCCTATTCATTCTCAAAAGCAAAGTCGTCCAAGAAAAAGATAAGAAAGGTGGAGCGGCTGCTTCTCCCGTTTCCAAAGAACACATGGGGATGGCACTGAACTGGCTGAAGCAGGAAAATGTCGAAAAATACACCCTGTCTGCGGAAGGCGCGGGCATCGTCGCATTTCCGCAACGATATACCGATGAACTGGCTGCCATGAAACAGCATCTGAAAGTGATACAGGCAGGCGTTCTGACTGGTGAAGTGAAAGGGAGAGATTTGATTCCCGCTCATGCGTTGGCAATGAGCGCTACGCTCTTGCGGCAGGATGCTTTTGATACGGAAGAGGTGAGTTATGAACAGGCTATCGCTTATTTACGAAAAGAGGCTATTACCTTGTCGGAAACAGCCCCTCGTGGTTATATCTTGCTTACTTACCGGAATATTCCTCTCGGATTTGTGAAGAATATAGGGAATCGTGCCAATAATCTTTATCCGCAGGAGTGGCGTATCCGCAGCGGGTATTTGCCGGAGGAGATACGTACGCTGTAAAGATTATTTCCGAAAGAAACGGACAACGGATAGAATGCTTATCTTGATAGCTCGGCTAATTTATCATCCATAATTTAGGGAAGTATTCCAGTGGGTATTTCCTTATAATTCAGAATGAAACCGACCTGTCTGCCTGTTCCCGGTTCTGCTCCTTCCGTTATTTCTTCCAGTGTGTAGGCCGGAGGCGGGGGCAGGTGATGTCCGTGTTTCTCCAATGGGCGGCGTGCCCGAGTTCAGATAAGTTCTTGTCCAGCCGGTGAAGCAGGTACGTGTTTCCCCATACGGTGAAATGGTGTTCCGTAGCCGGTGAGGCATCCAATGAGAAAGTAAGGGTCAGTGTGGCTTTGTTCTCGTCCTCTTGCTTCAGTGCATAAGTTCCTTTGGTGATCAGTTCGAGTCCCGATGAAAAAGCGGTTCGTTGTCCTTGTTTGAAGAAATAAGCGTCACGGGCAGCGTTGCTGACAAGGAAAATGTCGTCAACACCCGGCAGTAGGTTCTCGTCCCCATTGGGACGCAGGGAGGTCGAGCCGTGTATCAGATTGAGATCTTCGTAGTAGTCCACCACTTTAATGGGCAGAGTGAGCGTTTCCTGTGTGGCGTTGTCTGTCACTTTCAGATACGTGCTTCCGGTGAGAATGCCGGATATGTAAATCATTCGTCCGGCGGGAACTCCGCTCCAGCCGCTTTCGATTCCGGCACTTGCGATGCGGGGATTTCCGATTTCCAAAGAGTAGTCTCCGTTTCCGCTTTCGATTCCGAGGTAGCGTCTTCCTCCCATGGGCACTTCGTATTTGCTGTCGTAAAACCGCAGGGGGGCATCGGCATCGTCTTTACAGGCACTCCATAAAATAAGAATGCAAAACAAGATGGGGGTGTAAGAGAGGGTTTTAGTTTTCATAATAGTTTAGTGTTTTTTACAGTCCCCAAATGTAATGCATTCTTTTTATTTATTCAATAATCGGGCGAAATAAAGCGGGGAATTTATAGCTTGCTCTTATAAATTCGTGCCATTGCCTTCTGATATTGATTCTCCAGTTGGAGGTAATTCTGATGACTTTGATAAATGACGGATACCTCGACAAAATACTCGATCATGCTGATCTGTCCGCCTGTCAGAGCCTGTTTCAGCAGTGCGAGGTCTTGTTGCGCCTGAAAAGTTTTCCTGTATTCCTCCATAGAGGTGTGCAGCGTTTTGGCCTCCCGGTAGAGCCTGTGCCAGTTCGGATTCCACTTGCAGGGTGGCGTTGTCTTTCTGCAAGTCGATGTTCAGCGCTTGCGCTTTGGCTATTTTCACCTTGTTGCGGTTCTCGAAAAGCGGGGAAGGAGAATCCCACTACTACTCCGTTGAAAGGCGTTCCCGTTTCGGTGTTCCGGCGGTAGCCGAGTTCCAGTTTCGGCAGCCATTGCGACTTGTTGACGGCGATCTGCTTGCGGGCAACGAGGCTTTCGTTGTTGAACGCCATTAACGTGCGGTCGGTGGAGAGCACTTCCGATTTCAGTATCTGATAGTCGGCAGGGAAAGGCGTCGGGGATACGTGCTTTCTTCGAACACTACGGGGATATTGCCGTTTAACGTGTTCAGTTCCTGCAACTTATTACGCAGTGCCGTCTCGTTCAGCGAAGTTTCCGTCTTGACATTCAGCAGTTCCAGATTGATTTTATTCGTTTCGAGGGCGTTCGCGTCTCCGGTTTGGAGGCGCTTGGCGTACATTTTGGCAAGTTCTTCCGCGTTGCGCAGCCGTTCCTCCAAGATGTGTTTTTGCTGGCGCAGCATGATAATGTCCAGACACACTTCTTTGGCGAGCAACAATTTCTCTTGGCGGAAGACATCCGCCTGACTGTCAAAAAAGCACCTGCTTTCAGACGATTCAGCTTGTTGCGGGTGGCATACAGGCTCGGAAAGTCGAAACTTTGTGACACCACAAGTTCGCCGATCGTTTCGTTTTTATCTTTCGCTCCCCCAGAGGGTGGGCGTATGATAAAGTCGGGTCCGGCAGGTTATTGTCCGTTTTGGCTTCCAGCTTTTGCGAGGTGATGAGTTGGGCGTTTGCTTGCAACTCCTTATTGTTGGCTTCGATATTCTTCAAAACCTGTTCGATGCCGCTTTGGGCCTGCACTTCGCCCGTGAGGGTGAGAAGTGCGCAGCTTACCAAAGAGCCTATGATGATGATTCGTTTCATACTTTTTTTATTTGTTTCTATATACATAGTAGCTACATTTAACTGATAATTATGCCTGTTCCGCCGGTACGCCGCACGGAGAATTTGCTCCGGCGCTACGCTGGCGGTGCATCATCAGATAAACAATCGGGACGATGAATCCGTTCAGGAAAGTAGATGTTAAAAGTCCGCCTAAAATCACTTTTGCCATCGGACTCTGAATCTCGTTGCCCGGAAGATCACCTCCCAGAGCCAGAGGAATCAATGCCAGAGCAGAAGACAAAGCCGTCATCAGGATCGGGTTCAGACGGTCGAGAGAGCCTTGTACCACGCTGTCGTATACGTTCAGTCCCTCCACTTGCTGCAAGTGGTTGTAGTGGCTGATGAGCAGCATACCGTTGCGGGTCGCGATACCGAACAGCGAGATGAAACCGATAATTGCCGGAATGCTTACTTCGCCGGTCGTGATGACAAGCGCAAAAACGCCGCCGATCAATGCCAGAGGCAGGTTCAGCAAGATCACGCCGGACTCCTTGACGCTGCGGAACTCGTGGTAAAGCAACAAGAAAATAATGACAATACTCATGAAAGATGTCAGCGCCAATACACGGCTGGCAGCCTGTTCGCTTTCGAACTGTCCGCCATACTCGATGTGGTAGCCTTCGGGCAACTGGATAGTGGCGTCTACCTGCTTCTGAATATCATTGACAACACTGCGCAGGTCACGGTCGGCAACGTTGGCGGAGATAACGATTTTCCGTTTTACATTTTCGCGGTTGATCGTGTTCGGTCCCATGGAGTAAACAACTTCCGCCACGTAGTTCAGAGGAACTTTGCGTCCGTCGTTGGTGTCGACCATGAGGTTGCGGATTTTCTCCATTTCGTCGCGTGCGTCGTCCTTCACTTTGACGATGAGGTCGAAACTCTTGCCCTGCTCGTACACTTGCGAAATCACTTTTCCTGCCAGCGCCACATTCACGTATTCAGAAAACTCCGGCAGGGTGATGCCGAATTTCCCCAGCATTTCCCGTTTGGGCTGTATCTTCAGCTGCGGGCGTTCGATTTGTTGTTCCACGTTGAGGTCGGCAATTCCCGGAATGTCGCTGATAGCTCCCTTGATCTGGTTGCCCAGCGAGAACATCTTGTTCAGGTCGTCTCCGAATAGTTTGATGGCGATATTTGCCTTCGTACCGGACAACATCGCGTCGATACGGTGGCTGATGGGCTGGCCGATTTCGATGTTTGCTCCGGTGATCGTTCCGAGTTTTCGCGCACTTCGGCGACGAGTTCGCTGCGCGGGCGGTCTTTCAGTTCAAACGGTGCCTCGATTTCCGAAACGTTTACGCCGAGCGCGTGCTCATCCAGTTCGGCACGTCCCGTTTTGCGGGCTACGGTTTTGTATTTCGGGATTGTCAGCAGCAATTCTTCGGCACGGTGTCCCATCTTGTTGCTTTCTTCCAGAGATATGCCCGGCAGCGAACTGATATTGATGGTGAACGAGCCTTCATTGAACGAAGGGAGGAAAGCTGCGCCCGAGCGTAAAGAATACCCCTAAGGCGATCAGGAAAAGGACGATGGTGCTGCCGAGTGTCACCCGTTTGTGCGCCAGCACCCAAGACAGTGCCTTTTCATAAATGCCTTTCATCCAGCGGGCTACGAAAGATTCTTTCAGTTCCTTGTTCGTCTTGTTGCTGCCCAGCAGGTAAGAGCAGAGCACCAGAGTCAGCGTGAGGGCAACGACCGTGGAAGCGAACAGCGCCACGATGAAAGCGATACCCAGCGGTACCAGCATACGTCCTTCCATTCCACTCAGGAAGAACAGCGGCACAAAGCTGACGACAATGATCAGCGTTGAATTAAGAATCGGCATTCGCACTTCCTTCGAAGCGTTGAATACCACTTCGAGCGTGCTGAAGCGTTCGGCTTCCGCCTTCTGACGGTTCTCCCGCAGTCGCTTGTATACATTTTCCACGTCGACGATGGCATCGTCGACCAGCGAACCGATGGCAATCGCCATACCTCCCAGACTCATCGTGTTGATAGTCAGCCCCATGTAGTGAAGCGTGAGGATGGAGACGAGTAGTGAAAGCGGCAGCGTGACAAGGAAATCAGCGTAGTGCGTACATTGGCCAAAAACAGGAAAAAGTACGATGACGACAAAGATTCCTCCTTCAAAAAGAGACTTTTTCACGTTGCCGATAGAGCTTTCGATAAAGCGGCTCTGGCGGAAAATATCCGTGGAGACTTTGACGTCCGCAGGCAAATTTTTTCTGTAAGTCTTGCAGAGAGGCCTCCAATTTGTCCGTTAGTTCCAGCGTGCTGGTGGCGGGCTGTTTGGTGACGGTCATGAGTACGGCCGGTTTGCCACGCTCCGAGGCTGTACCCAGTTTCGGGGCTTTGGGACCTATTTTCACGTCGGCGATGTCTTCCAGCGTCACCGGAAAGTTGTTCACCGTTTTCACTACCGCTTTGCCGAGTTCTTCCACTTTGGGGGTAGAGAGTACTCCGCGCACGATATATTCATTGCCAAATTCGTAAAGTACGCCGCCGTTGGCGTTCAGGTTCATGTCTTGCGTCACCGCCATCACCTCACCCATCGAAACACCGTAGTGACGCATCCGTTCGGGGTCCAACTGAATCTGATATTCCTTGATGTCTCCTCCGAGCACTGCCACCTGTGCCACGCCTCCGGTGGAGAGCAGGCGCGGGCGGATCGTCCAGTCGGCAATCGTCCGCAGATCGAGCATGGAGGTGGAGTCGGCGGTCAGACCGACGATGAGCATTTCGCCCAAGATGGACGATTGGGGGCCGAGAGTCGGCTTGCCCACGTTGACGGAAGTGACTCGCTGACTACGGCGAGTTTTTCGCTGACGATCTGACGGGCGAGGTATATATCTGTGCCCCAGTCGAATTCTACCCAGACAACGGAGAAACCGTTGGTCGAAGAAGAACGGACACGGCGCACGCCGGTAGCCCCGTTTACGCTTTGTTTCGACGGGGAAGGTGATTCGAGCTGTTCCACTTCCTCGGCTGCCATACCGTTGGCTTCGGTCATGATGACCACTGTCGGGGCGTTCAGGTCGGGAAACACGTCTACTTCCGTGTGCATGGCGGTGTAAGTCCCCGCAATAAGCAGGAGGATGGCCGCGCAGAGCACAACCAGTCGGTTGTGCAGGGGAGTAATGTATGATTTTATTTAGCATGATATTTCATTGATTAAGTTTGGTTCCTCCCGGTTTACTTTTTTGAGCAGTGCCGGGCAGGGGATAAACTTGCGTGACTATAAATGAGTTCTGTGTGCCGCAAAGAGAACTTGGATGCGGCACCTTGCCGCTAGTGCTCATGACTGTGGGCAGGGATGGCGTTGCTTGCGCTTGCCAGGCGAACTTGGTATGCGCCTTCGGTCACTACACGGTCTCCGGGTTTGATTCCGGTCAGGATTTGTACACTTTTGCCATTGTCGGCGCCGAGGGTCACTTCCTGTTTCTTGTAGCCTTCTTCATCGAGTTGCAGGTAGACGAAGAAGATGCCTTGCTCTTCCGTCAGGGCGGTGCGGGGCACGGATATCACGTTTTCCAGTTGGGAGGAAAGCAGATAAACTTCGACGAATGATCCCGGAATCACTTCTCCTTTATTGTCAAATTCGAAGGTGACGGGCACGTAGAAAGAGTTGTCTCCGGAAGTTTTCCCGAAGGAAAGCAGTCTGCCGCTCAGTTCATTCAGTTCGTAGACCTCATTATTATAAGGTGTCCGGAAATTGGCGGAACTGATTGTGCGGAGATACGGGTAGTATTTTTCCGATACTTCGGCACGGAGGAAAAGCCGGCGGTTCTGTGTCACGCTGACCAGTGGCTGACCGATGGTTACGTAGTCTCCCTCATTGACCAGAATACTTTTCACGTATCCGGCAATGGGCGCGGTGATATTCTGACCGATGGCCGAGTGGTTTTGGCGAGCGCTTCGTAGCTGATACGGGCGTTTTCGTAGTTCTGCTCCGCCTGTGCGAAATCCTTATCGGACACAATCTTGTTTTTGACGAGCGACTTCATTCGTTCGTATTCCTTTTTGGATACTTCGTAAGCGATTCGGGCACGTTGTACGGGGTCACCGTCGGCGATGTTGTGCGAAGAAATAGTCACCAGCGGAGTGCCGCGACCGACGCTCATTCCTTCCGTCACCTTGCCGCGGAAAGAAACGACTCCGGCCACCGTGGCTACAGCCACCGATTCGTCGCCTTGGGCAGCGAGTACCTGTCCGCTTGTCTTGATGACTTGCTGGAAGGGGGCCGGTGTGATAGCATTTACCTTTACACCGGCAGCGTTAGCTTTCGCTTTCGGGAGGATGATTTCATCGCTGTGCTCGTCGGCGGGTTCGCTGGTGGCGCTTTGCCGTGATCGTGTCCTCCGCTGCATTCACCTTCGTGTGAATGGTCGGCTCCTTCGGCTTCGTGGTCATGACCTTCCGCTTCGTGGTCATGTCCTTCGTGTTCATCATGATTGTGTGTGACGGTCTCGTGGTCATGCCCTTCATGACCAGTATTTTTACTATTGCAAGAGCCCAGGACGAATAATCCCATGACTCCTATAAAGATAAGTTTCTTCATAAATGTTGTTTTCCTACTAAGTTTTACTGTTTTTGTACGCTACAAAGATAGAGTAACGCAGATGCAACTTGCTTGCATTTACGTCATTATGCAAAAACAGAGTAGGAGGGGCCCGAAGTGAGGAGGTACGAGGTATTTTCGTACCGTGCAGGGATTCACGATAGATGTAGTAATTTTTGACTCGTCTTTCCTGCGGTCGTAATAAATGTTCGATGATCGTATCCGTAAACAGGGTGGCGACGAATACGTAATTCGGTCCGCTGTCCGTGTGCACGGAGGGGATGGGAGAGTGGAAGCGGGTCATGCATTCGCTGCTGCAACATGAATCGCTTGCGGGGTGATGATGGTGGTTGGGGCATTGCTGCTCTACCGGTTGGTCCTGCTTCATGCAGATCATCCCGTTGGGGTGGTGGTGATGGGGAATAACGGCGGCTACCAACATAATGATGTTGATAAAGAATAGCATCGTTACTATGAATCGTTTCTTCCCTTTCATCCTTTATTTATATAGTTTCTAATTTTGTAAAACTTCCAATATCTTTTTACTTTATTAAGTCCGGTTGTTGCTTTATTATAAAACTTCAATTATTCTTTTTCCGACTCTTTTTCTCTTTTTCTTGCAAGCGTTCGAGCAATTCTGTGGCGGAGACGTAAATCACTTTTCCATCGGGCGTCCCTTGACTGAGGAGTTTTCCGTGACGGGCATTTTTTCCAGTAGCCGTTGTTCGGCCAGTTGGAGCCCGCGCCGCAGTTTATCACTCAATTCTTGCATTTCATTATTTGACATAACTCTTGATGCGATTAAAAAGTTCAAGTTCGTATATCCGGTCCTCACCTTGCTGGCAGCCTTCGGCTACAATCACTCGGGGAGAAACACTGTTATCTGCTAATAGCCAATAGTCTACACGTGGCGCATATATTCGAACAGGTTGTTTATGCCTGCCTGATAGCGGCGGTAGATTGTATCAATGGGCACGTTATGCCCGCCTTCGTTGACCCGTTGCAATACACGGTTGACAGCAAGTTCCGGAGAATTCAGCCAGAAATAAATCAAGCTGACTTTATATCCGGCATTCTGTGCTCTTGTGATGAGCCGTGTGTACGAGCGAGTCGCTAATGTCGTTTCGATGGAGAAACTGGTTCTTGTAGCCAATAGTTCATTAATACGTTTCAACATCAGACGTCCGGCTTCGATAGCCATGCTTTCCGGATTGAACGGTGATAAACCTTTGGCGATTTCATCCGCATTAACGAACTCTTTACATAATAAAATTTCGGGCAGTACAGTGTAGGAAGCTCGTTGTTTTACCAGCTCCGTTACATCCGCTTATAATGTATAACTGCCTTGTTTCATCCATTTTAAATTATCTGTTTCAGATATTATGTGACAAATATACAAATACTTTTCTTTCACCTAAAAGCAGATAATGTCTTTTTATTGTTTATTATTTCTTTTCCAGTTCCTGCAACGAATCCATTTTCTTCTTTTCGAGGAATTCGTAGATGCCGCAAAGATGCTCCGTCACCTTCTTATTGCCGAACTCGTAGACCTTGCTCACCAGTCCGTCAAGGAAGTCACGGTCGTGCGAAACGACGATCAGGGTGCCGTCGAAATCCATCAGCGCTGCTTGAGGATATCTTTGGTTTTCATGTCGAGGTGGTTGGTAGGCTCGTCGAGGATCAGTAGGTTGACAGGTTCCAGCAGAAGCTTCAGCATAGCCAGGCGGGTGCGCTCGCCACCGGAGAGCACCTTCACCTTCTTCATAGACTCTTCCGGTCCGCCGAACATGAAGGCGCCCAGCAAGTCACGTATCTTGTTGCGGATTTCTCCTTTTGCCACGTCGTCAATCGTCTGGAAAACCGTGAGGTTTTCGTCCATCAGCGAGGCTTGATTCTGCGCGAAATATCCGATTTGCACGTTATGTCCCAGCGTCAGCGTGCCGTCATGGTCGATTTCGTTCATGATACATTTCACCAGCGTCGATTTACCTTCACCGTTCTTGCCTACGAAAGCCACCTTGTCACCACGTTCAATTGTCAGGTTGGCGTTGCGGAACACGACATGATCGCCGTACGTCTTTCCGACACCTTCCATCGTGACGGGATAACTGCCCGAACGGGGCGAAGGCGGGAATTTCAGCCGCAGTGCCGAAGTATCTTCCTCGTCTACTTCCAGCAATTCCAGCTTTTCCAGCATCTTGACACGGCTATGCACCTGCAAAGTCTTCGAGTACGTCCCCTTGAAGCGTTCGATGAAGGCTTCCGTTTCGGCGATGAACTTCTGTTGCTCGTCATAAGCTTCTGTTGCTGTTCGCGGCGTTCCTTGCGCAGTTGCAGGTATTGGGAGTAGTTTACTTTATAGTCGTAGATGCGCCCCATCGTTACTTCAATGGTGCGGGTGGTGATGTTGTCCACGAATTTGCGGTCGTGGCTGATCACGATGACCGCTTTGCCGTTATTGATCAGAAAATCTTCCAGCCATTGGATCGATTCGATGTCGAGGTGGTTGGTCGGTTCGTCAAGCAGGAGTACGTCCGGTTTTTGCAGCAGCAGTTTGGCGAGCTCGATGCGCATGCGCCAGCCTCCGCTGAAGTCGCTCGTCTGACGTTGAAAATCTTCGCGTGTGAATCCGAGTCCGAGTAATGATTTTCTACATCCTCTTCGTAATTGGTTGCGTCGATGGAGTAAAATTTTTCGCTGAGGGCGGACACTTCCTCGATCAGTGCCATGTAACTGTCACTTTCGTAATCCGTCCGTGTTTCCAGGCTCCTTGTTCAGTGCGTCGATCCGTGCTTCCATCTCGTGCAGATGCGCGAAAGCCTGTGCCGTTTCGGCAAACACGGTTCTGCCGTCTTCCGTCATCAAATGCTGTGGGAGATAGGCTACTACGCAATCCTTGGGGGCCGAAACCTTGCCACGGGTAGGCTGTCTGACTCCTGCCAGAATCTTGAGTAAGGTACTTTTTCCCGCTCCGTTTTTTCCCATCAGGGCGATGCGGTCTTTTTCATTAATAACGAAAGAAATATCACTAAATAGGGTAGTGCCGCTAAACTCTACGGCTAGTCCGTCTATCGAAATCATACAATTCTTTATAATTTGAGGCGCAAAGATAGCGAAATATATCAATCTTTTTTTTTTTTTATAACTTGCGGGCTGAAAAGCATTATTAACTGAAATATGTTGACTAAAAAGTAATTTTAGAGAATAATTTTAAAAATAATATAGAAACGATATGGAAGGCGGACAAACAAATGAATTCAGACCTCTTATCTTAGTGGCTGAGGACGACGACAGCAACTTCAAATTGATCAAAGCAATCATCGGAAAGAAATGTGATATACAGTGGGCCAAGAATGGCGAAGAAATCGTGGCACTGTTCAAGGAATACGGCAACGAGGCTAAAGCGATCCTGATGGACATCAAAATGCCTGTGATGAACGGACTGGATGCTACGAAAATCATCCGCGGAGAAAAACAAGGAAATCCCTATTATCATGCAGACCGCCTACGCTTTCAGCTCTGACAAGGAGAATGCGATGAACGGGGAGCGAGCGAAGTGCTGGTGAAACCGATCACACTGTCGATTCTGCGCAATACGCTGACGAAGTATTTCCCCGAACTGGTCTGGTAAACCGATCTCTTTTTTGTCCGGTAGACTGATCTTTTTGTTTGTTAAACCGGTCCTTGCTCCGGCAAACATGATCTTTATCCGGCAAAACGGTATCGCTGAGTAGAAAAACGGTATAACAATTCGGGTGTTTTTTCCTGTTTTGTATTTGTGATATTAACAAATACTGACGGGGATAATATGGATTTTTACTATATGAAAATCCACATTATCCCCGGTCAGCCTGTGTCCGGACGTTTCTATGTCAATCCGGATATTACTGTATCAATCCGGGTGTATTGTCTGGAATGCCTCTGCCCGACACTTTCGGCAGAAGGCTGTAAAGTAAATAGGCGGACCTCACGGTCGGCCTATTTCTGTTCGTTTCCGTTAATTTGTTAGAGTTCAGAAACGACTCTATGTAAAGTCTCTCCTTTGAGAGATTTTAAGAGCGATTTTTATCGGCTTCCGCCTGCCCACCAAACGGGTTCGGAGTATACGTAGTCACCGTTGCCGTAAGCGGCTTTCACTTCCGGGTTGGCAGCTGTGTCGCTGTTTCCGTATGGGTAGCGCAGCGGGAATTTGCTGGAATTGTTCGGGTTGGTCAGCGTGATGAAGTTTTCGTTCAGTCCCTTCATACGACGGAAATCGTTGTACGTCTCCGTGGCTTCACCGGAGGCACCCCACATGGCAAGGTACTTCTGAATCATTGTTTCCTGCAATGGGTTGGCTGCATATTTCGCTTTCACTACGTCGTCGAAATACTTTCCGGCAGACGTTTCCGTGATTACTTCGCTGGAATTGGTGTTCAAACCGCTTCCCAACTCCTTGATGGCAATGCTTATGCTGTTTTCCGCATTCAGCAAGCCGGCTACTACCGCTTCTTTCAGCGCGTCTTCCGCATCACGGTTCAGACGGCACAGAGCTTCTGCTTTCAGGAATATCAGTTCGTGATAGCTCATCAGCAGGGTCGGTGCGGTTTTGGCGTAAACGAATGCAGAGATACCGTATTTGACGTACTCTGATCCGGACTACCGTTGGGAGCCGGAACGAGGCTGGGATCGTTGGCTGCTACCTGCGAACGTTTTTTGTCGACGATCGGAGTGAAGAAAGCACGGTTGGCACGCGGATCATTGTAGGCCAACAGCCTTGGTGCCGAGGCTTGTACTGGCTCCGAATCCGGCACGAGAGTTGTAGAAACCGTAGAACGGGTTGATGTTGTTAGAGTCGTAGATGTCGAATGCAGCCTGGTCGTCAGCCGAAGTGAACGATTTGCTTACATAGTCCAGCACCTTTTCATAATCGGCCGATTTGTTGCTTGAGCGGTTGATCAGTCTCATGGTGTAGCGGGCTTTCAGGCCGTAAGCGAATTTCAGCCATTTGTCCGCGTCGCCGGCATAAAGGAAATCCTGCTCGGTCACGTCTGCCAAGTCTTCTTTCTGAAGATTGGCGATGGCGTCGTCGAGATAACTGATGATTTGAGTATAGATTTCCTGTTGCGTATCCATTTTCGGGGTCATATAGACCGGAGAGCCTTTTTTTCGTCCACCAGCGCAGCCTGACTGCACGGGGGCATCACCGAAGAAATCGGCAATCAGTGCGCAGTTGTAAGCGGCCATCACTTCGGCCATTCCCGGGTGACGTCGTTGCCGTGATCTCTGCCTCCTTCGCCACATTGGTCGATGATGATGCGGGCGTTCTTCAATGAAGAATAGATGCCGTTCCATGAGTTATTGAAGGTAGACGAGGACGACGGTTCGTTTTCGCGGACTTCGGCGTAGCCATAAAGTCTGGTTGTCGACACCTACTTCGTATTCGATATACGAAGAGGCGTATGTATTGATGTCACCGCTGGCGTTGGAGAAAGCGGTAGAGGTGATTACATCTGCCAAGATAAATCTTGAGGCAACACTGGTGGTGTGGTCGTGGTCCTTGTTGATTCTGTCCATCGTGTCCTCCGAGCAAGCAGAGAACAAAGACAGAGCGGCAACAGCCAGTACACCGGTTATTTTATCATATCTTTTCATAATCTTCTTTCGTTTAGCTAATTAGAATTTTACATTTACACCAAAACCGTAGCTTGCAGTTCCCGGCAGAGAGAAACGCTCGAAGGCACCTCCCATGTTGTCGTTACCCTGAGATGCTTCCGGGTCGAATCCTTCAGCTCCGGACCATACGATGAGGTTGCGGGCAAATACGTTTACATCTACGTTTAGCCATTTGCTGGCGTATACCGGGTAGCTTACAGAAAGTCTCACGCAGTTTGATGAACGATGAATCGTAGATATAAGATTCGTTGATAGAACGCAGGCGGTGTAATAAGCCTGTGCGTTAGTCACTTCGATGTCGTTGGCGGCATACGTCGGGTTGCCCTGCGCGTCTGTTCCGGTTTCTTTCACGGTGTTGGGAACGACGAAGTTGCTCTTGCGTTTTTCGCCCGATTCTTTGGTGACACCGTAGAAGTTCATTTCACCGGCAGTACCGCAGTACATTTGTCCGCCTTGTTTCCAGTCGAACACGGCAGCGATACGGAATTTGTAAAGCCTCGATATTCGTGTTGAAGCCCAGACGGAAGTCGGGAGAAACCCGGCCGATCACGTCGTCTTCGCCCACCTGCGGAAGTCCGTTCGCGTCTACCACGATCTGTCCGGCCTTGTTGCGCTTTGTACGTGCTGCCGTATACTACGGGGAATTTCTCGCCGATACCGGCACGCACCTGCGGAGTGACGAATCCGCCGAGATAGATGCTTTCAACACCCGGTGCAAGTTCGTCTACGTAGTTGTCGATCTTTGAGAAGTTGAAAGCGAAGTCGAGCCTTTGAAGTTGCGGTTGTTGACCGGCGACACTCCCAGTGTAAGTTCGTGCGAGTTGGTATGAATCTTACCGCCGTTCATGATCATGCTGTCGTAGCCGGTAGAGCCGGACAAAGGCACTTCGAAGATCTGGTCTTTTACGTTCTGACGCGAGTAGGTATAGTTCAAAGTGAACAGTCCGTTGAAGAATGTCAGGTCGGCACCGATTTCGTATGACTTCGTGTTCTGCGGTTTCAGGTTCGGGTCATACACCTTATAATAAGGGATATATGCCATCGTTCCGTTGATCGGGTAGGCGATGGGCGTGCCGTTGAAGAATCCGCCGCCGTAGCTCGGGGTGTAGTAATAGCTTTGCATATAGTCGCCTGCCATACCTACTTCGGCGTACGATGCGCGCGAGCACCGAATGTGAGGATGTTGTTTTTCAGCGGTTCGAGTTCGGTGAACACAAATCCGAGCGATACGGAAGGATAAGTGAACGAACGATTGTCGCGCGGCATATTTGAAACGACGTCGTTACGGATTGTTCCGTTGAGGTATACCATGTTTTTCCATGCCAGAGACAGGTTGGCAAAGTTACCTACCGTACGTTTCTTGTTGTACGACTTGGAACTCTGGTAGATAGAAGCATTGTTGATGTGGTTCCATCCGGGAAGTTGAAGTTCATCCCTTCGGAGAAGGCATATTGCGTTCTTTTTCTCTACAAGTTCGTTACCGATCAGGGCGTAGAATACCCAGTCCTTGTTGATGTCCCAGCGGTAAGAAGTCTGTCAGCAGCGAGTTCAAAGCTCGTTGATGCTGTAGTGGTATTCGATGGCGTCGCCGGTGTCTGCCATTGTACTGCCGTATCCGTAGATTTCGCTGTAGTTGGTGGTGTAGGCGTCGTCACCGAGTTGGTATTTCACGTCCAGTTTGTGGTTGTCCGTGCCGAATTTGGTCGTGAATTTCACGAATGCGTTTCCGAAGAAACGTTGCGAGCGTTCGGTGAACAGATTGTTGTCCACAGCCCAGTAGGCGTCGTCGATCCATGCCTGGCGGTACGTGTTCTGCTCGTACGGGTCGCCTTCGACGTGCGAGGGATTCCTTTCATGTTGTAGCTCACCGGAGCGTTGTAGATGGTAGCCGTCACGCCGGAGTTGGCGGTAGACTGCTTTTTATCTTGAAGTCACGAAGTTACCGTTGAAGCCAGTCGACCAGTTGGGGCTGCTGAACTTCGGCAGACATTTTGGCGTTGTATCTGTCCATACCGGTAGTCGGGATGATGCCTTCCTGGTGGCTGTTACCCAGCGAGAAAGAGTAGTTTCCTTTGTCCAGATTTTGGGAAACGTTGACGTTGTTGCTCCAGGTAATGCCGGTGTCGAAGAAATCCTTCATGTTGTTGTATGCTTTCGGCGTTGCCCACGGGTCAAGACCGGCTTCGGCACGTTGGGGCACGTAGTATTGTCCCTGACGTTTTCCCATTTTCTGGGTGAAAGCGTTGTCGGTGTTGCCGCCCTATGTAGGATCGTTGGCGAGGTCGGCTATTTTCGGGCCCCAGCTGTGGCCGGAATAAGGGTCGTATGAGCCGCCGCTGCCTTGTCCGAATTCGTTTTGCAGTTCGGGCAGTGTAGACACGACATCGAACGAAAGATTGCTGCGGAATGTGATCGTCGGTTTGCCTTTGGCCACTCCTTTACCGCTTTTGGTGGTGATGACGATGACACCGTTTGACGCACGCATACCGTAGAGGGCAGAAGCTGCCTGACCTTTGAGGATGTTGATGCTTTCGATGTCGTTGGGGTCGATGTCCACCGAACGGTTGGCGTAGTCGGTACCGTAGGCGGCGCCGTTAGCGTTGTCGGTAGTCGTTACGTCGGCAGCGGAAGAGATCGGCATGCCGTCGATGACATACAGAGGTGTATTGTCGCCCGTGAACGAACGGGAACCGCGGATCGTGATCTTGGAAGATGCACCCGGCATACCGGAAGAGGGAGCGATGTCCACACCCGAAACTTTTCCTTGTAGTGCTCCTGCAAGGTCGGTGTTGGCCGCGCGTGTCAGGCCTGGTCTGACTTCACGTCCTGAACGGCGTATCCCAGCGCTTTCTTTTCGCGGGGAGATACCCATGGCCGTTACTACGACTTCGTCTAGTGACTTGGCGTCACTTTTTAATACTACTTTGATAACGCCTTGTGTGATCGTAACAGTTTGCGGAGTCATTCCTACATAGGAAACGCGCAAAGTTTTAGAAGAACTTGGTACGGTGGGGAGTTGCCCTTTCGGGAAGCGTTAAGTGTTTTTGGGGCTATTTAAGGCATAAAATGATAAAAGATACCATTTCGAACGAATATCTGATGTTTTTTATGAAAATAGCGGTTTTAACACTTTCTTTCTGTTAGGTAATAATGTTTAAATGCTGCTAAATACGTCTTTAGATTTACTTATTTGATTTATTCTCTGATTAAATTCTTTCAATATGATACTTTATAGTTAAAAACGTAACACTTTTTTAATTTTGATATAAATAGTGTTATCTTTGCACCCTGTTAGAGACTAGAAGTCTATTTATAGGTTAAATTTAAGAGAGAATTTATGAAAAGAAAATTGATGTTCTTTATGACCTTCCTTTTTTGTGGGTATAGGTCTGGTGACAGCGCAGACGTCCCGAGTTACCGGTGTGGTAACCGCCGAGGAAGATGGCCTGCCTGTTGTAGGTGCTTCGGTATTGGTGAATGGCACTACTCTTGGTACTATCACGGATATTGATGGTAAGTTTACAATCACGAATGTACCAAGTTCTTCTAAGACTTATTGATATTTTATAGCCTCTCTTTTTCCTCCTTTTTTCGTCCTATCTTATTGTAAATCAGAATATAAGTGCTGCTTTCTGCAACTTGGCTTCCCGGCTCACTTACTATAATCGCAACCTTTTCCCTTTCTTTTTTCGATCTCAGTCATCTTTTTCGGGCAGGTACTCGGCTTGTTTTCAGGGGGCGGATGCTTAGGTTCTACCTTTATTTGAGGCTTTCTATGAGCGATAGGGGCAGACCGGTCTTTTCGGCAATGAGTTGATTGTCAATTCCTTGCTTTTTTCATGTCGATGGCTGTCTGAAAGATGTTCAAGGCTTCTTCGCGACCTTTCTTCAGGCCTTCCTCAAGTCCTTCTTCAAGTCCTTTCTTCAGTCCTTCTTTCATTCCTTCTTTCATCCCTTTTTTATTCCTTCCTTTTCCGCTGCATCCATTGTCACCAAATAATCCCGGTACACTTTGACGTTATTATCGTATAGCTCCCTCTCTTTTGGGGACATAGAAGCCACATCAGCGATCTCTTCGAGTTTTTCGAAGACGGCTTTTCGTGCCTTGAATGGCAGGCGTTTTAAAGTTTCCATATTATTTAATATATAAATCCAACGTTCAAAATTCGTTTCACATTCCTCTTCGCTTTTTTTTGAAGAGGGGAGGGCGATGAATATTTGCCGGAATTTCTCCGAGAAGAGTTCACCAGTCTCCTTGTCTGCAAGAATAACGTCTGTCCGGAGTTTTATGTTCTTGTCCATGATGAAATTCATCAGAAAGACTCCGTAAAAGCTTTTATTTCAAATTTCCAGTCGTGCCCCGTCCGGCCCTGGTTGACGATGGCACGGGAGAGATAGAAAATGGAGCGTTCTTTAAAGTTGCTCTGCATGCGGTTTTGCATTTCGACAATTATCTTTTCGCCCGTGTCCGTGGTGCAGTAGACATCGTAGATGATGCCTCGTCCTTCCGGGTAGTCCGGCAAAAGCTGCTCGTTGTTCAAAAACGTTAAGTCGGTTATCACTCGTTCACCTTCGAGAAGGTCGTTCAGAAATTCGATTAGTAAATCCTTGAGACTTCTCTGCCGAATATTAATTTGAATCCGTAGTCGGTGAACGGATTGATAAATTTGCTCATTGTTTTGGTTGTTGCTCTTTTAGGTTGTAAAGAGAGGTTTCTCTTTGCATACGGTAAAGGCTTTTTTCTTTGTCCCACAAAGATAGGATAAATTATTGTTTTATGATGCGTTTGGCGGGAGAAATAAATGACGTGGGCGCTCAAAATGCTCATCTTCCTCTTAAAAATGTTCATCTTCCCCTAACTCGCTTTTTGAGGATACCGGTGTAGGTGTCCTCAAATTCTGCCGGGTGATTGAGCGCCCAGAGGATGTAGTCGCCCGGCTCGTTCTTTTTTGAGCAGGGTGGAGCGGTATTCGGAGCGAGGACTTTCCATAAGGTGCCGCACGGACCACCCAGGCTTTCTGCGTCGGGCGAGGGCGAGGATGCCTTTCACGGTTTGTTCGTTCCGGATGCCGATGGCGTCCATGTTGAGGCGCAGCAGGGATTCGGAGAATCCTCCGGAAGCAATGCTTTCGTTCGGGGCTTCTTCCTGCTGGTTTCTTTCGTACTGGGTTCCGTTGTGCTTGGGTTCTTCCTGCTGGTTTCTTTCGTACTGGGTTCCGTTGTTGCTTGGGTTCTTCCTGCTGGTTTCTTTCGTACTGGGTTCCGTTGTGCTTGGGTTCTTCCTGCTGGTTTCTTTCGTACTGGGTTCCGTTGTGCTTGGGTTCTTCCTGCTGGTTTCTTTCGTACTGGGTTCCGTTGTGCTTAGCGGGTTCTTCCTGCTGGTTTCTTTCGTACTGGGTTCCGTTGTGCTTGGGTTCTTCCTGCTGGTTTCTTTCGTACTGGGTTCCGTTGTGCTTGGGTTCTTCCTGCTGGTTTCTTTCGTACTGGGTTCCGTTGTGCTTGGGTTCTTCCTGCTGGTTTCTTTCGTACTGGGTTCCGTTGTGCTTTGGGTTCTTCCTGCTGGTTTCTTTCGTACTGGGTTCCGTTGTGCTTGGGTTCTTCCTGCTGGTTTCTTTCGTACTGGGTTCCGTTGTGCTTGGGTTCTTCCTGCTGGTTTCTTTCGTACTGGGTTCCGTTGTGCTTGGGTTCTTCCTGCTGGTTTCTTTCGTACTGGGTTCCGTTATGCTTGGGTTCTTCTAGCTGGTTTCTTTCGTATTGGGTTCCGTTATATCTAGCTTCTCCTTCTGATCTATTCCTCCATTTCTTCTTTCTTCCTTATTTTCCTCCTCCCTTTTTCCGGACGAGATTTCTAAAGACAAACCTTTGACAGCAACAGGCGCAGCCTGAGAAACGCCGTTTGACGGAACGGGCGGCTGCTCTCTATCTTTCTCCCATTCATTTTCGGTTTTGCTTTGTCTTTCTCTCTCTTTGTCTTTTTCTCTTTCCGGTTTGATATCATTTTCCATCTCTCTTTTCGGTTTGCTTTGAATCTCAGTATCCGTTTCCGATTTACTTTCGATTTCTGTATCCGTTTCCTGTTTTGTTTGTGGGATTGTTGCTGCAATTTCTCGGTTTTTTGCAGCATTAATTTTCATAGCTGCTCCGTCGGTCACTGTTTTTGTAGCATTGATTCCTGTGCCTGCTGCATGGATGTCTGTGCCTGCTGCATGGATGTTTGTGCCTGTCGTGCCGATTCCTGGCTTTGTTTTAGTAACTTCTGTAGCTGTGATATTGACTCCTGTTTTTGTTGTGTTGACTCCTGCATCTACTATCTTGTTTTCCGCTTCATCCACTTCTGTACCTTTTGAATTTATATTGCTTCTTATGTCTGCGGAATTATTTCCCGTTCCATCCTTTTCTTCCTTGATGAGCCAAAACCGTTCCAGCGGAAGTTTGTATTTCCTTCGGCTGTCGGTAATGATTTTGTGGTATTGCTCTTGGATGGCTTGCGAAGTCAGAATCCCGTACTCCTTATATATATAGGTGTCGAACAGTCCGACGGACAGGCAGTCGTCGATGATGGCCTGCATCTCCTCCTCCTCGCAACACACTTCCTGCGAAATGTCGAACAAGGTATCTTGATTCCATGCGACGTAAAATCCCTTTTCTTTGTAGATGAGGCAGAGCAGGGAAGTGAGTGCGGCAATTCCTGCCGCATGATGACGGTTGGAAATGCGGCGTACCTTCCTGTCTTGGAAGAAGTTGACATCGAGTCGGGAAATAATCTAATCCGGGTTTGGAAATACGGGCCATCTTTTGAATATTTAGAGTGATATTGACTGATAAATAATGAATAAGGCGAATCGGTAATTTTAATTTAGCTCATTTCAGTATGGTGATAAGCTACTTGATAGTCAGTTCTGTATCTCAACTGAGGGTGACTAAAAAGTCGATTCTATCTCTATTCTCCTCCTTCGGGAAGGAGGAGTGGTCGCAGACCGAGGTGGTAGGAGAAATAATGTTTATACCTATTTTTTTGTAAATGATAGGATTATGCATTCACCTACCACCTCCCCCTACGGGTACTCCTCCTTCCCGAAGGAGGAGAATAGAGTTACTATTGCGTACAACTACTCCCTAGAACTCCTTTTTTCACATCGAAGCAGGGACAGGCTTTCATGTATTCATTGGGTGAGATGATGCCGTCTCCGTTGAGGTCGGGGCTTGTGTCCCGGTGTCCGATGACCTGTTTCACGTTGGGGAAGGCCAGTTGCAGAGATTTCACCAGTCGGATGAGGGCGGTGCGTTGTGCATCTGTCCGTGTGTCGGCGGGGCGGCCTTCCTTGTCCAGTCCGCCGACGTAGCAGATGCCGATGGAACGCTGGTTCCAGCCCATACAATGCGCCCCGTCGAGGGTGACGTCCCGTCCCGGTTCGATGGTGCCGTCGAGGCGGATGACGTAATGATAGCCGATGGACCAGAAGCCACGGGCACGGTGCCAGCAGTCGATGTCGGCAGCGGTGATGTCCTGTCCCGCACGGGTGGCGGAACAGTGGATGATGATGGTGTCTTTCATTGCAGAAACTCCTTTCTTTGTCCTCTTTCTCTGGGCAATATATAAGTGTTGAAACCAAAAATGGCGGATTCTTCGGGGACAGGCGGCGGTAATAGTGCTGCGTCACTGAATGATGTATAGGGGCAAAGAGAGAAATAAGAGGAAAAGGCGATGAAACAAAGGAAAAAGAAACTGGCTGCACACATACATTGCCTGCCTTGAACTCCCCCGACTGAATTGCTCGATTTGCCTATCCCAAGCGGATTACCTGCTTCGAACTCCTCGACTGAATTACTCGATTTGCCTATCCCAAGCGGATTGCCTGCTTCGAACTCCCCGACTGAATTGCTCGATTTGCCTATCCCAAGTGGATTGCCTGCTTCGAACTCCCCGATTGAATCAGGCTTTGACGGTCAGCACAGGTATTTCGGGTGCTATCAGAAAGCATTCTTCCGAACCGCTTCTTTCGGCTCTTGACTTTTTCTTCATGGCCGATTGCTTCAGTCTTTCGGGGTGTAATAAATGCAGCACCAGCCAATTACGTTGTTTAGGGTTCATTTGTTCCCCTTTACCAGTGCGTTCATGGATGGATAGGCTTGCAGGATATTTCCTGCCTCGTCCGTTGTGGCACAGGGGACGGGGGAGAGGGCGGGAGACGACGGACGCAGACCGGTCCGGATGGCGTGCATGACATTGTCGTAGGCATCGCACCATTCGAGGTTGGCGACGTGGTTGTTGAGCTTGTTTCCGTCGAGGTGGTTCACTTGGGGGAGACGCTTCGGGTTGGGGATAAAAGCTGTTGCCACTAAGCGGTGTACAGAGTAGCCGACGTATATCCCCTTTTGGCGGATGGCCACGTACTCATAACCTTTTGCGGTAATGCTGCTGCTGATTATCAACTTCGATTTGCCTTTGAAACTCAATATCCGCCCGTGGTCTGAAACCATATAATCGGAATTTGCTTCGATAAATCTCCAATTTTCCATACTTTATTCTTTATATTGTTAATAAAATTATACTTCGTTAAAAAGAAATCCCTTTTCCGAAACCACCGGGGATAAACGGCGCAGCCTGCATGGTAGAAACGGCGTAGCCTGCAAGGTAGAAACGGCATAAACAAGGACTGTTAAACGGCGTAGCCTCCTCGCTGACATGAGGCGGTTCCGCCCGCTTACTCCGGTCTTTGACCTTTCTCATTCCTCCTCTGCACGGGGTTCGAGCCGTTCGGCACAGCGAACGAGAAACTCCAGTTCCTCCCGACACCCTTGAATGGCTTCGTACAAAGAGTCCACATGATACATTCTGCAAAGCGTTTCCCATTCTTTTCGTTCTTCTGAAGTCATTTGTTCTCCGAAATTCATTTGCTGTCCAAAACTTATCTGCTGTCCGAAACTCATTTCAAAATTTATCTGCTGCCCGAAACTCATTTGCTCTCCGAATCTCATCTGCTCTTCGAAACTCATTCGACGCAAAGGAAATTTTCGGCATGAAACGTGCGCCACCCTTTGGCTTCGAGGTCGTAGTAGACTACAAACGTATTTTCCGGTCGTGGCATATAGGGGCGGTGAAAACTGTGTTGATATCCGGTGAGCGTGCCGACAGCGTGGCGCACGGTTCCGTCCTGCTTGGTGTAGCAGAATTTCACGTTCTCCCTGTGCATCTTCCTTATCAGTCCACCGATTCGGTGGGCGATGATGAGCGCATCACGCCGGTTCATGTCATTGTTGCGACGGATGACGGCGGCCCGCCTCATGAGCCGTACCCGTGGGAGGGAATGTTGTTTTTTCATTTCAGTCATATGATTCAATTGTTTTTTATTGATTTCGGGGCAAAAGTAGACTGTGGGTAGAATAAAAACCGTTCACGCTTGACTAAAATGAAAAATATGTAGAAAGAGTCACGCGTGACCCAAAATGTTAAAGGTAAATCCCGAATTTTGTCGGATTAATTTAAATATAATTAGTAATGAACAAAAAAGAAAACTGCCAGAACAGTAGTGAAAGAGAACAACACATTGAAGTAAAAAGGACTGTAAATCAGAAAAGTACAAGTCAGAAAAAGTAAATCAGAAAAGCATGAGTCAGGAAAAAGCAAATCAGAAAAGCATGAGTCAGAAAAAGCAAATCAGAGTGGCGAAAAGTCCGTGTATGACGAGAACAGGGATGCCCTTCAGGAAAGAGTCGAAGAGAAGCAATGGAAGAAAAAAGCAATGTAATGGCTTGCAGCACAGTGATGACGAAGAAAAACAGAAAGTCATCGATTCGATTATGAAAGTCAGCCGGGATAACGGCTTTGACGACGCTTATCTTCAGCAGCATTCGGACTGTTCGGCATCGTCGATCAAGCGCTTCCACTCGGCCTGGATGGGAAAGAGAATGTCCAATTGGACGACGATTTTTAATTTAGCGCACTGCGTGTCCGTCAATTGTGTCTTTGCCGAAAATCTGGTCGGGATGCTGGTTGTCATTATTATGTTCTTGATTAGAGATGCCGGAATTGTGAGTTACCATATCGACTCGCCCAAGAAAGTGGTGATAGAAATAAATTTCGGTAAAGATAAATTATTGCGCATGAAAGACGAGGAAAAGAACGAAAAAGGAAAAGAAGGTAAAGACGACGAACACCTTTGAGCGACGACAATGATCGGGACAAAGGAAAGAACAACTGACGGAATGAGGTAAGTCCTGTAAGAACTTGGTAGTCTGTATTCGTAAAAAAACGATTCGATATCAGCGATGGACTTCCATTTTATTCCCTTGTTATAATGTCACCACAAATGTAATCATATTATTGAGAAAACCATGCAGAAACGCTTTTATTCTGAAAAATAAGTTTTATTGTTCACTCAGATTTCATATTCGATGTTGACATCCTACGTTTTCTCTTTTAGATATTTATTTGTTTTCCTTTGTCGGTTTCTACCGTATTGCACGTTCGTCATTATTTACAAATTCTAATTATTGCATTCTCAGTTCGGGTAAAACGAATCCGTTTTCCGAGCTGAGAATGCAGATGACGGCTTTAATAAGTCTGTTTGTTTTATTTCTTTAGTAATATATTATAAACTGGCAGATAAGTCGCTCTACCAAGTTCTTACAGAACTTACATTTTTGTATAGTAATATTTAAAGATTTAATAGCAATATTTTAAGATATTCAGTGATCGGTTCCGCAAACAATCAAAACAATCACTATTTATGGAAGCGCGGATAACTCGAAAAACAGCGGCACTTGCAATCTTTCTGATCAGTGCATTTCAGACTTACATTTATGCCGGCCGCCCCTCTTCTTGTCAACTATTAATTATCAATTCTTATACCGAAAACTGTCTGTGGAGCGATGACTTTATGGCCCCTGTCTATAAAGAGTTTCGCGTCCAGAACAGCCCGGTTGACATATGTGCCGAGCACATGGAACTGATGGCGACCGTTGTCCCGGATATGCGCAAACAGGTCTTCATGTCCGACAGGCGCTGGATCAGTGCGCAATGCAGGAAAGAAGCGGAGGAAGTGATGCCTTTCCTGTTGATCGGCGGCTATTTCTGGACAGATAGTGAAATAAAGAAACATCTGCTCCCGGTGATCAAAAGCCGCCTGGACGGAGCGTCGCATCCGCACAGAGTGGAAACGACAGCGATGGGGACGCCCCATCCGTCATCAATTATGCCGACTACGTAGAGAGCGGACTGTTGCTCGGCCTGTGTCCCGACGACACTGTTTTTGGTATGAAGCCCCCACTTTTTGCGAGCGGAACAAATATTATCTGGCCCTGTTTTTTCTCTTTGATGGCACTGGCCGTCATCTATGTGATATGGCTCCGGAGGGCGCTGCATGAGAGGAGCAGGCTGCTGGAGATCATGAGGAGCTATAGCAGTCTGGTCGAAAACATGCCCGTTCTCTATGCCCGTGTCGAGCTCATATTCGACCCCGGTGGCCGGATTATCGACTATGTCTACCGGGAAGTGAATCCCACTTTCGAGAAATACATCCTGCCCAAAGAAAAAATACTGGGAAAGAAATACAGCGAACTCAATCCGGATTATTCGCCGGAACTGCCCGACAGGTACAGCGAACTGAATGACAACAGGCAAATAACCTTTCAGTATTATCTGGAGAAGACGAAAACTCATCTGACCGTCATCTCCATACATTCCAAAACGAAAGGCTGCGTCGATGTCTTTGGTGTGGACAATACCGAACTGGTGCTGACGCAGCAAATGCTGAAATCCACCAACCATAAGTTGTCCGCCGCCCTCGACGCTGCCGACATGACCCCTTGGAAATGGGATTTGCGGACCGGCCTCCTCTCGTGCAACGTCAGCCACGACTTGTACGTCACCGAAGAGGAGGTGACGCATGACGGCAACCTGATTATCGTGCCCACCTCCGCCTGTTTCGCGAAAATCTGCGATGAAGACCGCGAACGCGTGCGGGACGCCTTCGAGCACCTCGCCAATGGCGAAACGCAGAAAATGCGCGAGGAATATCGGGTAGGCAGACAGTGGCTTCCTTCCCCGCAACAGAATGAATGGGTAGAAGTGCGCGCAGCCGTGGACGAGCGCGACGCGAACGGAAAACCGCTGAGCCTTATCGGCACTTCGATGACCGTCACCCAACGAAAGGAAATGGAGGAAGCGCTCGTACAGGCAAAGGTGAAAGCCGAGGAGGCGAACACGCTCAAATCTTCTTTCCTCGCCAACATCAGCCACGAAATACGCACTCCCCTCAACGCCATTGTCGGCTTTTCCTCGCTGCTGGTGTCGGCGGAAGGGGGATTTCGGAAGAGAAACAGGAATATATCAACATCATTGAAAACAACAACACACTCCTGTTGCAGCTTATCAGCGATGTGCTCGACCTTTCGAAGATCGAAGCCGGAACGATGGAGTTCGACTACGCCCCGATAGATGTGCACGGCCTGTTTATCGAACTCGAAGATACGTTCCGGTTGAGGAATAAAAAGTCCGGCATCTGTATCTGCTATCACCGCCGGACGACCGAATGTGTCGTAAAGGCGGACCGTAACCGTCTGGTACAGGTGATGATGAATCTGATGAATAATGCCGTGAAGTTTACCGGGAAGGCAGCATTGAGTTCGGGTTTGATGTGCGCGAAGACGGTTTCCTGCATTTCTATGTCACCGACACCGGTTGCGGGATACCGGAGGAACGGTTGGAAGAAATCTTCGGGAATTTTGTCAAACTCAACAGCTTTGTGCAGGGCACGGGACTCGGACTCACCATTTGCCGGGCAATCGTCGAAAGGATGGGAGGAAAGATCGGTGCTGTCTCACGGCTGGGTCAGGGGAGGACTTTTTGGTTCACGCTGCCTTATACGGCCAACGAAGAGAAGAGTTGAAAAGGACGTGGCGTGACGGAAATATACTTGCTTCCCGAAGAATGGGGCTTGACTAAAAGTCAGCCCCTTCCCGAAGGGGGAAGCCATGCGGATAGTCAGGCTCGAATCAAGGCTCCCCCAAGAAACGGAAGATGAGCCCTACTTGCGCCGGAGTGAGCAGGATGGCTTTCTCGGAATATCCCGTGCGGGCGAGTTCGTTTTGTAGTGCCGTGTTCTTGGCGATCCAGCTGCGGAGAGTGCGGCGTGCGGAGGCGGGCTGTATGTGGGGCAGGTAGAGAGTGGCCAGTTGGCTTTTGCTGTATGCCTGTATGCGGGGCAGGGTTGCATTTTCTTCGGAAGTTGGTTTCATGATTTTTGCTTTCATTGTCTTTTGATACTGCTTTTACTATCTTTTCTATATTTCTTTCTTTTCATTTTCGTTGCCAATGTAAAGGTACGCCTTTTTAGTCGTTTGGTGTTGCTTTGTACAGAAGTCCTTGGAGGCAGTATTTGTGCGAAGCCGTGCCGACTGGTGCTCTTCAGTTACAAGTCGTTACATCGTGTATCCGGACTTTTTTGCCATCGCCTACTTTTGTCACCGTAATCGATTGCACATAGAAAACTTACATCAACCATTAAAAAGAAAGGAAAACAACCTTATGCCATTAATTTACAAACCTTACCAGGCGAATATCGCCAACAAAGCGGGACAGAAACTGTATTACCCCCGCCTCGTGAAATTCTCGAAAATGGTCAACACGCAGAAGATGGCGGAGCTGATCGCCGAGAAGGCTTCTCTGACACCGGGTGATGTCCACAACGTGATTCGAAACTTGATGTCCGTGATGCGTGAACAGTTGCTCAACAGCCGCACAGTACGTCTCGAAGGCTTGGGCACATTTACGATGATCGCCAAAGCCGGAGGAAAGGGAGTCGTGTTGGAAAGTAAAGTCAGCAGTTCGCAGATCGTTTCGCTGCGCTGTCAGTTTACTCCCGAATATACCCGTTCTGCCGATGGCGTCACTACCCGTGCACTGACTTCCGGGTAGAATTTGTCCACGTCAAGGACGTAGCGGGCGGCTTTGTGGACGACGATGATAAAAATCATTCGGGAGGCGGAGACAACCCCGGCGGAGGAAGCACTCCCGGAGGCGACGACGATGAGGCTCCGGACCCAACCGTTTAATGAGGCTGAATCGCTGACTCACTAATGCATGATCGGTTCCCTTATTAAATTGCTCCATTCACTCTGTTTTTAACTCTAAAGAAGGAAGCTATGAAATTATTTTTAGAAAAGTTATTGGATATTTTGGAAGCACTCTTGCGCTTCCGTCGTCGGAAAGCTAAAAAGACGGGAGATTCATAAACCGACCTCCTCTCTTAAAAACTAGAGAATCCCCTTTTATTTAAAACCGTATCTGTCTATGATATGGGGTGGAATAAAGGGATTTTTTGTATGGGAAAGTAATAGGTAATTGTATAGTAATAGGTAGTGGAATTTAATTCATTTCATTTCTTGTGCGAAATGATTCATACCTGCTCTGAGATGTAGGATTTATGGAAAAGTGTATTATCAAAAAATGGGGTCACCTATACCCCTGTTTGCTACATTATGTTTTTGAGCCCGATAATGCGGTAGTTGGAGAATTTTGACATCTATAAAAGAATATCCCGGCAGATTGGATAACAGTCAACCGTCCAATCATAAAAAGGGCTGCCCCAATTCTGCTTGGGAGCAGCCCTTCTTGCTTTTTCCGGTTTATCTCTAATGCATTTTATTTAATCAGATAGACTTTTGAAGATAAACCCTTTTTTGTTGTGTGCTTTTGGGGGATGAGCCAACTTACGGCATTTCTGTTTCCATTTGGAATTTCCGGCTTACCTTCATCAGGTTAATGATGTAAGTCACTACATTTTGAGCTTCCTGCACCATGGTCAGATAAACCATACTTACCCGGATACTGCCCGACTGGCTTTGGATGCGCTGCAACTCTTTGCGTTTCAGTTGCGATAGCTGTCCGTTGAGGTCGTTGGCACGGCGGATTTCCTCTTCCATATTCTGATAATCGTTGTTTTCCAACTTCTTGCGGCATTGCTGAATCAGATAAGTGATGTCCTCGGCCACGTCGCTGAATTCACCTTTCTGAATGGCGTCGAGCGGGTTGAAGTTATTGTCGATGTGTTCAAGACACGGTTCGCAGAGGCGCGAGATGCTGTACACCAGTTCGCTGGCGAAGTCGTTGCCTTGATAGTAGTAGAGTCCTTTTTCGAGCACGGTGTTGTTGTCGAGGCGGCACATGGCAACGGTTCCGGTGCGTTTCATCTGCTTGATGAGCTGCTTTTCGAATTTCGTGGAACCCATGGCACGACGTAGTCCGCGGAGGTTTTCGTGTATAAAGGAGGTGACGGTCAGTTCGAAATTCGTTTCGGCGTACTCCAGCACTTTGGCGAGTTCTTCGCGGGTATGTTTACGCATCAGTTGCAGCGCTTCTTCGCTGTCGGCGGTCTGCATGAGTTGTTTCAGCGTTTCGTTGCCTTTCTCTTTCGCCTTGCGTTTCTTATACATCACCTGGCTGCGGATGAGGATGAAAATCGCTATTCCGATCAGTGCGATGATGGAGATGTTGCCGCCGTAGTGCAGCACGAGGGCTACGAAGAAGCAGATGGTGAAGGCGGCTCCGGCAGTGATGAACCAGCCGCCGATGACGCTTAGAACGCCTGTGATGCGGTAGACGGCGGAGTCACGTCCCCATGCACGGTCGGCGAGCGACGTACCCATTGCTACCATGAAGGTGACGTAGGTGGTAGAGAGCGGCAGTTTCAGCGACGTTCCCAAGGCGATGAGCAGACCGGCGAGGACGAGGTTGACAGAGGCGCGGACGAGGTCGAAAGCGGCTCCGTCGGCTATGATGGCTTCGTTTTTGCGGAAACGGGAGTTGATCCACTGCTTCGTGCTTTCGGGCATGATGCGGGAGGTGCCGTTGGCAAGTGTCATGCTGAAACGTACCAGTGTGCGTGCCATCGGGGGTACTTCCGAAGTTCTCTTCTCCTTCATCCTGACGGGAGAGGTCTACCGAGGTTTTGATGACGGCGTGCGCCTTTTGGAGGTGCAGAGGGCGTAGACCATGATGGCGCCGGCACCGATAAGGAAGTACCACGGTGTCTTGGCGGGGCCTAGCAGCGAGGTCATCAGGGAAGCTGTCCGGACTTGCTCCGGCTCCGTTGGTGGTGTAGTCTATGAAGGAGGAGTAGCCTGCGAGGGGGACTCCGATGAAGTTGACGAGGTCGTTGCCGGCGAAGGCGAGGGCGAGAGCAAAGGTGCCCATCAGTACCACTACTTTGAAAACATTGACTTTGAGCCAGTGAAGCACTTGCATCAGTGCCGTGAAGAAGACGAAGAAGGCTGGCGATGAGCAGCAGCGTGTTGTCCTGTATCCACTGTTTGTTTTCGGGGGTCATGAAGGAGCCTGTCTTTCAACCCTTTGATCAGCATGAAGTAGATGATGGAGGTGGCGGCGATCCCACCGAAAAGGCCGATGCTGTATTTGATGTTTTTCGTGTAATTGAACGTGAAAACGATGCGGGCGAGCCACTGTACTAACATACCGAAGAAGAAGGCGATGGCTACGGACACGAAAATGGCCATGATCACGGAAAGTGCTTTGTCGGTGTTGATCAGATCGCCCAACGCAAGGGTGGCGTCATTGTTTACTTTGATCAGGGAGAGGGCGAAAGTTCCTCCGAGCAGGCTCGAAGACCAGTGAGACGGTCGTGGAGGTGGGCATGCCCATAGAGTTGAAGACGTCCAGAAGGACTACGTCGGTCAGCATGACGGCGAGCAGTATACACATGATTTCGGCAAAGTAGAAATGCTCGGGCTGATAGATTCCGTGACGGGCTATGTCCATCATGCCATTGGACAGGGATGCGCCAATGAAAATACCGATCCCGGCTATGAAAAGAATGGTTTTGAACGAAGCGGCCTTGGCGCCTACCGCCGAATTCAGAAAGTTGACTGCATCATTACTGACTCCGACGATGAGATCGAACACGGCCAGCACGAACAGGAAAATGATAATGCATAAGTAAATTGTCTCCATAAAGAAAGTTGTGTATGTTTATTTATGGAGGCAAAGAACGGAGTTTAACGTTGCGGAAAAATGTCATACTTGTTACATTTCTGTTACAATGTCTTTTTGAGCCATTCATAAAAATCGTATTGGGCACGGACAGCAGGGGTGCCGGACGCTCTTTTTTTGAATACGTTTTGCAGTTTGTCGTCTACCCAACAGGCTTTTTGGTTGTCAGCGAGCTGGATATGGAGCATTTCGATCAGACTGGCGCGCAGGTCAGGGTCGAGGATGGGGGTGACGGCTTCGATACGGCGGTAGAGGTTGCGGCGCATCCAGTCGGGCGAGCCCATGTATATTTTGGGGTGCCCTTCGTTGCCGAAAGACCAGATGCGGGCGTGCTCCAGAAAACTGTCGACAATGCGGGTGACACGGATGTTACGGCTGTATGACTGCTCCGGTATGAGGCAGCAGATGCCGCGGACGATGAGGTCGATCTGCACGCCGTGTTCGGAGGCCTCGTAGAGTCGGTCGATCATTGCGGGGTCTTGGAGGGCGTTCATTTTGAGGATGATACGTCCGCCTTTGCCTTGGTCGGCAAGGGATATTTCACGGTCGATGAGGCGGTTCAGTTCCGGTATGAGGTTGAAGCGGGCGACGAGGAGAGTGGTGAATTTCGGATCTTCCTTGCCTTGCAGGGTGCGGAAGAGGTTGTAAGGTCGTTCACTATTTCCTTGCGGCAGGTGAAAAGTCCACAGTCGGCGTATAGGGTGGCGGTCTTTTCGTTGAAGTTGCCCGTGCTGATGTAGGCGTAGCTGGGGATTTTCTCTCCATTCAGTCCGCGGCGACGGACGAGGGCCACTTTGGCGTGTACTTTTAGTCCGGGGATGCTGTAAATGATTTTGATGCCGGCGGCTTGCATCATTTCGGCGGTGGCGAGGTTGTTCTCTTCGTCGAAACGGGCTTTGAGGCTCGACAAATACGGTGACTTTCTTGCCGTTCTGCGCGGCGGCTATCAAAGGTGTTGATGACGGCCGAGTTTTCGGCTACACGGTATTGGTGACCATGATTTCGCGCGTCTCCGGATTGTGCACTGCTTCGTAGAGGAAGTGGGTGAAGTGCTCGAAGGAGTGGTACGGGTAATACAGCAGCAGATCCTTTTGGGCGACGTAGTTGAAGATCGATTCTTTTTCGTCGAGGATGTTCAGCTTCATCGGTTGCGGCTTTTCGATGCGGCGGAGAGACTTGTTCGGGTTGGGCAGGTGGCGCAGGTCTTCGAGGTTCAGGTGCTTGTCGCCGGGGACGAGTTCGTCACGGTGGATGCGGAAGGCGTCGACCAGAAAGTCGAGGAAGTCTTGCGGCATGGCACGGTCGTAGACAAAGCGGCAGACGTCGCCTATCTTGCGTTTTTTTACCTTCTTTTTCAGTTGAGCTACGAGGTCGGCGCTGCTGGCGGTGTCGTCTATCAGAATGTCGGCGTCACGGGATATTTTGATGCAGTAGCTCGAATCGACGTCGTAGCCGGGGAAAATAAGGTTGAGGTTCGCTTTGATGATGTCCTCGGTGAACATGATGTAATAGTTGTCTCCACGGGGCGGAAGTTCGATGAAACGGGGCACTTTGGCGTACGGCTGCTTCATGACGAAATAGAAAGGCTGCCGGTTGGCGGGGTTCCTGTTTTCCTTCGGATAGAGGCGGATGGCGAGGTAGAGCCGGTTGTCTCGCAGAAAAGAGACGATTTTGTCTTTCGATACGGGCACGGGTTGCAGGTAGGGGGAAGATTTCTTCCCGGAAAAAGTCCTTGATAAACTGCTGGTGAAACGGTTCCACATGTCTGTCCTGGTAGAAGATGATGTGGTTTTGCGCAGGGCGGGGCAGTATCTTTTCTTCGTAAATGCGTACACGGTCGGCCAGGCTGGCGGTTTACTTCGTGGTTGATTTCTTCCACGAGTTCGCGCGGATTGTACGGTTTCTTCATCGCTCTCCGTTGCGCCGGATGCCACGGCCTTGTGGTCCGCCACCCGGATTTTGTAAAACTCTTCCAGATTGGAGGAGTAGATGGAGATGAAATTGATGCGCTCGTATAGCGGCAGGTGCTCATCCAGCGCTTCGAGCAACACCCGATAGTTGAATGAGAGCCAGGCTGATATCACGTTTGAAATAATTATATTTGCTTTCCATGTGCTTTAAGATTTTCCCAAATATAGTATCTTTGCAGGACTAAACAAAGAAAATTATGACAAGAATTGGATTATTGTCCGATACCCACGCTTATTGGGACGAAAAATATCTCGAATATTTTGAATCGTGCGACGAAATCTGGCATGCCGGAGATATCGGTTCGGTAGAAGTAGCCGAGAAGTTGGCGGCTTGCCGGCCCCTGCGCAGTTTACGGCAACATAGACGGGCAAGAAATACGGAAGATGTTCCCGCAGGTGAACCGCTTCACGGTGGACGGAGCGGAAGTGCTGATCAAGCCATATCGGCGGGTATCCGGGCAAGTACGACCCTTCGGTTATCGGCAGTTTGATGGCCCGTCCGCCGAAACTTTTCATCAGCGGACACTCCCATATATTAAAGGTGAAATACGACAAAACGTTGGACATGCTGCACATCAATCCCGGAGCCGCAGGGATGTCCGGTTTCCATAAAGTGCGGACAATGGTGCGCTTTGTCATCGACAACGGAACGTTCAAAGACCTCGAAGTTATTGAACTGGCAGGATAGATTTCTTACAATTCATTTTGTCACGTCAGATTTCTTTCCGACCTTTGCACACAGTAAAATGAATAACTCAGACGACAATGAAAGGAATTATTCTGGCCGGTGGAAGCGCCACTCGTCTTTATCCGCTTTCCAAAGCGATTTCCAAACAAATCATGCCTGTATACGACAAGCCGATGATCTATTATCCGCTGTCTACGCTTATGCTGGCAGGGATACGGGAGGTCTTGATCATCTCTACTCCGCGTGATTTGCCGATGTTTCGGGACTTGTTGGGCTCAGGTGAGGAGCTCGGGATGTCTTTCTCTTACAAAATACAGGAGCAGCCTAACGGACTGGCACAAGCCTTTGTGTTGGGAGCTGATTTCTTGAACGGTGAGGCAGGTTGTCTGATTCTTGGGGACAATATGTTTTATGGACAAGGGTTTTCCGCTATGCTCCGGCGTGCTGCCGGTGTGGAGAAGGGAGCCTGCATCTTCGGCTATTACGTGAAAGATCCTCGGGCTTACGGTGTAGTGGAGTTCGACGAACAAGGCAAAGTGATTTCTCTGGAAGAAAAGCCACTGGTGCCGAAAAGTATTATGCCGTTCCCGGACTTTATTTCTACGACGCTACCGTGACGGAAAAAAGCGGCTTCTCTCCGCCCTTCGGCACGTGGAGAATATGAGATAACGGACCTGAACCGCCTGTACCTCGAAGAAGGAACACTGAACGTGGAACTGTTCGGACGCGGATTCGCATGGCTGGATACTGGAAACTGCGACAGCCTGCTCGAAGCCTCCAACTTCGTGGCTACCATTCAGAACCGGCAAGGCTTCTACGTCAGCTGTATCGAAGAGATAGCCTGGCGGCAAGGATGGATTTCGTCCGGACAATTGCTGCTGCTCGGACAGAAACTCGAAAAGACCGAATACGGTAAATACCTGATAGAACTGTCTAAACAACCCTTGAAATAAACATAAATAATCATATATGAAAACTTATCTGGTGACCGGTGCCGCAGGATTTATTGGCGCCAATTATATTAAGTATATCTTGGCCAAGCACAGCGATATAAAAGTGGTGGTTCTTGACGCCCTGACGTATGCGGGTAATCTGGGAACTATTGCCAAAAGATATCGACAACGAACGTTGTTTCTTTATCAAAGGAGACATTTGCAGCCGCGAAGTGGTGGACAGCCTTTTGCCGAATACCGTTTCGATTATGTCGTGAACTTCGCCGCTGAAAGTCATGTAGACCGAAGCATCGAAAACCCGCAACTGTTTCTGATCACCAACATCCTCGGTACGCAGAATCTGCTGGATTGTGCCCGCCGTGCCTGGGTGATGGGTAAGGACGAACAGGGATATCCTACCTGGAGAAAAGGAGTGCGCTACCATCAGGTATCTACCGACGAGGTGTACGGCTCACTCGGTGCGGAAGGCTACTTCACGGAAGAAACCCCGCTTTGTCCGCACAGCCCGTACAGCGCTTCGAAAACCAGTGCCGACATGGTAGTCATGGCTTATCACGACACTTATAAAATGCCGGTAACGATCACCCGCTGTTCCAACAACTACGGCCCCTATCATTTTCCCGAAAAACTGATTCCGCTGATTATCAAGAATATACTCGAAGGCAAACATCTGCCTGTCTACGGTGACGGAAGTAACGTGCGCGACTGGCTTTACGTAGAAGACCACTGCAAAGCGATCGACTTGGTAGTGCGCGAAGGCAAAGAGGGCGAGGTGTACAACGTAGGTGGTCACAACGAAGAAACCAATCTTGAAATTGTGAAGGCTGACCATTGCCACTATCCGTAAACTAATGACCGAGAAACCGGAATATCGTCAGGTCCTTAAAAAGAAAGTGAAAGGTGAAGACGGAGAAATCTCCGTTGACTGGATCAACAACGATCTGATCACTTTGTCAAAGACCGTCTGGGGCACGACCAGCGTTATGCCATTGATCCCACGAAGATCACGAACGCCTTGGGCTGGTATCCCGAAACGAAATTTGAAGATGGCATCGTGAAGACAATCGTATGGTATCTTGAAAATCAAGACTGGGTGGAAGAGGTGACCAGCGGAGACTATCAAGGTTATTACGAAAAGATGTACGGAAAATAAATCAATGTCGGATCAAGAATCCTATTGATAGCAAAATACCCATTAACAGCATATTACGTGAAGTCTCACCTAGTATGCTGTTTAATTTTTTTACCACTGTGAATCTGCACCATCCGTCTCCATGTGAGGACATGAGGAATCAGGTAGAGTAACGGAAGAAGTGCGGCAAACAAGTGTCCTTCGAAGAAGAACCAGAAACACAGAAGACTTGCTGCCACCCCCCAGCATCAAATAAAGATAGCGTCCGAACTTCTCGCCAAAACGAACGATGACCGTCCGCTTTCCGCTCCGTGCATCCGCTTCACGGTCTCGGTAATTGTTGACTACCAGCAAGGTATCAATCAGCAGTCCGCAGATCAGAGAAGCTACCGTTGTGTCCGAAGTCCATGTCAGCGCCTGCACGTAGTACGTTCCGCCCACGGGGACGAATCCGAAAAATACGATGACCAGAACATCGCCCCAGCCGTTGTAGGATAATGGATAAGGGCCTGTGGTATAGAGGAAAGCGAAGAGTACGCAGAGAAGTCCTACTATGATCGCTCCCATCCGGCATAAAACAGCAGCGCAGATCCGATCAGACAGGCGAACAGGACGGTGACGATGATTCCGTTTCGCATGGCTCTCGGTGAAATCCAGCCTTGTGCGCAGGCTCGTTCCGGTCCCAGCCGGTCTTCGCGGTCGGTTCCTTTGAGGTAGTCGAAGAGGTCGTTGATAAAATTGGCGGCAATTTGCATCAGACCGGCGAACAGGCAGCAGATAAGGGCCGGCAACCATTGAAAATGTCCATCCATATAAGCAAGTGCGCTACCGATCATGACCGGCGTAATGGCTCCTGTCAGAGTTTTGGGACGTGCTGCTAATATCCACGCACGCAGCGAGTTACGCTTTACTTCTTCCATGCTTTAATATATAATAATAAGTTTTGACGGACAAAGATACATGATTTTTTCCTATCTTTGCGCCTCAAATAGTGGGGGAATGTGTTATATGTAGAAGAAAATAAACCAAAGAAGATGAAAAAAAATAAATTACCTGTTCATAATATTCGTATTATTCCTGTTCGTATCTTGTAAGTCAAAGAAGAATGTTGTATCGATCCTGCCTCGTCCTGTGCTCAATGTCGATTCCGTCCGTCCGGACAGTTCCGCCGCTATCGACGGCTTGTTTGCTCCGGATCATTCTCAGCCTTGCCGACTTGAAAGTTTCGACGAAAAAAGCAGAAGAAAACAGCGAAGAAAGAAGCTGCGACCGAGCAGGAAGAACGTAATTTGGTACTTCGCGGAACGAAGATCACGTCTTCTACCGTGAACGTCCCTGCCACTTATAGCGGCATAGACCGTGTCGTGGAATATGACTTCACCCACCGTGATGTCCCTGAAGCCTTCGAAGGCTTCCGCATCGCCTTCATTTCCGACTTGCATTACAAGAGTCTGCTGAAAGAGAAAGGCTTGAACAACCTTGTCGATCTTTTGATCGCCCAGAAACCGGACGTCTTGCTGATGGGAGGAGACTATCAGGAAGGCTGTGAATACGTAGAACCGTTATTTGCCGCATTGGCCCGTGTGAAAACACCGATGGGAACTTTCGGAGTAATGGGAAATAATGACTATGAACGCTGCCATGACGAAATAATCCGCACGATGAAGCATTACGGGATGCGTCCGCTGGAACACGAAGTCGATACATTACGCAAAGACGGTCAGCAGATTATCCTTGCCGGAGTACGCAATCCTTTCGACTTGAAACAAAATGGGGTGTCGCCCACACTGGCGCTTTCTCCCAACGACTTCGTTATCTTGTTGGTGCATACTCCCGACTACGTGGAGGATGTTTCGGTGGCCAACACGGACATCGCTTTGGCAGGGACATACTCATGGTGGACAGGTACGCGTATTCGGTTACGCCCCGATACAGAACTCCCACTACGGCACCCGCTTTCTGACCGGACTGGCGTACAATTCAACTAAAATGCCATTGATTGTTACTAATGGGATCGGTACTTCTCAGATGCCTGTACGAATCGGTGCTCCGGCAGAAATCATAATGATTACGCTTCATCGTCTCAAAGAGTAGATACACTTTTTAGGTACGACTTTCTGATGAACTCCACACTTTTAGGTACGACTTTTTTGTGTTATTAGCACATTTTTATGCATGACTTTTTGTTCTTTTCTATTCAGTTGCTTATATTTGCAGTTCATAAATCGTTGATTATAAAAGAATAAATATGAGAAGAGATGCAATGCAACAGTTATATGACTGGAATGAGAAGACAACACGGAAACCTTTGATTGTTCGTGGTGCCCGGCAGGTGGGGAAGACATGGTTGATGAAAGAATTTGCATCATCAGCTTACAGACAGTTTGCTTACATCAATTTTGAGGATAACGAAGTGATGAAAGATGTTTTTCAGAAAGACTTTGATGTCGAGCGCATTCTGATGGCTATTCAATTAGTGACCGGCATCGTAGTAGATACTGAGACATTAATTATTTTTGATGAAATTCAGGAAGCGCCTCGCGGATTGACGGCATTGAAGTATTTTCAAGAAAAAGCTCCTCAGTATCATGTGGTTGCAGCAGGTTCCCTCCTTGGCATTGCCATGCATAGCAATGATTCTTTTCCCGTCGGGAAGGTCGATTTTATGGATTTATATCCTCTTTCTTTTTCGGAGTTTTTGGAGGCTGTCGGGCAAGAGGCTTTTGCCCGTTTACTTGCAAAAAAGACTGGGGCTGATCGCTGCTTTTCGTTCTAAATTGATAGATTTGCTCAAACAGTATTATTATGTCGGAGGAATGCCTGAAGTTGTGAATGCCTTTATTAATCATAAAGACTATGCCGAAGTGCGACAGCTACAGCAGACAATTCTGGATTCTTATGATCGTGATTTCTCCAAACATGCTCCTATTGCCGAAGTGCCTCGGATTCGTATGATTTGGCGTTCTGTTCCGGCTCAATTGGCTAAGGAAAATAAGAAGTTTATTTATGGTGTCGTGAAGGAAGGAGCCAGAGCGAAAGATTTTGAGTTGGCTATTGAGTGGCTGATTGATGCAGGACTTATTTACAAAGGTTAGCTGAGTGAAAAAGCCGGAATCCCATTGTCGGCTTATGAGGACTTTTCGGCATTTAAATTATTTTTGTTAGATACCGGATTAATGGGAGCTATGAGCGGGCTTCCACCGCAAGCGTTATTGGAGGGGAATGTGTTGTTTAGTGATTATAAAGGAGCTATTACAGAGCAGTATGTATTACAACAATTGAAGTCAGTGAAAGGACTGAGTATTTACTACTGGTCTTCGGATACATCCAGAGGAGAACTGGATTTCCTTTTACAAAAAGATGTTAGCGTCATCCCTGTTGAAGTAAAAAGTGCTGAGGAAAATCTGCAATCGAAGAGTTTGCGTTTCTTCGTAGAGAAAAATGCGGGATTACACGGAGTACGATTTTCTATGTCAGATTATCGGAAGCAAGAGTGGATGATTAATTATCCGTTATACTCTGTCGGATATATTCTCTAATATACTCCCAAACCTTTGGATGCAAGAAGTATCTTACATCTTTCTTCTCATCAAGTGCCTGACGGATAAACGTCGAACTTATTTCAAAGGTAGGCGAATGGACCAGACGGACTGTTTCGGGCAGCCCGTTTTCATTTACCGGAAATCCGGGGCGGGGATAGATAAGAATACGGTTTTCTTTGATGATGCGCTCCGATTGATACCAGCGGTCGAAGCGGGCCCAGTTATCCGAGCCGATAATTAAGTAGAAGTCCCGTTCCGGATAGGTTTCATGTAGCTTTTCCAACGTATGTACGCTGTATGAAGGGCGGGGCAGATGAAACTCGAAGTCTGAAGAGCGGAAGCGGGGATATTCTTCTGTGGCAAGTTCTACTAACCGGAGACGCAGGTCGTCAGGCCATAGCTCCGTCCCTGCTTTCAGCGGGTTTTGCGGGCTGACCATAAACCAAACTTCATCCAGTTCTTCATATTCGCAAAGATAGTTGGCCAAGGCCAGATGTCCGATGTGTACCGGATTGAATGACCCGCTGAAGATTCCGGTTTTTAGTTTATTGCTCTCTGCCATTCTCATCTTCTCGTTTTTACTTTTTTCTTCTTGATGCCTTCTTATCTTTCTATTCTTTGTTCTTTTTTTGCTCTTTTGGGTTCTCTTTTAGACTTTCTTTTTCAGCCTTGACTTTCTGTCATCTTCTTGGCTTCCCTTTCCATTCTCAGCTTTTTTTTTTTTCTCCATTTTGGAAAAACGATAGCCTGCCTCACAGCAATTAAGAAAAAAGATGCCGGCGGCAATCCAAAAATGCAGATAAAGTGAAAGGATGCCGAACACTATATCTACAATGCCGATAATGCCGCACAGATACATGAATTTTTCGGTCGATCCTCCTTCTTTTCTATGCTCTCTATTCGTTTTTTCAGAGATTCTTTCATTCCTTATTCAGAAATTCTTTGATAACCTCCAGCGTCTCAGCCTTTGCCGCTTCCAGATCATCATTCACGATGACACGATCAAACTGGGGAGCAAAAGTCATTTCGTATTCCGCCTTTGCGATGCGGCATTCGATTACTTCGGGCTCATCCGTGCCCCGACCCGTCAGCCGGCAACGGAGTTCTTCGATGGAGGGCGGCTGTACAAAGATGGACAACGCACGCTCACCGTAATACTTTTTGATGTTACATCCGCCCACTACATCCAAGTCGAATACCACGTTCTGCCCCTTCTCCAACTGCTTTTCCACTTGTTCTTTCAGCGTTCCGTAATACCGATCCTTGTATACTTCTTCGTATTCCAAAAACTCGTTGTTCTCAATGCGACAACGGAACTCTTCGGGAGTAAGGAAGAAATATTCGACCCCGTGTTTCTCCGTCCCGCGCGGTGGGCGGCTGGTTGCAGAAATGGAGAACGCGAGATTTAAGTTCTGCGTCAGCAGATAGTTGATAATAGTCGATTTGCCCGAACCGGACGGGGCAGAAAAAATAATTAACTTGCCAGTCATTTGTTTAATTGAGAATTGAAAGTTGAAAACTGAAAATGTCGACATTTTCAATTTTCAACTTACTATTAAATAATTACATTACGTTCAGCACCTGTTCCTTGATCTGTTCCAGTTCATCTTTCATCTGAACCACGATTTTCTGCATTTCGGCATGGTTGGACTTGCTGCCAAGCGTATTGATTTCCCGTCCCATTTCCTGAGCGATGAAACCGCTTTTTGCCTTGTCCGTTGCCGCTTTCCAGCGTGCTGATGAAATATTTCAGGTGGTTGGTGAGGCGTTGTTTTTCCTCGTTGACATCCAGCTTTTCGATGTAGTAGATCAGCTCTTGTTCCAGTCGGTTCTTGTCATAGTCCGTGTTCAGCGTCTTTTCGAGCGCGTCGGTGATACGTTCCTTTGACTTTCTCCACCCGTTCTTTTTCGTAAGGAGTTATCTTTTCGAGCAATAGTGCGATGTTAGCTATCTTTTCGCGGAACTTCTTTTCCAGTGCAGCCCCCTCCTGTTTGCGGAAATCCACCAGATGCCCGATCGCTTCGAGACCGGTGGCACGTACCATTTCCCATTCTTCTTCCGTCAACTCTTGGATTTCAGTCTTAGACATAACGTCCGGCATACGGAGCAACGTCTGAAACCAGTCGGTGGGGACGGGGATGCCGAGATTTTCCGAGATCGCCTGAATCTGTTTGTAGTAGCCTTCCACCAACACTTGGTTGATAGGAGTCGCGCTTTCCGCACTCTCTTTTTTCTCTATCCAGAGGCTGAAGTCCACCTTTCCACGCTCCAGCACTTTGGAGATTTCGTTGCGGATCTCGATCTCTTTTCACGATAAGCCGGAGCGATGCGAGTGGAAAGATCCATTGCTTTGCTGTTGAGCGACTTGATTTCTACGTTTATTTTTTTATCTGGAAGTTCGGCCGTAGCTTTGCCGTATCCTGTCATCGACTGTATCATATACTTAAAAGTTTTGTGCAAAAGTACACGAATATTTTAAGAATTGGAAATAATCATGTAAATTTGCGACAATTTAATAAGTCTGATTTTTATGTCGTGTATACTGAATATTGAAACCTCTACCACTGTTTGCTCGGTAGCGGCAAGTCAAGACGGACAGACGATTTTTGTGAAAGAAGACTTGAAGGGCCCTTCACACGCCGTGTCTTTGGGAGTATTTGTTGATGAAGCGTTGTCGTTCATTGATAGTCATGCCATACCTTTAGATGCAGTTGCAGTGAGTTGCGGTCCGGGATCATACACAGGATTGCGGATTGGAGTTTCGATGGCAAAAGGCATTTGTTACGGACGGAATGTACCCTTGATCGGTCTTCCTACGCTCGAAGTGCTGAGTGTGCCCGTGTTGCTGTATCACGATTTGCCGGAAGATGCGTTGCTCTGCCCGATGCTCGATGCCCGCCGTATGGAAGTGTACGCTGCCGTTTACGACCGTGCCTTTGAACGTGAAGCGTGCTATCGCCGCCGATATTGTCGATGAGAATTCCTATCTGGAGTTTCTGAACGAAGCGCCCGTTTATTTCTACGGAAATGGAGCCGCCAAATGTCGTGAGAAGATTACGCATCCGAATGCGCATTTTATCGATGACATCCATCCGTTGGCGAAGATGATGTATCCGCTGGCAGAAAAAGCAGTTGCCAGAGAAGACTATAAAGATGTGGCCTACTTCGAACCTTTCTATCTGAAAGAATTTGTAGCCTCGTTGCCGAAGAAGTCGCTTCTTGAATAACGCACTTCAGTAGAAAAAAAGTGCCTCAGTAAGTGAACCGCCTTTGGGGGAAACAGTGATTAGTGAGTGACCGTCGTCCTCCGACTTTTAATTTTTAATTTCAAAACTTTTTAATTTAAAAGATGCAATACAATACCCAGCAGAAAAGAATGCCGCTTCCCGAGTACGGCCGCAGCATACAGAACATGGTAGATTATGCGTTGACCATTCAGGACCGTGCCGAGCGTCAGCGTTGTGCTAACACAATTATCAACATTATGGGAAATATGTTCCCCATTTGCGTGATGTGCCCGATTTCAAGCATAAACTTTGGGATCACCTGGCCATCATGTCCGGTTTTGAGCCTGGATATTGACTATCCCTACGAAATCATCCGCGAAGACAACCTGGTGACCAAGCCGGAACCGATCCCATATTCTACTACCCGCATGCGCTACCGCCACTACGGACACACGCTGGAAGTGCTGATCAAGAAAGCCTGCGAACTTCCCGAAGGAAACGACAAAAGAAATCTGACAGCCATGATCTGCAACCACATGAAGAAAGACTACATGGCATGGAACAAAGATACCGTAGACGACCGCAAAATTGCGGAAGACCTCTACGAACTTTCCGGCGGCAAACTACAACTGACAGACGACATCATCCGACTGATGGCAGAACGCCTGAACCAGAACTACCGCCCAAAGGTGAACTACAATAATAATCGGAATAATAATCCGCGGAGAAGATATTGAAGTATTAGGTATTAAGTATTAAGTATTAGCGCGGCGATGTTGTTTGCTGTATGAGATTTTGCACTTGCGGTCTAATACCTAATACTTAATACCTAATACCTAATACTTATTACTTAATACTTAAAATAAATGGCTTCATTTGTAATTGAAGGAGGACATCGGCTTAGCGGGGAGATTCATCCGCAAGGGGCCAAAAACGAAGTTTTGCAGATTATCTGTGCCACGTTGCTGACTGCTGAGGAAGTGACGGTGAACAATATACCTGACATTCTGGATGTCAACAATCTGATTCAGCTTATGCGGGAGATGGGAGTGACGGTTGCAAAGGAAGGCATTGATACTTACAGTTTTAAGGCGGAGAACGTCGATCTGGCTTATTTGGAGAGTGATAAGTTCTTGAAGAAGTGTTCGAGCCTTCGGGGGTCGGTGATGCTGATCGGTCCGATGGTGGCACGTTTCGGGAAGGCGTTGATCTCGAAGCCGGGCGGAGATAAGATTGGTCGCCGTCGTCTGGACACCCACTTTGTGGGGATTCAGAATTTGGGAGCTGACTTCCGTTATGACGAGTCGCGGGGTATCTATGAGATAACGGCCGACAGGCTTCAGGGCAGCTATATGCTGCTCGACGAAGCATCCGTGACCGGTACAGCCAACATTCTGATGGCTGCCGTACTGGCAAAAGGCACTACCACCATTTACAATGCCGCCTGCGAACCCTACTTGCAGCAGCTCTGCCGTATGCTCAACCGGATGGGAGCAAAGATCAGCGGCATCGCTTCCAATCTGCTCACCATCGAGGGCGTGGAAGAACTGCACGGCACACAGCATACCGTATTGCCCGACATGATTGAAGTCGGGAGCTTTTCATCGGCATGGCTGCCATGACCAAAAGCGAAATTACCATTAAAAACGTTTCCTACGAGAACCTCGGCATCATCCCCGAAAGTTTCCGCCGGTTGGGCATCAAACTGGAGCAGAGGGGAGACGATATCTACGTCCCCGCACAGGAAACATACGAAATAGAATCATTCATCGACGGCTCCATCATGACCATTGCCGACGCCCCCTGGCCGGGACTGACACCCGACTTGCTGAGCGTGATGCTTGTAGTGGCCACCCAAGCCAAAGGAAGCGTACTGATCCACCAGAAGATGTTCGAAAGCCGCCTGTTCTTTTGTAGACAAAGGCTCATCGACATGGGGGGCTCAGATCATCCTTTGCGACCCTCACCGTGCCGTAGTAATCGGACATAACCACGGCTTCAAGCCTGCGCGGCGCCCGACTGACTTCGCCCGATATCCGTGCGGGGATCGCCCTTCTCATCGCCGCCATGAGCGCCGAAGGAACCAGCACGATCAGCAATATCGAACAGATAGACCGTGGCTACCAGAACATCGAAGGACGACTTAACGCCATCGGCGCCAGAATCACTCGAATATGATAAAGAAAGAAGAAGTATATAAAATCGGACTATTCAACAAGCCGCACGGCATTCACGGCGAGTTGCAGTTTACCTTCACGGACGATATCTTCGACCGTGTGGACTGCGATTATCTGATCTGTTTGCTCGACGGTATTTTCGTACCGTTTTTCATCGAAGAATACCGTTTTCGTTCGGACTCCACCGCACTGGTGGTCTTGAAGGCATAGATACGGCGGAACGCGCGCGTATGTTCACCAATGTCGAAGTCTACTTCCCGGTGAAGCACGCGGAAGAGGCGGAAGACGGCGAACTGTCGTGGAACTTCTTCGTCGGTTTCCGCATGGAAGACGTTCGTCACGGCGAGCTGGGCGAAGTGGTCGAAGTGGATACCGCGACGGTGAATACCCTTTTTGTGGTCGAACAGGAGGACGGAGAAGAACTCCTCATTCCTGCACAGGAAGAATTTATAGTGGAGATCAATCAGGAAAAGAAGCTCATCACAGTCGAGCTTCCCGAAGGATTGTTGAATTTGGAAGATTTGGAGGAAGATTAATAATTAATAAAGATGCCAAGAAAACGGAGTAAAGCATTTTGGAACAATTTCAAGTTCAAGTATAAACTCACCATTATCAACGAGAATACGCTTGAAGAAATCGTGGGGCGTCGGGTATCCAAGCCTGAACGGGCTTTCGGTGCTGTTGTCCGTGCTGGCGGTGCTTTTTCTGATTGCCGCCTGCATCATTGCCTTCACCCCTTTGCGCAACTATCTCCCCGGATATATGAACAGTGAAGTTCGCAGTCAGATCGTGGACAACGCGCTCCGCGTGGATTCCTTGCAGGAACTGCTCAACAGGCAGAACCTCTACATCATGAACATACAGGATATTTTCAGCGGAAAAAGTGCCCATAGACAGCGTGCAGACGCTCGACTCGCTGACCGCCGCCCGCGAAGACACCCTGATGGAACGTACCAAACGTGAAGAGGAATTCCGCCGTCAATACGAAGAAAATGAAAAATATAATCTGACTACGATCGTTTCGCAGCCGGATGTCAACGGACTGATCCTGTATCGTCCGACCCGTGGAATGGTTTCCGACCATTTCAATGCCGATAAGAAACACTTTGGAACGGATATTGCTGCCAACCCCAACGAAAGCGTGCTGGCAACCATGGACGGCACCGTCTTTCTGAGCACCTACACCGCCGAAACCGGTTACGTGATAGGCGTACAGCACAGTCAGGATTTCGTCTCGATCTACAAGCATTGCGGCTCGCTGCTGAAAAAAGAAGGCGACCGCGTGAAAGGAGGCGAAGCCATCGCACTGGTGGGAAACAGCGGAACGCTCAGCACAGGGCCGCATCTCCACTTCGAACTGTGGTACAAGGGACATCCTGTCAATCCGAGAAATACATCGTGTTTTTAAAGCCAATGACGAGAAGTGGGATATACGATTATAAGTGACAAGTGACAGAGGAATTAGATAATAATGGATTCAGAAAAGAAGAATAAGAAGAAACAAATAGCTATTTTAGGCTCTACGGGCTCTATCGGGACGCAGGCGTTGCAGGTGATCGAAGAACACCCCGACCTCTACGAAGCCTATGCCCTGACGGCCAACAACCGGGTAGAACTGCTGATTGCACAGGCACGCAAGTTCCAGCCGGAAGTGGTGGTGATAGCCAACGAAGAAAAGTACGCCCAACTGAAGGAAGCGCTGAGCGACCTTCCGATCAAAGTATATGCCGGAATCGACGCGGTCTGTCAGATCGTGGAGGCCGGACCGGTAGATATGGTGCTGACGGCAATGGTGGGCTATGCCGGACTGAAGCCGACGATCAACGCCATTCGTGCCAAGAAAGCCATTGCGCTTGCCAATAAGGAGACGCTTGTGGTGGGGAGAACTGATCAACCAACTGGCACAGCAATACCACACTCCCATTTTGCCGGTGGACTCTGAACATTCCGCTGTTTTTCAGTGTTTGGCAGGAGAAGTCGGGAACCCGATTGAGAAGGTGATACTGACCGCTTCCGGTGGTCCTTTCCGGACCTGCACGCTGGAGCAGCTTTGAAGTCCGTCACCAAGACACAGGCATTGAAACATCCCAACTGGGAGATGGGAGCCAAGATCACCATTGACCCGCATCCATGATGAACAAAGGCTTTGAGGTCATCGAGGCGAAATGGCTGTTCGGCGTGCAGCCCAGCCAGATCGAGGTGGTGGTGCATCCGCAGTCGGTCATTCATTCCATGGTGCAGTTTGAGGACGGTGCCGTCAAGGCACAGCTAGGCATGCCGGATATGCGTCTGCCCATCCAGTATGCGTTCTCGTATCCCGACCGTATCTGCTCTTCTTTCGACAGGCTCGACTTCACCCAGTGCACGAACCTGACGTTCGAGCAACCGGATACGAAGCGTTTCCGCAACCTTGCCCTGGCTTACGAGGCGATGTATCGGGCGGAAATATGCCTTGCATTGTCAATGCCGCCAACGAAGTAGTGGTAGCCGCTTTCCTCCGGGACGGCATCAGCTTCCTCGGTATGAGCGATGTGATCGAAAAGACAATGGAACGTGCCGCGTTTGTAGCCGCTCCTGCTTACGACGACTATGTGGCTACCGACGCTGAAGCGCGGAGAATAGCTGCGGAGCCTGATTCCGTGATAGCACCGGAGCTGATTTCGTGAACAATGAAAAATATAAATAAGTAATATAAATTAGAAAGCGCCTCGGTTTTCCTCTTATGAGCAGAGGTTTGGATGAGGCTTTAAATTGTAAATAGACTATATGGAAACATTTTTTAATTCGTGCCCTGCAACTGATAATGTTTTATCCTTGCTCGTTATTATTCATGAAGGCGCATTTCCTTTTTGCCCGGTTGTTCAAGGTGCGTGTAGAAAAATTCTGCTTGTTCTTTGACCCGTGGTTTACCTTGTTCAAGTTCAAACCCAAGAGAAGTGATACGGAGTATGCAGTAGGATGGCTGCCGCTGGGCGGTTACGTCAAGATAGCCGGAATGATAGACGAGTCGATGGATACCGAACAGATGAAACAGCCTGAGCAGCCTTGGGAGTTCCGTTCCAAGCCGGCTTGGCAACGTCTTCTGATCATGGTGGGCGGTGTGCTGTTCAACTTCCTGTTGGCGCTCTTTATTTATTCAATGATTCTTTTCGCTTGGGGCGACCAGTATATAAAGGTCCAAGAATCCCCTTGGTATGGACTTCAACGAAACGGCGAAAGCGGTCGGTTTTCAGGATGGCGACATCCTTTTGTCTGCCGACAATGTGCCTTTCGTACGTTATGACGGCGATATGCTGAGTCAGATAGCCGATGCCCGTGAGGTATCAGTGCTTCGTGACGGCAAGAAAGCCTCCGTCTACATTCCCGAAGACATGATGCAGCGCCTGATGGCGGACAGCGTTCGTTTCGCTTCTTTCCGTTTCCCGTATGTGATTGACAGCGTGATGGTTAATTCTCCGCTGCGCAGGCAGGCATTCTGCCGGGCGACAGTATCATCGCATTGGACGGAAAATCCATCTCCTTCTCTGATTTCAAGCAGACGATGGCGGAACGCAAGAAAACGCCGAAGCACTTCTGAAAGACAGCATCGACCCTCGTCTGATTACGCTGACGTATGTGCGTGGCGGTGTGACCGATACGACTTCCCTGCGTGTGGATTCCGCTTATCTGATGGGCGTAGTTGCCAGTCTGACAACGGATCGTCTGTTGCCTATGGTGAAAAAGGAATACACATTCTTTGAATCTTTCCCCGCAGGCGTATCTTTGGGTGTGAAGACATTGAAAGGATACGTCGGCAACATGAAATATCTCTTCTCGAAAGAAGGAGCCAAACAGTTGGGCGGCTTCGGCACTATCGGAAGCATTTTCCCTGCTACGTGGGACTGGCACCAGTTCTGGTACATGACCGCCTTCCTTTCCATCATCCTTGCCTTCATGAACATTCTTCCGATCCCCGCATTGGACGGCGGACACGTGCTCTTCCTCTTCTACGAGATGATAGCCCGTCGTAAACCGAGTGACAAGTTTATGGAGTACGCTCAGATGACCGGTATGGTGCTTCTGTTCGGCTTGCTGATTTGGGCAAACTTCAATGACATATTGAGGTTCTTCTTCTAAGCAGGGACCGGCATGGCATACACATCCGTCTTCCGCGTGCAGACCGGAAGTTGTCAGAACAGCAATCCCGGCGACAGCGGACTGCTGGCGGATAAAAGGAGGACGTCGGCGATGAAGCAATGTATATTGCTGAAATACAGTAAAATAGAACGTACTATTTATCATATATAGAAACGGCGCTTTAACACTACGTTAAAGCGCCGTTTCTATATACGATAAATGCCTTAGTCTGCCAACGATGATACGCCCTTTCTCCTTTGGGCTCTCTGGATGCCCGGAGACGAATGTTAAATCATTAACATTCTCTGGGTTAGCCAAAAAGCTGGTTGGGCTCTATATCGCACGGTTTTGAGCTAAATGATAATCAATAGTATCTTGAATGGGGCTGACTAAAAAAGTCAATAGTATCTTAAATCTCCTCCTTCGGGAAGGAGGAGTACCCGTAGGGGAGGTGGTAGGTGAACACATAACCCTATCATTACAAAGAAATAGGAATAAACATTCTTTTTTCCTACCACCTCGGTCTTCGACCACTCTTCCCGAAGGAGGAGATTCGAGATAGAATCGACTTTTTAGTCACCCCCAATGGAGATACTACTGTTTGATTCATTTTCCGTTCGGAAAGAAACAAACTGGAAACAACCAGTTTTCCGGATTGATCCCATTTTCTTCTCCCATGATTTTCGCTTCGGATGACAGAAATTTCTGTTCGTCATGACTGATTCGTTTCTCTTTTCAGCGTAGACGGTTGCGACAACCGCAGACTGCTGACAATCGCCGCCACAACAGCAAACCCACTTCCGACCATGAGGCAGACCGCCGTACTCCGGTCGTGCACGACAAAACTGAAAAGCAACGCTACCAACGTAGTACCGAACGTTTGTCCCAGCAACCGTGCCATCCCCAGCATTCCACTTGCACCGCCCGAACGTTTCGTTGGGGCGGAAGAGATAATCGTACTGTTATTGGGTGTCTGAAACAATCCGAAACCGGCTCCGCAAAGCATCAGACGAAGAATTATACTGATATCGGACGATTCGGCAGTAAGCCCCGAAAGTGAAAAAAAAGTCCGACAGCAAACAAGGCCATCCCGATCCTCCCCAATATCCCCGGATGAATGCGTTCCACCAGATAACCTGCCAACGGTGCCGTCACAAGAGTCGCCAACGGCCACGGAGTCAGCAGCAATCCTGTCATGACCTCGCTGTGACCCAACGTATTCTGAAGGAAAAACGGGAGATACCATGGCCGCCATCTGAGCGATAAACGAACAGATAGACGTCAGAATCGAAAGCCGGAAAATCGGTATCCGCAATAAGTCCAGTGGCAGCAACGGAGTCGTCTGAGTCAGTTGCCTCCGTACGTAAAAACGTTCCTACGATGGCCAATATGATCAATTGCAGCACAAGGAAATCCATCTCCTCATGATGCGCAAATCCGTCCAGCGTATAAATCAGTAACCCGAATGTGACCGCATTGGCTATCGCACTCACGAAGTCAAACTTCCGCTTCGACCGCTCTTCCTGTCTCGGCAAATGCTTGATTCCCAGCAGCAGTGCCGTAATCCCCAGCGGTACATTGATGGCAAACAGCCAGTGCCAGCCTGGCTATCGAAAGTATGCCGCTTGCCACCGACGGACCGGCAGCCGCCGATATCGCCACTACCATCGCATTGATTCCCATTCCCCGCCTCAATCTGGCTTTTCGGATATACGTAGCGCAACTGCGCCGTATTCACACTTGTGATGGCCGACGCACTGAATCCCTGAAAGATACGTGCAATCGTCAGCGTCCAGAATGAATCGGACAAGGCGCAAATCAGCGAAGTGATGCAAAACAGCCCAATGCCCGACAGGAACACTTTCCGATAACCGATAATCTCCCCCAAAGAAGAGAAAGACAGCAGCGAAACAACGATCGCCAACTGATAACCGTTTATAATCCATGTAGTTACAGCAGGCGAAGTTCCGAAATCGTGCGAAAGCGTAGGGAGTACGATGTTGATAATATTCACGTCGAGCACCGACATACAAAGTGCAAATCCGATGGAAACCACCGCCCAGATACGTCTCGGCATTGGCAGTCCATCGGTTTCATCTATAGAAGTGGTATTATTGGCTTGTATCATAAAAAACTTATTCTTGTAGAACCTTATTTTGTCTGTAAATGTAAACAAAACAAAGAAGTACGTGTTTCAATCTTCTTTGAAATATAAGTTTTTTTAGCGCAGGAGACAACGCCCGCAGCAGTTCATAGTAGACCACGCCCACAACAATTCGCAGCAGCCCCCGCACTAAACTAATACAAAACCTCCCCACCACTATTACCTATAACCTATTACTTATTACCTATTCTCAATATCCTCTGATTGCTGCTTCCCCGAAATTCCAGATAAGGCGAAAAGAGCGCCTGTTCGAAACGCCCGTCCACCAGCACATCTATGTAGTCGAGCACAGTCTTCAAACGCGGATTAGCTAGAATCTCTTCGTACGTATATCCCGTATAGCACCAGATATTCAGCCCCGTTTCCTCCTTTACCCTTTGACGAAAAGCAGGAAAAGCCTCCGGATTATAAAACGGATCTCCTCCCGAAAAAAGTAACCCCGTCCAGCAATGGATTGGCTTTAATCTCCCGAATGATCGATTGAATCCTTTCCTCCGTCAGCAGTTCTCCCGCTTGCCGGATTCAGGCTCTCCGGATTGTGACAGCCGACGCAGTGATGAGAACACCCCGCAAGATAAATCGAATACCGGATGCCTTCACCGTCAACAATCGTTTCGGGATAAGTCGATAATAAGTGGAGAACTGAAAGTGGAGAATTGAGAGTGTTCATCTTAAAATAAAAATAAATGGGTATAAATAATATACAAGAAGGAAGAGCAAAGCCCTGCGCCCGCCATCACACAGCGCAGCCAACTCTCAACTCTCCTTCTCAACTCTCAACTTTTATAAGTGCTTCACACGATCCTTTTCTTCCGCCCGTTTGGCAGAGTTCCAGGAGCTGAGGTCACCTGTCAGGTATCCGGTGATGCGACGCATACGTAAGATGTTTTCGCTTTGGCATACCGGGCATTTATCGAAGATTACTCCTTTGTATCCACAGTTGTGGCAGGTATCCACCGGATGATTGATGGAGCCGTAGCCGATGCCCTCGTCGTGCATGACCTTTACGATCTTCGCAATGGCACGTACATTCTTCTGAGCTTCCCCGTCCAATTCCACATACGTAATGTGCCCGCCGCGGGTAATGGCGTGGAAAGGCGCTTCGCACCTGATCTTTTCGGTGATGCTGATCGGTTCCTTCACATCCACATGGAAGGAATTGACGTAGTAATCGCGGTCCGTCACGCCGGGGATTTTTGCCGCCGTATTTCCGGCGGTCTATCTTGGTGAAACGTCCCGAAAGTCCTTCGGCAGGTGTGGCAAGTACGGAATAATTCAGGTTATATTTCTCTTTATATTCGTCTACCACTTTGTTCATTTCCATTACAGCTTTCGTACAGCGTGTCCCATGCCTTCTGGCTGTGTCCGTGACCTTCTCCGTAAAGTGCCACCATTGCATTGTGTCCGCCGATAAAGCCGATGCCCAGCGTACCGCTGCGTAACGCATCGCCCACTTGCTCGTTCGGTTCAGTGCGCCGCCGCCTTTCCATACGTCATTTTCCCATCATGAAGGGGAACTGGCGTGCCAGTGCGGTGCGTTGATACTGGTAGCGCTCGTACAGCTGATCGGCTACAAGAGTCGCCATATTGCGGACTGACTCCATGAAAATCTCTTTCGCTTTCTGTTCGATGGCATCCTTGTTGCGTTCACCCTCAATCAGATTTTCCGCCTTGATGCGTGCTTCGATGGCGAGACGCGGCATGTTCAGTGTGGTGAATGAAAGGTATCCGCGTCCCAAAGATGATTTTTCTCCTGCCACATTCTCAAATACACGGGTGCGGCATCCCATTGTAGCCAACTCGTAGATATACCGTTTCGGATCGTCCGCTTTCCATTTCTCGTTCTTGTTGAAAGGCGTGTCCAGGAACATGAAGTTCGGGAAAAGCGCTTTCGATGTAGTCTGACAAAGCTCTTAGCAGCAGATCGAAGTTCGGGCTTCGTAAGTTCCCTCGCGATGGCGTCTTCGATGTTTTCCGCCTTCATCGCTTTCTCGAAGTCCTTTTCGGGTAAGAAACTCCGTCCTTTACTTTGAATATCTGGATCGGGAATACGGGGACTTCGCCACGTGTTCCGAGTCCTTCGATGGTGGCTTTCAGCAGTTCCTCGATCACGAGGCGGCCTTCGGCGGAAGTATCCGTTCCGTAGTTGATGGAGCTGAATACCACTTGGTTACCTCCACGGAGTGCATGGTGTTCAGGTTGTGGATAAATCCTTCCATTGCCTGATGCGTATCCTTCTTTGTTTGCTGGTACGCTTTTTTTCTGCGATGCGTGTCAGGTGTTCCTTGTCTATAATGATTTGCAGGGCTATCAGGGCGATGCGCAATGTCTCGCGTTCTGCTTCGGTCGATTTGATAGAAGGCAGATGTTCCTTGATTAAGGTGCGGATTGCTTTTCGTCCGCCTGTGTTCCGTTCTCCATCGCCACGTAAAAATTGATGAACGAAGCCAGATGTTTGCGGAAAGACTTTGCCACTCCTTTTGCCATGAAGAAGTCGAAGGCGGGGATTGCCTGTCCGCCGTGCTGCTCGTTCTGGTTGGTCTGGAAGATGATGGTGGCAAGCGTAGCATAACTTTGATGCTTTGCGGCGTGCGGATGCTGCCGTTCTTGGTGCGGAAGCCACGTTCAAAGAGATCGTCCATGTCATATTGGATGCAGGTAGTCGTCTTTGTAGGGTAGTAATCGAGGTCGTGAATATGGACATCGCCCAACTGGTGCGCTTCGGCAAAAACGTTTCGGCAACAGATATTTATAGGTGTAGTCTTTGGTGACTTCCGATGCAAATGTCATCATTTGTCCGGCAGGCGTGTGGCTGCTCATGTTGGCGTTGCTCAGGTTCACGTCGTTCTTGTCGATGGCGACGATGCCGTCCATTACGTGCTTCCATCTGGGTTTTCTTTGTCCCGCTTTCCGTGTTCCGCCATTCGCGGTAGATGATGTACTTCTTTGGCCACTTCGGGCGTACCTTCATCAATGCCTTTTCTACTAAGTCCTGAATTTCCTCCACGGTGATCGTGGGGTTAGTGAACTGACTGATCACACTCATCGTAACGTCAGCAATCAGTTGCTGCTCGTTCTGAATCCCTGTTGCACTGAATGCTTTACCAATCGCATTCTTGATCTTACTAATAGAGAAATCTTCTCTTTTTACCATCCGTTTGATGATACAAATTTCCGCGTAGTTCATAACTTTCTCCCGAAAGTGATTAATAATATGTTTATTTGACTCCGGCAGGTCTTCTGACTTATCCCTCCCCCGCAGCGCCTTCCCACATCTGCCGATGCAGTGACATAGTGTGCGGATTCACAGAGAATTACAGCAGCGGGTACTGTCGCCGATTTGCACAGCGTTCCTCATTGACTAAACCTCTTTTAGTTCCGAAATCGGATACAAAGATAAAGGATATTGTGATAGCTTGGATAGGATTTAACATTAAATTTCGGGAAACTTTTCTTTCTGCCTGATACAGAAAGTTTTCCGTTTTGGATAACTTTTAAGAAATGATTCTTGCAGGAAATATTAGTTTTTCTTCTCTGTTATATTGAAATAGTCGGACTCTCTTTTAAGTGTCCCATGCCCCATAAAGTGTACTTATTAAAGGACTCACGCTTTTATCAGACTTAAAAAAGATAGACTAAATGAAGATTTTAAAAGATTTGCATACTGGTAGAAAGAAGTTTTCCAGAGTTGAGCGGATGCATTTTTTTTGCAAGAGCCTGGAAGAAGAACTGAAAGTTTATTATCTCTCCTATACAGAGACAGTAGATAGGCCTTATTCCGAACAGGAACAAGAGATTATTGTCCGGATTATCAAGATGCTGATTCGTCGCCTTGGGGTACATCCAAGTTTCAGTTGTTTAGCAGGAGAGGTACAAGACGTAAGTCCGAAGATCCGGATGATGTGGAAGAGCGGGGAAGAGCGGCGAAAGGAACAGACAGACGAGATACGTTTGAAACATACCAACCTTTACTCGTACAATCCTCTTTCCAAGAAGTATAAAGCGAGGAAAGAAGAACTGCTTCGGAACCTGAAAAGGGAGTTCTAATCTTCCGGATGTTTCATTGAGAACGTCCGGGAAGTAACAAATAAGAGTAGACCGGCAAATGCGTATGCATTTTAGTTTCATGCCAGGAGTGAAACAATCTAATAGTTATTGTTCAGTCGGTGACTTTTATCAGGAACCGTTTTAACAGCCATATGCAATGTCAGTAACGGACGGAATATCCCGATATGATGTGCTCCATCCATTCTTTACTCCTTCTACTGCTATCGGATTGTTTTTGAGCTTTTGAATGTATTTCAGCAAGAACCTTCCGTTGCTGGCGATTCAAAATGTCTATGTTTGTAGCCCATAGCATAAGTCCATTCTTCCAACGTTGTCACTTCAAACTGATATGAGGGCATTGTGAGGGGTACGAATATAGGTGATGCCAGTAAAGGTTGCTTTCTCTGATAGAGAAACACTGTATCGCTCATGTCCGGTTTCTATCATGTTTACACATCATATAAGTACATTAACTTGTATTATTTCCTATCGCCACATCCCTCGTGGTATGCTATATTCGCATTGTAAAGAGATATTAGATCATCAATTAAAAAGAAATCACGCCAGACGTTTTTACGCAGTCTAATTTTACTGGGCCATTGTCATGATAGCATTCCAGAGATT
>VOFG01001529.1_pt1 | contig 61434 bp, 75 predicted proteins | sample 5384171 | NCBI WGS metagenome assembly VOFG01 (sample SAMN12384726, study PRJNA508395) | human gut metagenome | isolation source: healthy gut F | host: Homo sapiens
CGACAGCGACCGCGGTTGAGCTCCGATTCCTCGAAGCGCCCTCTCATTTTGGCAATCGAGAGCTCGTGCGACGAAACCGCGGCGAGCATCATCGACGGCAAGGCGGCTTGCATTCCGATGTGGTTACAGCCACCGATTCCCATTCGCGCTTCTGGCGTGGTCTCGAAATCGCACATATCGAGGCGATTTGCGGTGCGTGTGCGACGAATGTCTGGCAACGGCTGCACTTCGCTGGGCGTTGGGAAGCTGGCGCGACCTCGATGCCGTGGCGGTGACGTACGCGCCGGGCCTTGTGGGCGCGCTCGTGGTGGGCGTGGCGTTCGCGAAGGGCGCGGCGTGGGGCGCCGACAAAACCGCTCATCGCCGTGAACCACTTGAGGGGCATCTGTATGCGAACCGCATTGCCGAGCCCAGCATGCAAACCGCCTATGGTGGTGTCACTTGTAAGCGGCGGCCATAACATGCTCGTGCACGTACGCGATTGGGGCGATTACGAAACCATGGGCGCCACCATCGACGATGCGGTGGGCGAGGCGTTCGACAAGGTTGCGAAGGCGCTTGGCTTGGGCTATCCCGGCGGCCCCATCATTTCAAAGCTCGCCACGAAGGGCAATCCAAAGGCCATCGCGAAGCCCCGCGCGCCCTCATGCATTCGGGCGATTTGCAGCCTCCGGGCCAAAAACCGCCGTGACCACGTACATCCAAAACGTGAGCAGCAGGCCGGTCGCGAGCTGAATATGCCCGGATATCGCTGCGGAGTTTCGGGAGGCCGCGGTGGTCGATGTGCAGGTGGCGAAGGCGAAGGCCGCGCTCATCGAGACGGGTGCGAAAGGAATTCTGCCTTGGCGGCGGCGGCGTGGCGGCGAACCCCATGCTGCGCGGCGCCTATGAGAAGATGTGCAGAAAGCTCATGTTCGTCTGACCATGCCGCCGCTTTTCGGCATGTGCCCGACCAGGCTGCCATGATTGCCGAAGTCGCGCGCGACAGATTTGCCGCAAAGGCAAGTTCGCTGATCTTTCGCTCGATGTGAAAAGCACGCTCCGCATGACGAGCTGTAGCACTAGGGCCGACGGCCTTTTGACCTTCCGAGGGAACTACCGTGGATTTCATCACCCAGCATGTACTTGCGCTTATCTCGACGGCGGCGGCGTGGTTCCGGCGTTCATCGACTATTTGTCGGTTATCGCCGGCGTCCTTTTACGGGCGCGTTTGCGTGCGATCGCAAGCTCGATATCATAGGCGTTACGGCGTTGGGGCTGGTCACGGGCTACGGCGGCGGCATGATTCCGTAATTTTTTGTTGCAAAGCCATGGTATTGTACTTCATGGCGCATCCGTATTTGCTGCTTGGTGTCATTGTTTTGTGCGTGGTGGTGTTCTTTTTCGGCAGATTACCGACCGCATTGATTACGGCGTGTTGTTGTGGCCGATGCGCTTTTCGGTTGGCTTGTTTGCCGTGGCGGGCTCTCGAGCACAAACCTTTCCTGCGGCGCCGGTTTCGTGATGTCCATTGCGTTGGGCGTAACATGGCGGTTGGCGGCGGGCGTTGCGCGACGTGGCGCTCGGCAGGTGCCGGGCATTTTCAAAAGCCAGCAACTTTTTATGCGGTAGCCGCGCTGGCCGGTTCCTCCTTTTTGTATGTGGTGCTTGTGGGCATATGGCGCGCAGGACACGCTCGCGGCGGTTCTGCATTGCGTGGTTTGCGTGGTCATGCTGCGCTGCCTGAGCGTGCGCTTTAACTGGAAAACGGGCAGCGATAAGCTCATGCATCGCCATTAGGCATGTGCGAGGGCTGCGTGCGGTGGCGGCTCCGCCTTTCTGGGCATTTGCCGCCAGGGGGATTGGGCGTTTGCGCGTGTTGCTCTCGGTGAATTCCTTCGTTTTCGTTCTTTTTTCGCTCCGCCTTTGTTGCCGCGCATTTCTCGTGGGTGCTGCTGTTTTTTGTAACAGTTGGCAAAAGTCTCGCCCTGAATAGCATGGAACGGTCGCATTTTCGTTATAGTTACGAATTGCAATATAAGAATCGCATATTCTGCGAAGAGGTTGGGCCGTCTGCGAGACGGCCCTTTTTGAAAAAGGTGAATTTCCGCTCATGTCTATTGGCAAAACCTCATCCTCGTCGTATTTTTTCTTGGCTATGAACGCTACCAAATTCGTCATCGCCGAATTCCGCGCTGCGCTCGTGCATGTGTGCGTAAGTCGCAGCTCGAGCTCGCCGTAGAGGAGGGCAAGCCGGGCGCCAAGGCGGCTATGAAATTGCCCTGAACGTGAACAAAGTATCTATCCGCCTGCCAGCTGGGCATTACGCTTGCATTCTCTTGCTTTGGGTTGGTTGGGTGAGCCGGCGTTTTTCGGCCCCTCATTCGACCGCTGTTCGTGTTGTTCGGCCTGCCCGAAGCTGTGATTTCCGTGGTGGCTGTGGCCATTGGCTACTTCCATCATGACTACGCTGCATGTGGTGACGGGCGAGCTCATTCCCAAGTCGTTCGCGATTTTTCGCCACCGAGCGCTATGCGCGTTGTTCACCGCACGCCCGCTCATGGCGTTCTATAAGGTCACCTATCCCATTATGGTGCTGTTCAACGGCATCACCAATGCGGTGGTGCGCATTGCGGGCCACGATCCTGCTAACGAGCATGAGGTGTACACCGACGACGAAATCGCTGCTCATCGACGAATCCACCGAAAGCGGCCTTATCGCGCCCGAGCAGAACGAGTTCGTGGACAACATTTTCGACATCGCCGACAAAGACGCCGAATCGCTGCGACGCCGCGTCCCGACATGGTGTGCCTGTGCATGAACGACACGCTGGAAGAAAAACATGCGTATCGTCACCGAGGCGAAGTTCACGCGCTTTCCTGTGTATCGCCGCGACAAAGACGACATCGTGGGCTTCGTGAGCGTGAAAGACTTGTATAACTTGTCGCCCGAAAACACGATGGACGACGTGCGCGTGCGCCGTATCGTGGCGGTGCCCGAGGGCATGCCCGTGGTGAAGCTGCTCAAGGTGCTCAAGCGAGAGAAAACGAAGATGGCCTTGGTCGTCGACGAGCACGGCGGAACGTCGGGCTTGGTGACGATGGGCGATATCTTCGAGGAAATCGTGGGCGACTTCGATGACGAATACGCGCACGGCCTAAGCGACGCGCTTACCGAGGTTGCGCCGAACTTCATCACCACCGGCGCATGTCCCATCGACGATTTCGCCGAGCGCATGGGCTTCAAAGACGAGAATTTCACCGAGTACGAAACGCTTGGCGGCCTGCTGCTCGATGTGCTCGATCGCATTCCCGATGTGGGCGATGAAGCGAACTATAAGGAAGACGGCACCAAGGTGCGCTTTGTGGTGCGTTCGATGGATGCTCGCCGAATCAACCAGGTCGAATTCTGGGTGACCGGAGGCCGAGCCTGCTGATCAGCCCGCATAAGCTGTCGGCGGCGCGGCAATCTGGTTTCGGCTTGGCTTCAATCGTCGCTCGCGCTCTGAGGCGCGCGTCGTTTCCCCCTTCGAGCCAGTTTGATTTTCAAGTTTGCTGCACGCTGGCTTTGACGCATGCGTTTCGCTTCGTTGCCGCCAGGTGAGTTCAATGTCACAATGAGCCGGTCTGATGATCGGCTCTTTTCGTTTGAGGAGTACCCATGCCCTATATCGAACTCGAATCGCTTGATGACGCGCGCCTCGATGTGTTCGCGCGCCTGACCGAGGCCCAGCTCGCAATAAACTCGAACCTGAAAAAGGAATCTTCATTGTCGAGAGCGAGAAAGGTTATCGACAGGGCTTTGCTTGGCGAGGTGCAGCCGCTTTCGATGCTCATGACGCCCGAGTGGGTCGATCGCACGCGCGAAATTGTGGCGCGCGCCGAGGCGGCGTGCGAAGAGCCCGGTGGGCTGCCAGTGCGTGGTTCCCGCGAAAGAGGCGGAACGCCTTACGGGTTTTGCGGTGACGCGAGGCATTCTTATGGCTTGCCGTCGTCCCCAGCTGCCGAGCGTGGAAGACCTTCTGGCTCGGGTTGACGCCGAAAAAGGCCGCTCGCGCGGAGGCGGTTGCGGCAGGCGAACTTGATCCGGGCGAGGTGGGCAACATGCACGATGCGAGCCGCAGGCGCATTGCGGTGCTCGAAGGAATCGTCGACCACACGAACGTTGGCGCTATTTTCCGCTCGGCGGCGGCCATGGGAATCGATGCGGTGCTCGTAACGCCTACGTGCTGCGATCCTTTGTATAGGCGCGCGGTGCGCGTATCGATGGGCTGCGTGTTTCAGGTGCCGTGGACGCGCATTGGCGAAAGCGTGCGCGATTGGCCCGCGGCGGGGCTTGAGCGTCTGGGTGCGCTTGGATATAAGACGGCGGCCATGGCCTTGTCCGACGATTCCCTTCCGCTTGGCGCGCCTGAGTTGGTGCAAATCGACAAGCTTGCGCTCGTGTTCGGCACTGAAGGTGATGGTTTGTCGGGCCATACGATTGCGGGCTGCGATTACACGGTGCGCATTCCTATGCGTCCTGGGGTCGATAGCCTGAATGTGGCGGCGGCAAGCGCGGTTACTTTTTGGGAGCTTTGTAAATAGTGGGATGCTGGTATTATCTAGATACTAATAATACTTGCTTTTTTAGGTACCATATAAGGCACTAATAGAAACTATAATACATTCCATTCGATAGCATTACAGCTTCTATAAGAGCGCAGATATCCAGGAGATACTAAAATTAGTTTCAGAATGAAACCATAGGCCACGCTGTCATTTTGGACGCGTGGTCTTTTTCTTGATGCTGATTTGGGCCGCTCTGTTCTGGCTGGCGTCGCCTTCCTCTCGTACGCTTTCCTTAAATTCATCGAAAGGGAAGGAGCGTCGAATGAAAGCTTCGAAAAAGCAATGGTGGCGCGTATGCCTTACGTCGGTAGTCGTTGCGTTTGCCTTGGCGTGTTCATGCATGATTGCGGGTTGCGGCGGCGGATCTGGAACCGTCGAATCGAAGGAGCGCGCGCCCGAGGCAAACGTCGACCCTTCCCGCATCGACTCGGGAAGCTACTCGCCGACAATGGCTTCGGATACTCTGCCGACATATGGTATATCGATGGCGACAAGTCTCGCCCCGGCTTCTATCTTGAGGCGTGGACGGTCGTTTTGCCTGTGTTCTTCGACGAGAGCGGCAAGCCCATCGATCCCGACTGCGATGCCTCGATAAAAGATAAGCATCTGGTGCCCTCTGAAGAATGCGAGCGTGGCTACGATATCGTTTTCGTTGACCCCATGACCTGCTATGACTCTGTGAGCAATACCTGGTATTCGCGTGGCGACTACAATGCTGTGATGGCGAAGGTCGTGAATACGAAATGGAAGTCGCTCGGAAACGAGTCCATCGAAATCGGGTTGAGGGAAGATGGAACGCTTGTCGAGAGCCCGATGGCAAACAAGCCGAGGCGGGCACCTGGGCCATTACCGCTGTCGACCAGGTTGGCTTGTATTGGGACGATGAGGACCCGGCGTGGAACTATGCCGTCCATTGCGATTCGAACGGCAAGGCCGATAAGCTCGATTGGGGCTTTGAGGGCAGCGGCTACTACGCACGCATCGACTAGCGGTTTTTCTTCATAAAGTGATGAGGGGCTCCTCCCTTATAAGGCGGGGGGCTTCTTTGTTTGCGACGCGTTCGCCCATGCGGCAGCCCTCGAGCTCCACGGCGTTCGCGATGGCCATGGCATTGCCATTTCCGCACGCGTGCAATAGCATATTCGCTTGCATTGAGCTTATCGAAGAAAAGGAATCGCATGTCGCAACGTCAATTCATCCATCGCATTATGTTTGTGTGCCACGGCAATATTTGCAGGTCGACTATGGCTGAGTTTGTGATGCGCGACATGGTTGCGCGCGCGGGTTTGGGCGACCGCATCGCCATTGCATCTTGCGCGACGACCAACGACGAAATCGGCAATGATACGCATCCGGGTACGCAGCGGGTGCTCGACGCTCATGGCATTGCTCACCCGCGCCGAGCCGCCGTGAAGCTGCGCGCGGCCGATTATGGTGAATACGACCTGTTCATTGGCATGGATGACGAGAACATTCGCGACATGCGCCGTATTCTGAAAGGCGACCCGCAGGGCAAAGTGCACAAGCTGCTCGAGTATTCCGACGGTGGGGACGCCGATTCGGCGAACAGCGTGGCCGACCCGTGGTTCACGGGCGATTTCGAAACGACGTACGAAGACGTGGTTCGCGGCTGCGAGGCGTTGCTGGCGTATGTGCGCTAGGTGTTGCGCACGGTTTTCTCAAATTGCGTCAAATTCTCTATGACATTTAGTAAACAGCACTGAGATTTTCTCAAAAGGTGCTTGCATCATTTTATGAGGGTGTTAGAGTACCAACTTGTTAGCACTCTCAGGCATATGGAGTGCTAGCACTCTTCCCAATCTTTGGTTACAACAGGCAGTGGAGAAAGGACATTCCATGAATCTCAAGCCTTTGGGTGATCGCGTTATCGTTAAGCGCGACGAAGCTGAAACCAAGACCGCGTCGGGCCTCTACATCGCTTCGAGCGCTCAGGAAAAGCCTCAGACCGGCATTGTTCTGGCCGTTGGCGAAGGCAAGCGCGATAAGGACGGCAACCTCATTCCGGTTCCCGTCAAGGAAGGCGACCGTGTGCTGTATGGCAAGTTCGGCGGCACCGAAGTAACTATCGAGGGCGAGGACGTGCTTATCATGCGCGCCGACGACCTCTATGGTGTTTACACCGCGTAAAGCAAACTTTAGAAACCAAAGCGAATTCGGTAATTAAGTTTCCAAAAGAAACTACCCATTGAAGGAGCAATCACAATGGCTAAAGACATTAAATTCCAGGCTGAGGCCCGCAGCGGCCTTGCTGCTGGCGTCACCAAGCTGGCCGACGCCGTTAAGGTGACCCTTGGCCCCAAGGGTCGCTACGTCGCTCTTGAGCGTACCTATGGCGCTCCCACCATCACCAACGACGGCGTGAGGTTGCCAAGGAAGTCGAGCTCGAGGATCCCGTGGAGAACATGGGCGCCCAGCTCGTGAAGGAAGCTGCCACCAAGACCAACGATGGCGCGGGCGACGGTACCACCACCGCAACCCTGCTCACCGACGTTATCGTGACCGAGGGCCTGCGCAACGTCACCGCTGGCGCGAACCCGCTGGCTGTCCGTCGCGGCATCGAGAAGGCCACCGAGGCTATCGTCGACGCTATCAAGACCGACGCCATTCCGGTTGAGGGCAAAGAGCAAATCGCCAATGTCGGTACCATTTCCGCTGGTGACGAGGTTATCGGCACCAAGATTGCCGAGGCCATGGAAGTTGTCGGCAAAGAAGGCGTCATTTCCGTTGAGGAATCCCAGACCTTCGGCATCGACATCGAAACGGTCGAGGGCATGCAGTTCGACAAGGGCTACATCTCCCCGTACATGGCTACCGATATGGAGCGCATGGAAGCCGTTCTGAAAGACCCGTTCATCCTGCTCACCGATCAGAAGATTTCTCCATCCAGGATCTGCTGCCGGTGCTCGAGGAAGTTTCCAAGTCTGGTCGCCCGCTGCTCATCATCGCTGAGGATCTTGAGGGCGAGGCTCTGGCTACCATCCTGCTGAACAAGCTGCGTGGCACCTTCACCTGCGTTGCCGTGAAGGCTCCCGGCTTCGGCGATCGCCGCAAGCGCATGCTGGAAGACATCGCTATCGTCACCGGCGGTCAGGTTATCACCCCTGACTTCGGCATGACGCTCGCCGATGCGAACGTGAGCATGCTTGGCCATGCGAAGACCGTCAAGGTCTCCAAGGACGCCACCACCATCGTCGATGGCGACGGCGACAAGGCTGCCATCCAGGACCGCATCGACCAGATCAAGGCCGAAATGGAGCACACCGACTCCGACTTCGATCGCGAGAAGCTGCATGAGCGCCTGGGCTGTTGTCTGGCGGCGTTGCCGTGCTGCGCGTTGGCGCTGCTACCGAGGCTGAGCTCAAAAGAAGAAGAGCCGCATCGAGGACGCCCTGCAGGCGACCCGCGCGGCTGTCGAAGAGGGCATCGTTGCTGGCGGCGGCGTAGCGCTGCTCCATGCTCTGCCCGCTCGACGCCGTTGATTGCGCGAACCATGACGAGGAAGTTGGCGTTGCCATCATCCGCAAGGCTCTTGAGGCTCTCTATGCGCACCATCGCCCAGAACGCTGGCTTCGAAGGCTCCGTTGTGGTCGAGAAGGTTAAGGGCATGAAGAAGGGCGAAGGCCTGAACTGCGCTAATGGCGAATATGGCGACATGATTGCCATGGGCGTTTCCGACCCCGTGAAGGTTACCCGCACCGCTCTGCAGTCCGCGGTTTCCGTTGCTGGCCTCATCCTCATCACCGAGTGCTCCATCAACGAGATTCCCAAGGAAGGCCCCGATTTGAGCGCTCTTTGCTGGCGCTGGCGCAGGTATGGGCGGCATGATGTAGTCTTTGCCGACGTTGCGAGGCCTGCTGGCGGGCGACTCGCCGTTCGCTCGCGCATGGCCGAAAGACCAATGCGTTTGGCTTTCGCGACGATCGCGCCACCGGCGGGCCTCTCGCTGTTTTTAGGCGTGGAAGCCGGCTCCTCTTTTGGTTGGGCGCTGCTTCAATCAACTTAGAGCGCATTCTCGCTCCGTTTTTGGCCCCACAGGTTTTCCTGCGGGGGCTTTTCGTTTCGCATATCAAAAGAAGCGATTCTTTCTTTTGATAGTGTTTTAGTAACAAATAATGGAATATGTGTATTGTTTCTCGATACGTAGCTAGTACCATATTTATTGCTTAAGCATTCAAGAGGGGCGCCTACGTACTCGATACCGACCATAGGAGGTCGATATACATGCAAGCACGGAACATTCGTAAAAACCATGTACCAATCGCTCGTGGCGTTTGCGGTATTTCTCTTCGTGGGTTGGCTGTCACTGATGGCTTTCAGTCCTTCGGCGTATGCTTCGGTGTATGCCGAAAATGACAACCTGACGGATGAACAAATATCCGAAAGATTTAAAGAGATTAATTCCACTTATTCCATTGGCGAAGTTTTTAACGAATGCGATACGGAATTTATCATGCTCTATGCGAGCAAGCCGAATACGAGCAGCATAGCACCTTTGGATTCTCAGGGTTTTAATGTTACGGGTTCGGGATATGGAACAAGCGTACGTTGTACTGGCAGTTTGTACCATAATGGCACTGTTCCTTCTTACAACTATGGTGGAAATATCAATGTTGCTAAAACCAGCGGGCCTACCCCTCGAAAAAATGACTCTTACAGTGCACTGCACATCGTATGGGATTGTAGGATCAGGCGGCGCGGTTAAGATTTATGATGACGGGGTGAGTGCGAGCACGTCTTATTCGAATTCATTCTACGCATCTCCGGCGCGTTCTTATTCTGGCTATATGCTCTGGTATAACGTGAGTGCTTGGCTTGACGTTACAACCTCGGAAGGCAATTTCTTTACTGTTTCATAGTTGACGTTTTAGATGCAGATGGCAAAGCTGCCTGCATCGTGTTATTCGAGGGGTAATATGGCCGTTGTAGTCGAAAATGCCTCTAGGCATCCACGCAAAAGGCTAAACTTGCAGAAGTGGCATGCGTTATCGTTAAGGTTCTGCGTGTTATTCTTATCGTAGGTACTATTGCGTGCCTTCTTGCATTCTTCTTGGGTCTGATTCGCGGTCTTGTAGTTGCGGCCGTTGTTTTCGCGCAATGGACGTTGCTCTTATTTTGCTATTCGATTTTGCTGGATGTTGTTGCGAAGGCGATAACACGGATAGTTTTTGGCTCTGATATAGCGGAAGGAACGTCTCGCGGCCTACGTTTGTCGGGCCTTCTATTTGTTTTGGTGGCGCTGATTTCCATTGCCTTTTTCTGAAGCCGCTTCAGTTTTACTTACGGGATCGTTGTCTCCCCGTCTCCTTTCAGTTTAGCGGTCCTGGCTGCTTTCCTCCTGTTGGGCTTTGGGAAGAATTGGTTTCGGCGCAGTCGAGGCGGGACGATGCCCATATGTGGCTTTGATTTATCGGCGCTAATATTGGCTGTTTCGTTTTGGGGTCTTTCCTATATCGTCGATTACGGTGTGAAAATTCAAAGAGACGGTGAAGACGTAGTTTGAAAGACTGCTTCCTTGTGTGATATATACAGCAAATGCAAGGGGGTGTGCCGTGATTGTGCTGCATTTGGATGAGTTGCTGGAGTCTAGAGGGATGACGGTCTCGGAGCTTTCTGAGCGCGTTGGAATTACTAGGGCGAATATGTCGAAGATTAAAACTGGTGATGCGAAGGCACTTCGTTTTTCGACGCTGGATGGAATCTGTTCGGTTTGGCCTGTCAGCCAGGCGACTTGATTGAATACGTACCCGAAGTCCATTGATTACGCTTCGATCGAAAGGTCCAAATTGGCGTTTGTCGCGAATGCGCAGAGCCCCGCAGGTTTTCCTGCGGGGCTCTGCGGCGTTAAGACCTGCTAAATGCTCGTAGCGTTTAGCAGGTGGGAAGCGTTTAACAGGTTGCCCGTTCCACATCGCGGAACGGTTGGTTCTGCACGGTGAACTGGGCATGTTGCGGGCGCGCCTCTCGCGGCGCATACTGCAACCATCACGTATCCAAGAGATGCGCTGCGAATAAAACCGCAGGTCGTTTAAGGGAAACGGCCGAGCGCTCGCAGCGCGTCAACCAGGCGGAGGGGCCTGGTGAGGGATGAGGACGTCATGAGCGCAATCACCGAACAAGGCATGTCTCGCCGTAATTTCCTGGCCGGTATGGCTGGCGTTGCTGGCTTGGCTGCGGCTGGTTTGGCCGGCTGCTCGCCCGCGGGCGGCAGCAAGGAGGCTTCAGGTTCCGCTGGTTCCGGTTTGCCCGAGAAGTGGGACGGCGAATACGACGTTATCGTATGCGGTGGCGGCGGTTCGGGCCTCACGGCTGCGTATATTCCGGCACTTGAAAACGGCGCCGAAAAAGGTGCTCGTGCTCGGAAAAGGCCGCAGCATGCGGCGGCACCACGGCGTCTTGCCGAGGGCGCGGTGCAGGCGAGCGGAACGCAGTGGCAAAGGAAATCGCCGGCGTGACCGACGACCGGCAGAGCTGCATAGAAGTTCACTCACCGACGCCGAGGGCATCGTGAAGGAAGACCTCGTCGAGTGCATGGCGAAAATGCGCCCGACAATCTGAAATGGATGGCCGATAGCTTCAATATCACGTTCAGCAACGTTCGGATGCTATCCCACGCCGTATATGAAAGACGAGTACATGCGTGACCGCATCCACTTGATTACCGATGCGTCTGACGAAACCAAGACCGGCGGCGTGGTGTGGACCACGAATGCGCAGAAGGCCGTTGAGGAAAAGGGCGGCGAAATTCAGACGAACACCGAAGTGACCGACATCTATCAAGATGAAACGGGCACCGTGGTGGGCGTCGCCGCTGGCAAGAAGAATTACAAGGCCAACAAGGGCGTTGTGTTCGCGATGGCGTCTATCGACCATAACGAAGAAATGGCCTTCCGTTATGACCAGCAGCAATATTGGGATCTGAAGACCCAGTTCGTGGCAACGGCCGAAACCAACACGGGCGACGGCATTCGCATCGGCATGGCCCACGGTGCCGATTCCGCCTTCCACGGCGCGGTCGACCTTATTCTGCAAACCTGGAGCTACACAAACAACCAGAACCCCGAGATTCCGTATATCCTCATCGATCAGCGTGGCAACCGCTTCGTTCGCGAAGATACCACGTATGCGTTCCATTGCCGTGCAATGTTCAATGCGGCCATGGCTCAGGGTGGCATTGATGGCTGCACCTATATGCTTATGGATTCCAAGATGACCACCGCAGATGCGAAATGCGCATGGAGCGATAATGCGAAAGACGGTGCGAAGACGCGCGAAGCCGCGCTTGCCGATGGCTCCATGGTGCAGGCCGACACGCTCGAAGGCTTGGCCGAAAATTTGGCATGTCGGGCGCGAATCTCAAGGCAACCGTTGACGCGTGGAATGCCGCATGCGCTGCGGGTGAGGACGCTGCATATGGTCGCAAGGTTCAACTGCACCGCCCTCGATACCGCGCCGTACTACGCTTGGAAGACGCAGAATACCAACATCGGCTCTATCGGTGGTCTGATTATCGATACCGATGCTCGAATCCTCGATGTTGACGGAAACCCGATTCCGCACCTGTATGGCGGCGGCGTGAATACCGCCGGCTGGCTTGGCCCCTACTATCCCGGTTCGGGCACGTGCCTGCAGGGCGCTCTGAATTGGGGCCGCATCGCAGGCGCATCCGCTGCGACGTCTAAGTAGAGTAGATTTCACCACAACCCCGCCGACCCATCCGCCCCGGTCGGCGGGGTTTCTGTTTTGATAAAGAATCTTTCGCGCCAAATGTCAGCGAGCGTCAAGTGTTTCGCCGTTCGGCAGAACGGCGAAACTAATCTACATCACATAGCCCATGGAAAGCGAGATGTTGCGGGCTGCTTTCACGACGGAATGCGCCATGGTTTCGAATTCGCTTTCAGGCATGTCGGCGTTCGAGCCGCTCACACCTACGGCGGCAATGGCATCGCCCGAGAAATCGAAGATGGGCGCCGCGAGGCAGCGGTGGTTCGCCTCGGACTCCTCGCAATCGACGGCCCATCCGCGACGACGCACGCCATGCAGGTATTTCAAGAACTCTTGCTTGTTCGTGATGGTGTTGGCCGTGTGCGCCTCGAACGTGAATCCGTAGAGCGTTTCTTCCAGCTCGTCTGCAGAAAGGCATGCGAGCAGGCATTTCCCCATAGATGAGCAGTGCGCGGGGTAGCGTTTGCCCACGCGCGTGAACAGCTCGTCGGCCCTGTTGGTGGCTTTTTCGAAATGATAGAGACGAAAGGCCCGTCGAGCACGCCTAAATATGCGGGCAGCTTCAGCTCGCGTTCAAGCGCGGCAAGGTGCGGCTTGGCTTCGACCTGCAGTTCGAGCGAATTGATGTGGTAGCTCAGCATGCTGAAAAGCTTCGGCCCAATCGCGTAGGTGCCATTGAGCGTTTTTGTGACGTAATCGCGTTCGAGCATGGTGACCAAAATGCGGTGCACGGTCGACTTGCTCATGGCGGTTTGCGTTGCGAGCGCCGAAAGGCCCATAGGCTCGCGCGATTGAGCGAGCGTTTCGAGCAGGTCGAATGCCCTCCGAGCACCTGCACGTTTCCCGTTTTCGGTTTCTCTGGCGAATCTCCCATAATCCCCTCCTCGTCAAAGAGACGAAAAATACTATACGCCCGCACGGCGCTATGAGCTGCTGAAACCTGGGTGAAAAATGGGCCCTCGCAATAAAAACGAGGGCCCAGCATCAATCTATCGTTGCGTGCGTTTCGAGCGGCTTACCTGCCGAAAAGGCGGGCAAAGAAGCCCTTCTTTTTCGGCTCGGGGGTAGGGGCAGGCTGCGGCTTATTCGTTTGCACGGCGGTAGCGACGGGCGCCTTGGCATCGGCCTGCTGTTTCGCCGTTTGGACCTCTCCGTCAAGCGTTTCGGCGATTTTCGCGATTACTTTTTCACGCGCTGCATCAACATCGGGGGCTTGTGCGACCTTTTCGACGGCGTCGGCTTTCGGCTTTTCGCTCTTGATCTCGACGGGAACCTGCGCGTCTTCCTTCTTGGGCTCATCGTCGATGGCGATTTCGAGGGGCGCTTTTTCTAAGGAAGCGGGCTTTGCTTCGGCGGTGGCCTCGGTCTCCTCCGCCTGCTCGATCTCCTCGGCGGTCACGAAATCTTCCTTGGCGTCTTCTGCCATATCGGCCATGGTGGAAGAAAGCGTAGGCGCGGTTGCGGGGGTGCCGCTCACCGCCGCGTCGACGAACTGGGGAGACGTCAGGCCGGTAGCGCGGGCGCGCTCGGCGGCGATGTAAGCCTCTTTTGATGAGGTGGTCTTGCGCGTCGAACGGGTGGCGGCCTTCGGGCACGAAGGCGCACAGGTCGGTAAATGTGCCGTCGCTTTTGCAGCTCACGCAGCTTCGCGGTGTCAGAGAGCATGGTCGTGAAGTAGCCGAGCACGCGGGCGCGCAGCGCAGGGTCGTTCACCGGCCAGGCGATTTCCACGCGTTTGTCCAGGTTGCGCGTCATAAGGTCGGCGCTCGGAGGAACACCGTGGTTTCGTCGCCCACGCCGAACGCGTAGATGCGCGAGTGCTCGAGCAGGCGGCCAACTACGCTCACGATGCGAATGTTCTCGGTTTCGCCGGGAATGCCGGGAACCAGGCACGAAATGCCGCGCACCAGCATGGTGATTTTCACGCCCGCGCGGCTTGCCTCGGTGAGCTTCTCGATCATGTCGCGGTCGGTGATCGCGTTGCTCTTCATGAGGATGCGGGCGGGCTTGCCGGCCTTCGCCTTCGCGATTTCGCCGTCGATGGCCTCGCACATGCGCGGCTTGATCATGAGCGGCGCCACACGCAGTTCCTTATAATCGCTCGACGCGCTTTCCAGCTGCATGCTGCGGAAGAAGCGCGCGGCATCTTGCCGACCACGGGTCGGCGGTAATCATGGAAAGGTCGGTGTAGAGCTTAGCGGTTTTCTCGTTGTAATTGCCTGTGCCGAGCTGCGTGATGAACTGCAGGCCGCCTTCGCTGCGGCGCGTGATGGCGCAGATCTTCGAGTGCACCTTGTAATCGTGGAAGCCGTAGATGATGTTGCATCCGGCCTGCTCAAAGCGCTGGGACCACTCGATGTTGTTGCTCTCGTCGAAACGCGCGCGCAACTCGAACAGTGCGGTCACATCTTTGCCGTTTTCGGCCGCGGTAATAAGGGCCTCGGCCAGGCGTGACTGGCTTGCCAGGCGGTACAGCGTGATTTTGATGCTCACGACATCGGGGTCGACGGCGGCTTCCTGGAGCAGCTTCACGAACGCGTCCATAGTTTCATACGGGTAAGAGAGCAGCACGTCGTGGCGAAGCACCTGGTCGGTGATGCGCTCCTTGCGCGAAAAGCGATGCGGGCCATTGCGGGCTTGCCGGTTCGTCCATGAGCGGCTCGGCGATCGCCTTGGGGGCCTTGCCCATAAGGGCGAACGCGTAACCCATGTCGAGCGGCATGCCAACGGTGTAGGCCTGCTGCTTCTTCAGGCCGAGTTTTTCGCGCAGGAATTTATCGGTGGTGTACGACAGCGGGCGCTCGCTTTCGAGGCGAACGGGGCCAGGCGGCCGCGCTTTTTCAGGATGCGCTGCATATGGCTGCGGGAAGTCCTCGTCGTATTCGTCGGTTTCTTCGGCCGTATCGAGGTCGGCGTTGCGCGTAACCTGAATCACGTTGGCGTATTTCACTGGGTACATCTCGAAAATTTTGTCGGCGACCATTTCGAGCGCGTGCTCGAGCAGGATGAATGAGTATTTGCCGTTTTCGCCCGTGAGCTCAATCATGCGCGGGCAGTTGCGAGGCATGGGGATGATGCCCATGAGCACGTTTTCGGCCGCTTTGGCGCGCGGCTTTGCGCTCGGCCTTGGTGGCATCTCCGGGCAGCGCTTCGGCTTCGGCTTCCTCATATCGAGGCGCACGGCGATGTACAGCGCGCCGTTTTCCAAGTGGGGAACGGGTGCGTTGCGTTGATGATCTGGGGCGATACGAGCGGCAGCACGTTGCGGTCCAGGTAATCCATGAGCTCGCTGTACTGGGCAGGCGTGAGTTCGTCGGGGTAGAGCTGGTGGATGCCCGCGTCATCGAGCAGGTGGCGCGTTTGGCGGAAATCTTCGGCGGCTATGGGCGTGAGTTCGCGCACGCGCGCATACACGGCGTCGAGTTGTTCGCGCGGCGTCATGCCGGTTTTCGAGTCGAATACGATTTCTTTCGCCAGCTCAAGGTCGGTAAGGCTGCCGACGCGCACCATGAAGAATTCCTGCAAGTTGCTGCGCCAAATAGAGATGAATTTCAGGCGCTCGAGCAAGGGAACGTGCGGGTCGATGGACTGGTCGAGCACGCGCTTGTTGAACTCGAGCCAAGAAAGCTCGCGGTTCTGCATGTACGACTTGTGCGCCGGGCGTACAAAGTTTTTTCTCGAGACGATCGGCCTTCGGCTTCTTGGCCTTTTTTCGTGTCGTCTACCTCTGCGACAGTGGCCTTTGCTTCGTTTTCCTCACCCATGATATTCCTCCCTCATGTGCATCGAGAACAGGGGAAATGCACCAAATCGCATAGATATGGGGCGTATTCTCCTGAAAAAACGCATTAGCTATTAACCATTATACCGATAAGCAGATGTTATGAATTTGCACGTAAAACCCAAGGCTTTGCACCGATTTAAGTTAATTTGCGAGTTCATCCGAACGCTTTCGTTCTCGAACTCAGCCGGACATGTCCGGCTGAGTTCGAGGATTCTTTTTCTGAGGCGGGGGCCGAAGGCCTCCCGAGAGAAAGGAAAAGCATGAGGAAGAAGGCAACCAACCCGTACCGCAGGCTGGACAGGGCCGAGCGCGCCGCGATCGAGAGAGGCCTCGACAAGCGCAAGTCCTGCAGGCAGATGGCCAGGGAGCTGGGCCGATCGCCGTCGACGGTCGCCGACGAGGTGGCGCGCAACCGCACTGTGTCGCGAGGGCCGGGCAAGGGCGGCAGGGCCGCCGGGCGCGCCGACGGGGCGTGCCCGAAGCTGTTGTCGTGGCCGCATTGCTGCAACGGGTGCAGGTTCCGCAGGTACCACTGCGGCCGGCCGTGGCGCTGCGAGTACTCGGCGGCCAGGGCGCAGGCGCTCGCCGACGCCGAACTGCGCGAATCCAGGATGGGCGTGGACCGGGACGAGGCCGAGTTCGAATACATAATGGGCCTGATAAGGTCCGACGTCGCGCGCGGGCTGTCGCCCGAGCAGATCGCGCTGGCCGGGGCGGCTGAGGTCGAGGCCTCGCCGTCCACCCATACACAGGTGGATCGAGCGCGGCTACGCCGGGATGAGCAACCCGACTTGCGCAGGAAGTGCGGCTACAAGCCCAGGTCACGCCAAGCCGCGGTCGACGGCGCACGGCGAGGGCGCGCTCCCCACGCCGTTCATGGGACTGCCCGACGAGGATCGCGCCGCCGCCTGCAGATGGACACCGTCGTGGGGCTCAAGACCGACCGGCAGTGTCTGCTCACATTGTACCCCCGGCCGTTCAAGCTCCAGCTGACGCTGCCGATGCCTGAGAAGACCACGGAGGCAGTCCGCGAGCGGCTCGACTCGCTGCAGAAGGCCGCGCCCGCGGCATACGCCAGGCTGTTCGGCCTGCTCCTGACCGACAACGGCTCCGAGTTCGCCGACTGCGACGGCATCGAGCGCTCCGCGCTCGATGCGTCGGAGCGCCGATGCTCGGTGTACTACTGCGACGTCCGCCAATCCCAGCAGAAGGGGCGGCTGCGAGCGCAACCACGTCGAAGTGCGAAAGATACTGCCCAAAGGGCGCGGCGTCAGCTTCGACAGGCTGACGGCCCGCGATTGCGCCGTGCTGATGTCCCACTTGAACTCCGAGCCCAGGCCGGCGCTGGGCGGCATGTGCGCCATCGACATGCTGCTGGCCGCCTCGGCGACGACGGGCGGGAACCTCGACGCGCTGGGGATAGAGAAGGTCCCGTTCGACGGGCTGAACATGACGCCGAGGCGATCGAGGCCGCCTGCCGCGAACGCGGCGAGCCGCTGGCGCCGTAGCCTGCGCCTGGAAAACCGAACACGCGAGGCCCTCCAGCCCGTCCGGAGGAGTCCGGAAATCCGACCCGCGCGGGCCGGCGGAGCCATGCCCAAAACCCAGCCGAACGCCCGATTCCCTTGACCCGAACCGCATCGACGAAAAACGCAGGACGGCGCTCACGCGCCCGTCCTGCTAACTGCGAAAACCTATTTGCGCCGCAAGTGTCCGGCTAACAATGAAAATCAACCTTGCACCGATTTAGCGAAAGGGGCCTTGCGGGCGCGAGTGGGCGACAGGCAAGCTCGTTCCCCGAACGTCCTGCGTCAGGCCCGCAACGGCGTAAACAGTTGCACGAAATGCTTTTGTGCCGTTCGCGTGCGGGTGACGTTGGCGCATAATTGGGCCAACGCACAATGTGAAAGGGGATTCATATGCTGGAACAAGTCGATCTTTCGGCGAAAAATGACGAAAGAGGAATACAAGCCCCTGCACGACGAACTTATTGCGAAACTCGTAGTGCTGCAGCAAGAGTCCCGCAAGAAGGGCGTGGGTGTCGTTGCATTGTTCGAAGGCTGGAACGGCGCGGGCAAGGGAAGCCGCATCGGCGATTTGGTCTACGAGCTCGACGCGCGCGCGACGCATATGCATGTGCTGTCGAATTTCGACGAGGAAGGCGCGGCCCGTTTCCGCGATATGGGCTCGGGCGTTACCGGCTTCGAGCCGCTCATGCAGGGAGTTCTGGCAGGCGCTTGGCCCCCGCGGCGACATGACGCTGTACGAGCGCGGGTGGTACACGGCGGCCGCACGTCGTTTGGTCTACACCGATTCCGAGGCGAATCATGCGGGCCACCTGCAGGCCTACAGGCGCGCCGTAAGCGAGTTCGAGCGACAGCTTTCCGCCGATGGCTACGTGGTGCTGAAATTCTTCGTGCATATATCGAAGGACGTGCAGAAGAAGCGCCTGAAGGGCCTTCACGACAACCCCGATACCGCGTGGCGCGTGAGCGACGAAGAGCTCGCCACTGTAAAAGACTACGACGAGATTTACGCGCGCTACGATGAACTTTTTTGCGCAATACCGATTTCGATTTCGCGCGTTGGACCATGGTCAACGGCGAAGACAAGCGTTCCGCGAACATCACAATTGCCAAAGCGCTCGTGCGCGCTCCTGAGCGCGCGCTTGCGAGCGGCCCTGATGCCGCCGCCGAAGCCGCCGCTGCGAAGGCGGCCGCCAACAGCGCCGGTGCCCTTGAACAGGTCGATCCGCGCGACCGCACGCCCGGAAGAGACCGAACGCGTGATGGCTGCTGCCCGCGCGCAGGCTGCCGAGCAGGTCGAAGAGGCGCCGCTGCATTCGCGTTTCACCATCGGGAAGAACCCGCCGCGCTTGGCCGATATCGACCATACGCTCGCGCTGACCAGGGAAGAATATCAGGAGGCGCTCAAGCGCGAGCAGAAGCGCTTCGCCGAGCTTGAGCTGAAAATGTATCTGGCCCGCGTTCCGCTCATGATTCTGTACGAAGGCGATGACGCGGCCGGCAAGGGCGGCAACATCAAGCGCGTGGCGCAGGCCCTCGACGCCCGCGCCTACACCATCTTCCCCAGCCCTGCTCCCACGAAAGTCGAGCTTGCCCATCCGCACCTGTGGCGCTACTGGACGCGCTTGCCGCGTGCCGGCCACGTGGGAATTTACGACCGCAGCTGGTATGGCCGCGTGCTTGTCGAGCGTGTTGAAGGCTTCGCGAGCCCCGCGGAATGGGGCCGCGCCTACGACGAGATCAACGAATTTGAGGGTGAGCTTGAGGCGTGGGGCGCGCTGTTGTTGAAATTCTGGGTTGCGGTAAGCCCTGAGGAGCAGCTCAATCGTTTCAACGACCGCCAGAACAACCCCGACAAGCAATGGAAAATCACGCCGGAAGATTGGCGCAATCGCGACAAGCACCCGCAATACGACGCCGCCGTTGACGATATGTTCCGCCTTACGAGCACGCCATATGCTCCGTGGCGCATTCTTGAGTCCACGAACAAATACTATGCGCGCGTGAAGGCGTTGAAGATCATCAACGACGAGCTCGAAAAACGCTTGGGGCTGTAGCTGCGCTCGCGTTTTTGTTCAAAATGGGCCCCGAATGTGGCACGCGAACGCCCTTGGTGGAACGTTCGAAAAAGATACCCCAGGCCGCATAATCTATGACCTGGGGTTTTGCATGAGGAAAAGAAAAATGCGCCCCAATCGCCAAAGGAACGCGTTAATTGAATTTTCAAACGCAAAGCTCCTCGATTTTCTTTGCAGTTAGTTCTGCAATCACTCACCTTGGTAATTGCCCTAGAACCAAGGAGAAAGGTGATTGCCATGCCGGAAAACCGAGGAGCCATTTCATTATGACGACAGATGCGCCATTGAGGAAGGGGGAGAGACGGGCTGAGCGCATCAGCCATAGCGCGACGCCTTGACGTGTCTCCATCTTCGGTGACGCGAGAGGTCAAGTCGAACCGCTGGGCCAGAGAGCCGAAGCGCAAAAGCGTGAGGCAGGCGCGCAAATGTGGGGCCTATGACGATTGCCGCAAGAAGAGGTCCGTCTGCGCACAATGCCTGCTCGTCGAGACGAAGCGGCATTCGTGCAAGCTTTGCCCTGCCGTGGTCTGTTGCGACCTCTGCCCCGACTTCGTGCCCCGCGAGTGCCCTGCCGTGACAAGATGGCTCCTATGTGTGCGCATGCGCCCAGTCGAAGAAATCCGCATGCGACCTGCCCAAGTTCCGTTACGACGCCAGAAGGGCGCAGGAAATGGCGGACGCGCGGCGCTCGGAGTCGCGCGAGGGCGTCTCCATCACCGAAGAGGAACTTGCCCGCATGTTGGACATCGTGGTGCCGCTCATCGAAAAAACGGACTCAGCCCAGAGGCGGTATGGATGTCGAACCCCGATCTGCCGGTGGGCTGCCGCACCTTCCGGTCTTGGATGGAATCGGGCATAGTTCCCATTCCGCGATCGCGCTGCCCCGCAAGGTCCGCTGCCGCCCGCGCAAGAAAAAACATGGCCCTGCGGCGGCGCGTCCTGGTCGCGAGTATGCGGATTTCTTGGCGCTTTCCCAAGAGGAGAGGGACTCTGCAGTGGAGGTGGACAGCGTCATCGGCTATGCGGGCAATCGGGCGCGCATACTGAGCTTTCACGCGGTGAGGGCCGTGTTCCAGTTCTACCTGCGCCTGGAAGGGGCCCGGGAGCGCCCCGTGGTGGGGGCATGCGACATGCTGGAGCGGTTGCTTGGCGGCCCCGAGTTGTTCAGGGCGGCATTTGGCGTCATGGTTGTCGATAGAGGCGAGGAGTTCGCCGACTGGGAGGGAATTGAGCGCAGCTGCCTTGTTGAGGAGCAAACAGGTGCCATGTTTACTACTGCGATCCCATGCGGCCTGGCCAGGGGCCATTGCGAGCGCAACCATGCAGAGCTCAGGCGCATCCTGCCGAAGGGCCGCAGCGACTTCGATGCGCTTACAGGTCAAGACCTTTCCCTCGCCGCCAGCCACATATCCTCTAATCCGAGGGCCAGCCTTTGGCGGCAAAAAGGCCCATCGACGTGGCAGCCGCCCTGCTTCCGGAAGGACTCCTCGATGCTCTGGGAATCACGGCGATACCCATAGAGGAGGTGATCCTCAAGCCAAGTCTGCTCGCCCATGCCGTAGAGCAGTAATTTTGCGCTGACTTCTGCAATTCAGGCCCGAGGGGTCTGCGTCAGCGTGCTCTTTTATCGGGGGTCGGATTAGCTTGCCGGTACTATTCTTTGCATTGCAGAAGTGAACGCAAGAGAAAACACCCTGTTCTTGCAGGACTTAACGCAATCTTTGCGTTAAGTCCTGCATTTTGCGATTGGGATTTCAATCGACCCGCCAAAGGAACGGGCGCATATGCCACATTCGACATGCTTTTTGAACAGAATGCCCAACGTGCCGCCTTCGTGAAAAATAGACGCACTGGGCAGGAGCTCCCTTTGTGCTGCTGCGTTCTTTCTTCTATAGTGGGCAGCATGAATACGAACAAGCAAAATCCCTATCGCGCGAATTCGACGCAGGGGCCCGCTCAACAGGGTGGGTTCGTTCCTGCGCGCCCGCCCAACCCCGCCATGCGGCAAATCCCTATTCCGCCAACGCTCATGGTGCGGCGCGGCCGTCGACGCAAAAACGCCGCCGACTACTCCCGTGCCAATTATGGTTCGAACATGGGCGGCGGCAAGCACGGCCGTGGCTGCAAGCATGGCGGTTCGGGAAAGAGCCGCGTGTGGACGATCGTTCTTATCATTGCCGCAATTGTGCTTGCGATTTCGCTCGAGTGCTTGGCGTTATCGGCTATGGCTATTGGCACGGCACGAAGGTCTACGATGACATTTCCGCGACATCGGGCTTGGCGAAAGAGGAAACCGCGCTTGCCGATATGACGGTGAACTGGGATGCGCTGCACGAGCAGAACGAAGACATCGTCGGATGGGTGTACATGCCGGGCACAAGCATCGACTACCCTATCGTGCAGGGCGAAAATGACGAGGAATACCTGCAGAAAGACTTCACGGGCAGCACAACCGGCCTGGTGCACAAGGGCACCATTTTTCTCTCGGCTGATAACGCGGGCGATTTCTCCGATTCGAACAGCTTCATCTATGGCCATAACATGAATGACGAAACCATGTTCGCGCACATTCTGGCTATGACCGATCAGGCGACGTTTGATGCCGCGCGCACGTTCTATATTTTGACGCCCACGCAGAACTACCGTTGCCGCACCTATGCGCTCGATGTTGTGAAGAATACGGAAACGAACATCTTGCAGCCGAACTTCGCCGATGAAGCGGCCATGCGCTCGTATATGACGGCGCGCATCAACGATTCCGCGGTAAGCGCGCCGACCGATGTCGATTTGGCGTCGGTAACGAAGCTGTTCACGCTCATCACGTGCGGCGACGACTACGCGAACACGCGCGCGGTGCTCTGTGGCGGTTGCGTCGAGCAGGCGACGCCCGCGAACGCGGAATAGGTCTCAAGCCGCGTACAACTGAAAACAGGAGGTAGCTGGGATAGTTCCTCGTTGAAAAGGCGGGCCTTGGTCAAAACAGGCTCGCCTTTGTGTATCTATTGATTGGCCTCGACCACTCACCCGTTGGTTTCGTTTGTGTATACGTGCTTTTCAGCCCCACGACGTGCGCGCGATGGTACCATGCGAGTATCTGGCCAATTTTGGCCAAGCATCGAGCGTGTTCGAACATTTTCCGACAAGGGGGGAATACCGGGTGGCAACGTCAATCTTTCCCGGCGAGAAGCCAGATCGGCGAAGAAGAGTGCGCGGTGTTTGGGTGTACTCCACCACCGACGATGTCGCGAGGCTGACCTGCTTTGGTTTGCAGGCTTTGCAACATCGCGGCGCCAAGAAAGCGCCGGCATTGCGGTGGGCGACGGTGACACCGTAACGGTTACGAAAGACTTGGGCTTGGTTACCCAGGTGTTCAATGAAAGCGCGCTCGCTGCGTTGCGCGGCGAAGTGGCCGTGGGCCATTGCCGCTATTCCACGAGCGGCGGCATGGGCAACTGGACAAGCGCCCAGCCTCACATGTCGGCCATCGACGAGGTGCTCATCGCGCTTGCTCACAACGGCACGCTTGTGAACACGAACCGCATCCGCGCCGACCTTATTAGCAAGGGCGTCGAATTCCGCAGCAACACCGACTCGGAAGTCGCGTGCCAGGTCATTGGTTATTACACGCGCGAAACCCATCATCTTACCGAGGGCATCAAAACCGCCATGGAGATGATCGACGGCGCCTACGCCATGGTGCTCGCAAGCCCCACGGCGCTCTATGCGTTCCGCGACCCGCACGGCATTCGTCCGCTGTGCTTGGGCAAGCTGCCCGACGATCGCGGCTGGGTCGTTTCCAGCGAAACCTGCGGCCTCGATATCGTGGGCGCAGAATTCGTGCGCGATGTGCGCCCGGGTGAAATCATCCGTATCAACGACACGGGCATCTCGACGCTGCAGGCCATCGAACCCCAAGAGCCGCGCGGCTGCATTTTCGAATACGTCTATTTTGCACGCCCCGACTCGGTTATCGATGGACAAAGCGTCTACCAGGCCCGTCGCAAAATGGGCCGCATTCTTGCGCGCGAAGCTCCGGTCGAGGCCGACCTGGTGCTCGGTGTGCCCGACTCGGGCGTGCCCGGTGCGCTTGGCTACTCTGAGGCGAGCGGCATCGAATTCACCGACGGCATCGTGAAGAACCGTTACGTCGGCCGCACGTTCATCCAGCCCACGCAGGAAATGCGCCAAATGGGCATTCGCATCAAACTCAACCCGCTGCCGAGCGTCATCGCGGGCAAACGCCTGGTCGTCATCGACGACTCCATCGTGCGCGGCAACACGTCGAAGAAGCTCGTCGACATGCTTCGTTCGGCCGGCGCGGCGGAAATCCATTTCCGCATTGTGAGCCCCGAGGTTATGTGGCCGTGCTTCTATGGCATCGACACCGCCAACCAAGACCAGCTCATCGCCGCAAATATGACCAACGAGGAAATGTGCGAGTTCATCGGTTGCGATTCGCTCGAGTTCATCTCACTCGATGGTCTGCGCGAAGCTGTGGGCGATGCGCACAGCAAAACGTTCTGCGAGGCCTGTTTCACGGGTGAATATCCCGTTGCGCTGCCCGATTCCATTACGAAGAACGCGTTTTTGAAGAAGAGCTAACCTGTTGCGCCCGCGCTCCTATCCAGGTGCGGGCGCTTCTGGTTTTCGATGGGGCAAGGGCCTTCCTTTGTCCCGCTTTTTATTTCAAGATGCAAGAGACATTGCATGAGGTTGAAAATGGGGAAGGGATTGCCCCTTCGCCCGTCAATGAATAGACAGGAGTCTTACCCATGGCAGAAATCACTTACGCCGACGCGGGCGTCGATATCGAAGAGAAGGGCGCGGCTGCGGTCGACGCCATTAAAGACGCCGTGCATTCCACGTATCGTCCCGAGGTCGTGGGCGATATCGGAGGCTTCGGCGGCTTGTTCTCTGCGGCGGCATTCAAGGGCATGGAAGAGCCGCTTATGGTTTCGGGCACCGACGGCGTGGGCACGAAGCTCAAGGTCGCCCAGCTCATCGGCAAGCATGACACCGTGGGTATCGACCTGGTCGCCATGTGCGTGAACGATATTCTGGCGTGCGGCGCCGAGCCCTGTTCTTCCTGGATTACATCGCCATTGGCAAGCTGAAGAAGGAACATGTCGCCAAGGTTGTGGGCGGCATCGCGGAAGGCTGCCGTCAGGCGGGTTGCGCGCTTATCGGAGGCGAAATGGCCGAGCACCCCCGGCGTTATGGATCCCGACGATTACGACCTGTCGGGCTTCACCGTGGGCGTTGTCGATCGCCCGAAGATGATCGGTCCCGACGGCGTCGTGGAAGGCGACGTGCTCGTGGGCCTGCGTTCGAGCGGCTTCCATTCCAACGGCTATTCGCTCGTGCGCAAGGTGCTCGTCGAAGGCAAAACCGCCGAAGAGCTCGCGGCTCCGTGGCCGAGCTCAATGGCGAAACGCTTGGCGATGCCCTTATCGCGCCCACCCGTATTTACGTGAAGCCTGTGCTCAATTGCCTGCGCAATCTGCCGGGCGACGTGCATGCCCTGGCGCACATCACGGGCGGCGGCATTACCGAAAAACCTCAACCGCGCGCTTCCCGAAACCATGGATGCCCTGGTCAATAAGGATGCATGGGAAGTTCCCGCCATCATCAAGATGGGCATCGAGGCCGCCGGCCTCACCGAGGAGCAGGCTCTCAAGACCTTCAACATGGGCATCGGCATGGTGCTCATCGTTGACGCGGCGCGCGTCGACGCCGTGATGGATGAGCTGGCGAAGTCGGGCGAAGAGCCAGTCGTTATCGGCAAAATCGTCGAAGGCACTGGCGTGGTTCGTTACGCCGAATAAAGCAAAGGAGCGGGTCGGGAAAAGCCTGGCCCGCTTTCTGTTTTCGTCCCGTTGCCCGGTCTGACGAGGTGCCCGGAAGGGGCCGTTTGAACCACGGCGGGCTGTCGTTCGCGCCTGGTCGTCCGGGGTTTCTCCGAAACCTCGTGCGGCCACCGCTTCGCCCCCTCGGGGGTTTCGCCATGTGCTCGCCTGGTTGCGTTTCATTTTGAAAAGGCGAACGAATATGAGCGCAGGTGGTCTCACGCAAGCCCGCTCGAGCGCGGCGGGAGCAAAACGTTGCGGGCGCCAAGCAGCGCGGCTTTTATTTGCACCTGGAAAGGATTTGAATATGACTCAACCTTTGAAAATCGGCGTTTTGCTTTCCGGTTCGGGCACGAACTTGCAGGCGCTCATTGACGACATCGCCGCAGGCGCGCTGAATGCGGAAATCGTTCAGGTGGTTTCTTCGCGCCCCGATGCGTACGGAATCGAACGCGCGCAGGCTGCGGGCATTCCGGTGCTCGTCATGAACAAAACGCTGTATGCCGATGCGGAAGCCGCCGACGCCCAAATTGTCGAGGCGCTGCAGGCTGCTGGTGCTGAATACATCGTTATGGCTGGTTACATGCGCAAGGTGACTCCGGTTATGCTGCGCGCTTTTCCGAATCGCGTACTGAATTTGCATCCTGCGCTGCTGCCTTCGTTCAAGGGCGCGCATGCTATTCGCGATGCCTTTGAGGCGGGTGTGAAGGTGACGGTGTGACCGTGCACTTCGCCAACGAAGATTACGACAAGGGCCCTATCGTCGCGCAGCGTGCGGTCGAGGTTGCGGAAGACGACACGCTCGAGGCGCTCGAGGCGAAGATTCACGAGGTCGAGCACGTGGTGTATCCGCAGGCCGTGCAGCTGATTGCTGAAGGTCGCGTGTCGGTCGACGAAGAAACGGGCCGCGTGCACATCAAGTAATCCGACATAAAGGCGAGGTAGGTTGTCTGTCTCGCCTTCTTTGATGCGAGCGCAACTTGATAAATGCTCGTAGCGTTTAACAGGTGTCTTTGCGCGATCCGCCGCTACTTCGCATCCTGCTTGCGAGTGGAGTGCGATGCGGGGCAGGTGGCGGCAGTTTTAATGAGAGGGTTGTGGTACGTATGATGACGGCGGAATTCCTGCGCGCGCTTGCAGGGGGATATTGCTGCGGGCAAACCGGTCGAACTTTCTTCTGACGATTTCCCGTGCTTCACAGCAGAGGCGCTTGAGGGTCGCGCGCATGTGGCACCCGCTGCGCTTGTGGAAATCTCGGCTGGCCTCACGCCTGCCGATGCGTGCGTGTTCGAGCGCGCGGCCAAGGCGATCGATGAAGGCGACCTTGCCTGGATTGGCTTCAAATATGTGTACGATGCGTCCGCTGCCTGCGAAAACGTCGACAACGAAGTCACGAAGAAGTATGGCGACGTGGGTTCGGCTGCGGCGATTCGTTCGTGTTCTTCTGCAACGACGCAAAGGAATCGTGTGCGGGCGCCGAGTATTCCCGCGCGATATTTTCCAAATGAAAGACGCCACGCGTGGTCCCGCCATGCATACCGAGCAGTTCGATGGCCTTACGTGGCTTGCCGTTCCGCTATTCGACAAGGTGCGCGTGTGGCTTTGGGCGCTTCCGACGCGTCGGCTGAAGTTGCCGCGCTTGCGCACCATGTTGGCTTCGATGTTGTGGCGGTCGACTACGACCCTGCGTATATTTCTGGAAGAGCGTTTCCCGAATGTTCGTCGCGTGCTGCTCGGCGGCGGCAACTTCGATGAGCTTTCAAACATCGCCGCGAATCCCGCCGATTATGCATGCGTGCTTACGCGCGGGGCATATGTTCGACCCCGAGGCGTGCGTGTGGTCTATTAGGAACAATTTGCACTATATAGGTATGATAGGATGTAAGGGTAAAAACGATACCGTGCATGACCTGGTGCTATCAAAGGGCGGCACTGAAGAAGGGTGGGAGCGCATCAAACGCCCCATTGGTTTGAAGTTTGGTGCAAAAACGCCCGCTGACTCGCCATCGCCATTGTTGCCGAGCTTGTCGATGAGCGATATAAGCAGAATTATTCGGAAGCCGCGCGCACGAAACACGACTCGAATTTGGGTCGATAGCGTGCATTTCGGCTTCGCTGCATGACCGGCGGTCCGATGGCATCTTTTTTCGCCCACTCGCGTTTGGCGCGGCGTATGGGCGATTCGGCTGATAAGGTAAACAAAAAGTCAACGGAAGGAAAACGGAGGAGGAAACGTGACTAACCCCCAGGTTAAACGCGTTCTGGTTTCTGTGACCGACAAAACGGGCGTGGTTGAATTCGCGCGCGCTTTGCACGAGGAATTCGGGCCGAGATTATTTCGACCGGCGGCACCGCGAAGGTGATTGCCGAAGCGGGCGTTGATGTGACGCCCATCGATGTGGTGACGAATTTCCCTGAAATGATGGACGGCCGTGTGAAGACGCTGCACCCCATGGTGCACGGCGGCCTGCTCGCGAAGCGCGACAACATGCCACATGGCCGAAGCCGAAGAGCACGGCATCAAGATGATCGACATGGTTGTCGTGAACCTGTATGCCTTCGAAAAAAGACGGTTGCCTCGGGCGCTGACTTCGGCACCTGCATCGAGAACATCGACATCGGAGGTCCGTCGATGCTGCGCAGCGCCGCGAAGAACTTCGAGAGCGTTGCCGTGGTTACCGAGCCTTCCACCTACGATGCCATTCTTGAGGAAATGCGCGCCAACGACGGCGCCACCACGCGTGAGACGCGTGCGAAACTCGCGCTGAAGGTGTTCGAAACCACGAACGCCTATGATGGCGCGATTGCCGCTTGGATGGACGAGCAGCTCAATGGCAAGGCCGATTTCAGCGAGAAGACCCCCGAGGTCATCGATCTTCACCCGAGAAGCAGCAGGACCTGCGTTATGGCGAAAACCCGCATCAGAGCGCTGCGTTCTATCGCCTGCCCAATGCCGACGCTCATAGCCTCGTGAATGCCGAGCAGCTCAACGGCAAGGAACTTTCCTACAACAATATTCTCGATACCGATGCGTGCTGGACGCTTGCTCGCGAGTTCGACGAGCCCGCCGTGGTTATCCTGAAACACCAGAACCCCTGCGGTTCGGCTACGGCCGCCACGGTTGCCGAGGCTTACGACAAGGCGTTCGCGTGCGACCCGAAGAGCGCTTTTGGCGGCATTATTGCGGCAAACGTTGAGGTTTCGCTCGAGATGATTGAGCATATGAACGCGAACAAGCAGTTCGTCGAGGTCATCATTGCCCCGAGCTTCGAGCCCGCTGCGCTCGAGCTTCTGCAGACGAAGAAGAACCTGCGCGTCCTGCGTACTGGCGGCGTGGACGCACCGGTTCGCGTTGAGTACCGCTCGGTCGACGGCGGCATTTTGGCCCAAACCGCCGATGCTGTGACCGAAACGCCTGATGAATTCACCGTTCCCACCAAGCGCAAGCCTACCGACGAGGAAATGGACGAGCTGCTGTTCGCGTGGAAGGTGTGCAAGGGCGTGAAGTCCAACGCCATCCTCATTTCCAAGAACCATGCGGGCATTGGCATGGGCCCTGGTCAGCCGAACCGCGTCGATTCGGGCCGCTTGGCCGGCGAGCGCGCGCTTGAGGCGTGCGAGCGCATGGGCCTCGAGCCGAAGAACCTGGTTGCTGCGTCGACGCCTTCTTCCCGTTCGCGACAATATCGATGCGCTGGCAAGCTTTGGCGTTACCGCCATCATCCAGCCCGGCGGCTCCATCCGCGACGAGGAGAGCATCGAGGCGTGCGACGAGCACGGCATTGCCATGGTGTTTACGGGGGCATCGCCACTTCCGTCATTGGTTGGTTGGCGCCGTTCGATAGAACGGCGCCAACTGCCGACGCATTAAAGGTTGCGCCGTTCTGCCGAACGGCGCTAACCGTTGACGCTGCGCGGCAATCTGGCGGCCGACTTGGCCCTCAATCGTCGCTCGCGTAGCGCTGCTACGCGTCGCTCCTCTTTCGAGCCAATTCGACTCGCCAGCTTGCCGCTCGCTGACCTGGGCTGCGAAAGTGGATCTTGTTTGGTTCGGAGCGAAAACGTCTTGCCATTCAGCCTCGCACATGGCCGCAAGGCCAATGCGCTTGGGCTTCAAGGCAATCTGTCCGCCAGAACCCATGCTCGCTGACGTTGTCGGCGAAAGCGGCGGCCGTCGAGAACGGTTCAATCGCGTTCGACGTGAGCCCGATTTTGCTTTGCATGGGCCAGGGAATTCCCTGGCCCATTTTATTTGCGAGGGCGGCAATTGTGCCTGCTCAGGACGCATCGGAACCGGTTGCGCAGCCGCGTGGCCGGTTTTTTGCTATCATGGGGCAGTTTTCTGGGGAGAAGATATAAGGGAGGCGCGCATGTCGGTTGCGCAGGCGAGGGGCATTGTCAAAGGCTTGAAGTGGCATCACTTGGGCTTTTGCTTCTTTTGGGCTGTCACGTTCGTCGCGCTCATGGCTCCTGCCGATGAGCTCGCGTTTGCAAGCACGGGCTTTTCCGTGGGAAAGCAACTTTCGACTATCGTTGCCGTCGTCGTGGCCGCGGTGCTGTCGGTTCGCCGCGGCAGCAAGGCGTTTTCTCCCGAGTCGGCGTATATCGCGGGCATCGCTCTGTCGGCAGGGTCCCTTTTGTACTATCTTGCATTCTTTTTGGCTGATTTTTCGGTTGCCTCGGTCGTAATCGCATCGGTGCTGGTAGGAGCTTCGCAGGGCGCGTTTTTCGTGATGTGGCAAAGCTTTTATGCGTCAGAAGGCACCTCGCGCACCACGGTCTACATTCCTCTTTCGGCGTTGTGCTCGGTTGTGCTGTGCATCGCCATTGGCTTCTTGCCGACGGAGTGGCTTGTGGTTTGCGGCGTCATCGTCTTGCCCGCGCTTGGCGCTTGGACGCTGCGCAAAAGCCTTGCCGAGGTCGTTCCCTATGAAGCGGAAGCGCTCACTCGCGAGCGTCGTCGCATGTTGCTGCGCGATATGGGGCGTCCGGTGTTCTGCGTGTGCGCCATCGGTTTCGTGTGGAAGATGATCGGATACGTGGTTCCGCAGGGCAATCTCGGCTCTTTTTCGAGGGCATCATGCTTGGCATGAGCTGCGCCACGCTCATGGTTGCGGCCATCGAGGCTGTTCACCGAGCGCGGCTTCGACATGCTACGCGTGTATCAAGTCATATTCCCGCTTATCACCGGCGTGTTCCTGCTGCCCACGTTCTTTTGGCATTGGGTGGCTTGGCGCGGTTTCGGTATTCAGCATGTTCGGTTGCGAGGTGGTGAATCTGTTGCTGCTCATTACGTGCGCTGCGTACGCCAGCCGTAAGGCGATCGATTCGTCGCTCGTGTACGCGCTGTGCGTGGCGCCGACGCTCGTGAGCTTGCTTTTGGGCGATACGGTGGGGCAGGTTGCCGCTGCGCATACGGTGCTCGATTTCACGCTCGTGGTCGATGTGCTGTTCGTGTGCGTGTACGTGCTTACGGCGGCGCTCTTCTGGCGTCGCTTGGCCGCAACAGGAGCGATGTGCGCCGTTCGATAACCGCGGCTCCTCAGGCAAGTGTGGGCGAATGCGATTTCGGGAAGCCCTTGCGGAAAACGTTGCTCGGGCGAAATCTGAGGAACCCCCGGTTCAAGGCGCAGGCGCGGCCGAAGAAGAACCGTGCGTTCAGAAGGCGCTGTCGAGTGAGGAAGCATCGCGTGATGTTCAGCGGTGTGAAGAAAAGCCCTCGGCCGCCCTTCGCCGTTCAAACGATGCTGTCCCCATGGCGCCAACCGACGAGCCGTCCGGGCTCTCTTGAGGAGCGTCTTTCTTCGCTTAATCTCATTGACCCGCTTTCTGCTCGCGGAGTGCGAGGTCGCCGATTTGATGCGGCACGGAAACACCGTTGCGGCTATTGCTCGCCGTCTCTACATTTCAGAAAACACGGTGCGTGGGCATACGAAAAGCATCTATCGCAAACTCGGAATCCATTCGAAGCAAGAGCTCATCGACCTTTTAAATTAGCCCGCTTTCAGTATTCCTTGCGGTCTCCCATATCCAAAAATACCAACCCATCTTGGCGAAACGAGATGGGTTGTCTTGTTTTTCAATCCAGGATTCCATGGGTTGCTGTCCCGGAAATACGAGGAAAAAGCTTCTCACCAGGTGGAACAATAAACAACCCATAATATGGTGCGTCGTGCCCCGTCTCGCCTCTATAGTGGCGCCATCGCATCCAGGGAGGGTGCAGATGCAAGCGCCGGGGAGGGTGCGTCTTTGCAAAAAGCCATGAAATATGCTTGCGCGGTCTTGGGTCTGCGCGGCTTGCTATGGCGTTCGGGGCGATCTCTTCGACGCGGCATCCTGGGATTCCATTAGAGGGAACCATGGAAGAATTGAAGAAGGGCATTTCTCGCCGCAATCTGCTCAAGGGCGCAACGCTTTCCGCCGCTGGCGTGGCGGCGCTCGGCATGTTTGGCTGCAGCCCGGCGGGCGGCTCGTCGAGCTCGAGCAGCAAGGCCGACGCTGCTGGCGAATCGAAGCACACGTGGGAAGTTGCCCCGAGGCTATCACCGATATCGCCGAAACCGTCGAGACCGAAGTGCTCGTCATTGGCGCCGGCTATTCGGGAACTTGCTGCGCTCTGAACGCTGCGCAGAATGGCACCAAGGTCACCTTGGTTGAGAAAGACGGCGTGCCCAACGGTCACGGCGTTGGCGGCACGGGCGCAATCGCATCGAAGGCGCTCGACGCTCGGCATTCATTTCGACAAGTCTATCGAAATGGAGCGCTGGGTTTCCACGTGCGGCAGCCGCTGCCGTGAGTCCCTCGTTGCCAAGTGGTTCCGCGAGAGCGAGCGCTGCATGAACTGGCTGCTCGACCTTGCCGAATCCGACGGCGCGAAGTGCATGGTCACCGTTGGCTCTAATTCCACGGTGCACCCCGAGATCGATTGCTATCACATGATCTTCGGTGGCAACCTCGCCAAGGAAAATGAGGCGATTTCCATCGCGACGTACATCGAGTACCTGTTCATCGCCAAGGCTGAAGAGACCGGCAATTTTGAGCTCGTGTACAACATGCCTGCTCAGCAGCTCGTCACCAACGACAAGGGCGAAGTCACCGGCGCCATCTGCAAGAACGAAGAGGGCAAGTACGTGCAGTACAACGCCTCCAAGGGCGTCGTACTCGCCACCGGCGACGTGAGCTACAACGACGAGTACATCAACGAGTTCGCTCCCATCGCGAACAAGGTTATGACCCGCCTGTGCTCCGACCAGGGCAACACCGGCGACGGCCACAACATGGCCGCATGGGTCGGCGGCACCTTCCAGGACGGCCCGTGGCCCACGATGATGCACCCGCAAGCTGCGGCTATGTACCATGGTCCTTCCTGTTCGTGAACCCCAAGGGCAAGCGCTTCATGAACGAGGCCACCTGGGTTCAGGGGCAAGTGCGTCGGCACTATGGTCAACGGCGGCGACGACCACTGCTGGTCGATCTTCGACTCCAACTTCGAGGCCGACAACACCGCGTCGCTCGAGTTCGGCGGCGGCATGTTCTGGGACTCGTTCCGCGCTGTGGGCACCACGGCGGCCGATGCATCCGCTTCCCATGCCAAGACGGTGAAGGAAGGCGTCGAGAAGACCCCGACAACTACAAGGTCGCCGACACCATCGACGAACTGCTCAAGCAGCTCGACGTCGACGTTGACGAGGCCAAGAAGACCATCGAGCGCTACAACGAGATTTGCAAGAAGGGCGAAGACACTGACTTCTTCAAGGAATCTCACTTCCTGTTCCCCATCGAGCAGGGCCCCTTCTACGCGACCAAGGTTGCCCCTGGCCTGCTCGCCGTTGTCGGCGGCATCGCGATTTCCGACAACTTCGAGGTTGTCAACGCCGAGGGTGAGCCCATCAAGGGCCTGTACGCCATTGGCAACTGCTCGGGCAACATGTACGCGTACGACTACCCGATCAACGTTCAAGGCAACAGCCATGGCCGCTGCCTCGTCGAGGGCAGTGCCCGGCGAACAGCTCGCGGGCGTCTAAGGGGAGCAGTAGGAACGCAACGAGCCGTCGGCTGGCCATGTTGGCGAGATGCAGCTTGGCATCGCGAATTGGTTTGAAGGCAGAGCGAAGCGTGGCGGCGCCACGAGTGACAAGCGCAAGGCGCGATGCGGTGCTCGGCTGCGCCCGACGGCAACTTGAAGCGCTGTTCAGCGGAACGGCGCAGAACACATCTTCCCGGCCCGGCCGCTTGGCGGGCCTTTTTTGCTAGACTTACGTGCGATGAAAGGAATCGCATGACTATGAACGACGAGGAATTGTTCGAGCATTTGCAGGAACTTGTTGCCGAGTTGCCCGCACGGCAGGAAAAAGGCGCCGTGCTTGCGAGGCGCCGTGCCGCAGCTGAAGTTGCTAAGCGCGCGCATTACTACGAAGGCCAGCGCAAATGAGCTGAATGGCATTTTGTCCGGGAGATGGCCGAGCATGAACGGCAGAGGGCGACGCCATCGAGCAAGGCGACTGTGACCGCGAAGAAGCGCAGCGCGCCCTTATCCTGACGTGCGGCACGCGCGCGCGGCATTCGCAAAGGCGCTGCCGATGCGGCGAAACGCGAGCTTGACCAGGCTCTTTTCCGATGGCGGGTTCGCGTCTTGCGAAGAAGCGCGTGCCGCAGAGCTTTTCCGAACCTGACTCGCGAGCCTTTCTGCGGAAATCGAAGCCTCATCAGGCCGATTACGCTGAGAAACGCTCGCCGCATGCGAGCGAATCGAGGCGGCGGAGGCGGCTTCGGCCGATGCGGAAGGTGTCGAAGAAGCGTAAATTGCGTCGCGACCTTTCGCCGCATGCGCTTCCTGCGCCAATAGCCCAGCTTGAGCGATTAGTTTCCCCACTTCGCGCGAGCTAAAACCGATGACCGAATTCATCAACGAGTATTGCATGCACGACCAATATCGTGTGGCGAGCTGCGTGCTCCGATGTCGACGCGCAGGTTACCCTCACTGGCTGGGTGTGGCACAACCGCGACCACGGCGGCCTGATTTTTCGTGGACCTTCGCGACCGCGAGGGCTACACGCAAATCGTGATCGACCCCGATTGCGTTCGAAGAGGAATTCCGCACGTTGCCGAGCATCCGGCCGCGAGTTCGCAGCTGAAAATCACGGGCAAAGTGGCGCGCTCGCGCTGAAGGCACCGTGAATCCGGAACATGGCGACGGGCGAGATTGAAGGTGCTCGCCAGCGGCATCGAGGTGCTGAACACCGGTCACGCCTCCGTTCTCCATCGAGGATGGCATCGAGACCGACGAGACCACGCGCATGAAGTGGCGCTACATGGACCTTCGCCGTCCAGATGTACAGGGTCCTCACCCTTCGCCACACCGTGGCTCAGGCTATGCGGCGCCCTCAACGAGCGCGGCTTCCTCGAGGTCGAAACGCCGATTTGGCGAACCCACGCCCGAAGGCGCTCGCGACTACCTGGTTCAGTCCGCCCCAACCCGGGCAAGTTCTACGCGCCGCAAAGCCCGCAGCAGTTCAAGCAGATGCTCATGGTGGGCGGCATCGAGCGCATACCAGATCGCTCGCTGCTTCCGCGACGAGGACCTGCGCGCCGACCGCCAGCCTGAGTTCACTCAGGTCGACATCGAGATGTCGTTCGTTCAGGAGAACGACGTCACGACATGATGGAAGGTGTGTTCAAGGAAGTTCGAGGCCGCTGGCGTCGAGCACGAATTCCCGCTGCAGCGCACCGCCATGGATCGCTTTGGTTGCGACCGCCCGACATCCGCTTTGGCATGGAGCTGCGAGCTTACCGAGATCGTGCGTGGCTGCGGTCGGGCGTGTTCTCCAAGGCTGTCGAGGCCGGCAATATCGTGAAGGCCATCAACGCGAAGGGCGCTGGCGACTGGAGCCGGCGACATCGATAAACTGGCCGACATCGCTTCCGCCAATGGCGCGAAGGGCATGGCTTGGATTGCCTACACCACTGACGGCAAAGAGAAGAGCCCCATCATCAAATTCCTGGGCGACGAGGTTCACGCGAAGATCAAGGAAGCCATGAACGTCGAGCCGGGCGACCTGGTTCTGTTCGCGGCCGACACGTTCGACATCGCGAACGCCGTGCTTCTGCCCTGCGCCTGCACATGGCCGAGGCCCTGAACATTCCGCGCGATGGCCACAAGCTGCTGTGGGTCGTCGATTTCCCCATGTTCAAGTACGACGAGGAAACCAAGAAGTACGCGGCTGAGCATCATCCGTTCACGATGATCCTGAAGTCCGATTGGGATAAAATCGAGACCGACCCCTACGGCGTGCGGCAGCTACAGCTACGACATCGTCATGGATGGCTTTGGAGGCTGGTGGCGGCTCCATTCGTATTCACAACGCCGAGCTGCAGAAGCGCGTTTTGAAGCGCTGCGGCGTCGACGATGAGGATATGGAAGTGAAGTTCGGCCACCTGATTCATGCGTGCTCGAGCTTGGCGCGCGCCCCCGCATGGCGGCATCGCTATTGGTCTCGACCGCCTGGTCATGCTGCTGGCTGGCAAAGATTCCATCCGCGACGTCATCGCCTTCCCGAAGACGAGCTCGGCGGCCGATCCCATGACCGGTGCCCCGAACGAGGTTACGACCCGCCAGCTCAAAGAAGTCAACTTGCGCACGCTGTAAGCGCTGGTTTACTGCCTTTCCAGGTGGGCCAGATGTTCCAGGAGCATCTGGCCCACCTTCGGAAAGCCGTCACCATTTTGGGTGGCGGCTTTTTTTTTCGTATGGAGCGCCGTCTTGCGCCTCCAAGGCTCGCAACCTCATTGCGCAAAAATGCATGAAGTGCGTACCCTCTTCTGAAAAAAGCGTATGTCAATTTATAATCGACGACACGCGACCCGGGTTTTATGAGGGTGATTATCTTCTATGACTTGAGCTTGATGCAAAGCGGGTACGCACTTCGTGCATTTTTGTGCGACATGGGATGCCGCGCAGCGGAATATGGCGGTTTCGTCGCACGCGGGCGCGCGCCGGTGACGGCTTTTCAACAGCCTGCGATCACCGGCGCGTAAATACCTATGCTCTTACTTGTTCAAATATCTGCATATGAGGAAAGACGCTCATGAAAAACTTCTTCGCGCAATTGCCGTATAAAATCGGCGCTTTCGGATGGTCGGCCGTCGCGGCATGGATAATTTCAATGTCGCGTTGCTCGTGACTTCCGTGATCTGTATGGTGCTTGAAATCCTGTTTGGATGGCGCGTGCTTTCGTGGGTGTCGTTTGCCCTGCTCATCGTATGCTGCGTGCGTTGCTATTCCAAAATATCGCGGCACGAGAAAAAGAGAACCAGAAGTGGCTGGCGGCATCGGCGAAGCCAAAGCGTTGGTGGAATATGCTCGACACCATGTACGTGAATCGCAAGACCACGAAATACTTCCGGTGCAAAGGGTGCGGGCAAATTCTCTCCATCCCGCGCGGCAAAGGCACGATGCGTATCGTGTGCCCGAAATGCAAAACTGAGATCATGAAGAAGTCGTAAGACGCGCTCGAGATATACGCGCTTTTGCGATGGCTAGTTACGCCATGCGCCGATTGCACCAATAGTGGACGTGACACCGATGTAGGCAAGTTGACGCTGAATAGACTTTGTCCCGCTCGAGCGTTTCTTGCGTTGCGTAGAGGTTCGCGTTCGCGATGCCCTTCATTTCTTGCTGGTAACTCTCGTTTTCGAAATATTGGATTGCTTGGGTGAGCGTATTGGCCTTGCCGTCGGCGACGATGCGGGCTAAAGCGTCGAGCAGCCAGGGGTTGGCGTACTTGAATGCTACGAGCTGGTGGTTTGCGAACGACTCGTAATTGTGCCAAATTTCGTTGGCGGCTGTCTGGGCCGCCGATTTGGCCTGAGCGTATTGGCTGTCGAATTTCGCGCGAGTTTTCGGCGCACGCACCTTGCGGACGATGAAGATCGCAATGATGATGCCGCCGATGATAAGGGGACCGGCGAGGAACAGCAGCGCGACAAAGGTGTCAAGGTAATCGGCAAGTGTTGGGTTCTCGATGATGACCGCCTCGTCGATGTGCGCTTGCATATAAGAAACGAACGAAGCAATCGCCAATGCCCAGCGCGATGAGCACTATGCCTAAGATGAGGAGCACGGGTGATTTTACGCGCTTCTCGAAGTCGGCACGCTGTCGTTCAAACATCTCCATCTGGGAGCATTGGGCGTTGAGGACGCTATAGTTTTTAGCTTGCGGGGCAACGTGGGCTTGAAACGCACGAAGGAAGTTCGCGACGCCCTGCCGGCCTTTGCTTGCGCTGATTTCCTGCTCAAATGCCGACGGTGCGCTATTCGATTGCGCGTTTGCTTGAGCGCGTTTCCGCATTGGCGGCAAAACTTCGCTGTGTTCTCGTTTTCTGTTCCGCAATGGCTGCAATACATGGCCCCTCTTTTCGTTGGGGGATTGTTTCAACGATGCAAGAATAGTCAAAAGGCGTGTTCCTGAAAAGGGGAATAAATCGGGTAAAAAAAATCGTGGAGGCATGCGCGCATAGTGCGGCCGTTGCATGCGTCTGATACGTCAGGGCTTACAATACCGAGCAAAAAGAAGCGAATCCAAATGGAGGGTCAGGCATGTATTGCACGAAATGCGGCGCGAAGCTTCCCGCGATGCGAAGTTCTGCATGAACTGCGGAAAGCCGGTAGCGGCAATTGCGCCCGCGAAGGTTGTTGGGCCAACGGGCGCGCCCGCGAAGGCAGTCAACCCCGTAGCTGCGTCCAGGGAGGCAGCTGCAGGTGCGAAGACCGTCGTGCCGGCGTTTGCGTCGGAAGCGGCGGACGCGGGAAGGCATGGTGCCTCGCCAAGCGGCCATCCCTCGAACGCTTCTTCACAAAATGGTTCCGCAAGCTTTGACTCCTTGCAAGGCGATTCCTCATTCAGCGATCCCTCGTCTGAAAGCGCCGCTTTTGCGGATGAACCCGAAAAAGTCATGTGAGGCCGGCGCATGCGGCGCGTCTTCGGTGCCTCAAGAGGACGTCTCGCCAAAGCGTCCCTGAAACGTTGCGTGGTGCGGTGAATGCCACGAAACATCGCTCGCGTCGCCGCGTGCCTATGGTCGTGCTGGTCGCGCTGGCCATGGCTCTTGCTGCGGGCACGGCATATGCCGCTTACCGCGTCTATACCGACATGTGGCTCCCCCGCGCAGCAGGCCCAAAAACGAGCAAACCGTCGAAGCGCCCGAGGAAATCACATATTCGGTTGAAACTCGCTCGATGGATGTGAGCGTGCCGGTCGATCCATATGATGCGCCGGGCAAACGCGAGGCGCAGAAGTGGTACTACCCGCACATCGAGGCCTCGACGCAAAGCGACGCGGTCGATAAAATCAACGCCGCCCCTCGAGGAATCCATGCGCTCCGATGTCGAGAAGACGAATGCCGCTCCCGATACCGCGAAAGACATGGGAGGCGCCATCGTATTCATATGCCAGTATCGCTCTATCACGCTGACCTATATCGATAACGACATCGTATGCGTGCGCGACCGGCGCTACGACACAGGATGGGGTCCGCATGGCTCGACGACGGTAACGGGGTGCGCTTACAGTTTGGAAACGGGTGATCCCATCGACCCGGTATCGGCGTTTGGCCTCACTCCTGAACAGGCAAAATCGGCCGTTGCCGATGCGGTCACTGCGTATCTCGCCACTGATCCGAGCGATGTTCTGAGCACGAACGCAGTCGTGAGGGATATCACGAACATGTGCTTGATGAACCCTGCGCTGGGAAGTGGCGTTGATGTCGAAAACCCGCTTGACGGATGCTCCCATTTCTATATCGCAAGCGAAGGCCTGGTATTTGCGACGGAGGATTACCAAATGGGCAGCTATGCATACGGAAGGCGTGAGATCCTGGTCGCTCCGAGTGACGGCAGCCTTGCGAAAGTCGGCGATACGGTTGCCATCGAAGCGCCCATGGGCTTCTCTGGTTCGGGCCAAGCATCTTCGCAGTAGCGGGACCCTATTGTGCTGCAGGTCGAGCGAACGAAGGGCCGCTGCGGCGAAAGCATGGGCGCGCCTTGCAGCCAAAGCTCTATGCATTACAGACAAAGCGCATCCTGTCAGGGTTGGTCTGCGGAGCGTTGCACGGCTTCTCAGGTAACCTTCGCGCAATTTGGGTTTTCGGTTTTGCCGAAGGCGCGTCTCGGATGGTTCGGAGCTAGGTTGCTTCCCGAAAATAACGCTTAAACGGGGTAAAATAATTGCATGATACCGTCGACCGTTGGATTCCAATATGAACGTGATTGACCAACTGAAAACTCCGCAAGGCCGAATTCCCGTGCGCAATGTTCGTTTGGCGCAAGGCGAGTCGCCGTGCCTCGAGTTCGTGCCGGCGAATGTGGCCGAACGCTTTACGACCTCTGATTCGGCCATGCCGCGCCCTGCGTCGCAAACCGGCATAGAAGACTCGCCTTTGTCGACAAAATGGGCTGTTGCCGCTGGCTCTGCAAACGGGCCCTTTGTTTGAACGGATGTGCGCGAGTCGCTCGTCGATTGGCAAAGCGCCGCGAATGTGGCCCGTGCGGTTGTCACGGTGCAGGAAGTGGTGAATGGCGGCAAGCCGCTCGCGGTGTTGCAGGCCGATGAAGAATCGCAATCGGAAGGCGCTCGTCGCGAAAACCCTGGTGAAGAATGTTGAAACGGGAAATGACTTCTCGATTTTCGCTATTTCGTTCGCCGTTGATGCTTCCATAGAAAATGGCTACGTAGCGCATATGCCAAACATGCCGTGGCTGAAGAAATTCGTGGGTGACGAATTCGACTATGTGATAGGCGACATCGAACACGACCCAGACGGTGCCGATTATCTTACGGTTACGCTCTTTTTTTCGTTCGAGTGCGAAATTGCGCCGCTCGACTTTGCCCTCGTGCTTTCGTGCTTCTATGATGGCGCCCATGCGGCTGCGCTTATCGACCAGGCGAAAAAAGACTATTGCGGGTTTTGGCGAGGTCGAGGGAGAAGCTGAAAAGGCTTCGTTGATGCGGCTCGACGCGGCAACCGTCGAAGGCAAACTTGATGTTCGGGAATCGGAGCTCTGCGAAGATGACACGGTCTCGCTGCGCCATTTGGTCCAGGCGCTCATATCGCTGCATTTGGAAGGCGTGCGCGTCGACTTGTTCCGCTCCACCGAAGACGACGATTTCTTGAGCTTCGACACCTATCTCGCGTACCTTTGGTTTTGTTCTCGAAAAAGCTCGGCGACGTGAAAATCGGCTATTGCGCCCGGTGCGGCAAAGGCATTTTCGCTCGCTCGTCGCCGCGGCGTGCCGAAAAAGTTCTGCAGCGAAGAATGCAAGACGGCCGCGAAAATGACAAAACCCGTCAACTGCAAATCGATATTCGCCAGGCGTATGCGGAAGGCGACAGCGTGAGCGAAATCGCAGCTGCGTTTTTCCCGAAGCAGGCGAGTGGCGTCGCGTGCGACAAGGTTCGCCATATGCTCGCAACGTGGGTCGAGCTCAAAGCATGACGTCGATGACGATATCGCTCAGGGCTCGGGCGACCTCGCGAACGTTGCATCGCCGAAGGCGTGTTCAATCAAAAATACGTTGAGCGGCGAATGAAGGCTTTGAAGAAGGCAAGGTAGCGGGCGAAGCGGCGCCTGCGATGTGTCGCATATAAAGCAATGCCGGGTAGCCCGGTCGGTCAATCCTCGATTGAGGCAATCGCAAAATAACGCGATAGGGCCGATTCGGGTTGCCCGGCGGTCGGAGCAGTTTGGCGTCGCTCGTCCTTACGCCTTTTCCACGTAGGTGCCCATGCTCATGCGGTACGTTGAGGTTTGGAAGGGGCTTTCGAAATACTTCGTGTTCGTCGCGGCAGAAAGCGACATGGTGTTCGACTCGCCGTCGCCCGCCGAAATCGTCGCATACGATTCGCCGCCTGTGAACGTCACCTGGTTTTCGGCGTCGTTGAGCTCGATGCTGAAATTGTCTTTGCCGAATTCGTGCTCAATTGCGCCAGTGAGGTTACCCGAAAGGTTGACGGGCAGGTAGTACTGGCCCGATGAGCCCTTGGATGTGTCGCCCGAGTACTTCCAATCGAGCGAATACGTGGCTGCGACCTGGCCATTTTCACCATCGCTTGTGAACTCGATCGTCGAATTGGTCGTACCCGATTTGAACATTCCGCTGCCCGTATCGGTGTATTCGAACTTCTTGCCCCGCGAAGTTCGTTTTGTTCGCATGTTGAAACCGTTGTATCGCCTGCGGGCTTCCAGCGGTCGCCGTCGAAAACGAACGTGCGGGTATTGGTTGCGGTGTCGGTCGCGAACCAGAACGTATACGAAACGTCCTGCGTGGCGGTAGAGGTGTAGGTGCCGTTGCTGGAATCGAGCGTCGAAGAGAAATTCGAGATTTCGTAGTCGTCACTTTCCGAGGCTTCACTTATACGCCCGACGCCTTGCAGCGGCGTGGTGGTGTTGCCGGTGATGGAAGGCCCAAGAAGGCTGACCCATGTGTCGCCCTGTTTGACGTAGTAGGCCTCGCCTGTGAAATCGGTTTTGAAGAAGTCGTTTTCCATCGATCCCGAAAAAATATACATGGCGCGCTTTGTTGCTGCCCGTAATTGCCGCACCGATTTCACCCGTCGATTCGTCTTCCTGCTTGTCGATCTTGAGGTTTTTCAAATCGTAAGGCTGGGCGGTAACGTAGTCGTTTGCCACGATGCCATCAGCTACGGTCGAGCTGTTTTGGAGCGCTTGGCGCACGGTGTCTTCGGGCACGTTGTTCGCCATGTTGAAGCCAACGACGGCTGCTACGATGATGGCCGCCACGGCAGCGATTGCGCTCGTGACAATGCCTTTGCTTTTTTGGTTGTGAGGAATTGCCCAACGTGCGATGCCGCGTTACTTCCTTGATGCACGCTGAAGGAATTGCCGATTGAGCTGCCGAAATGAGCTGGTTCACCGCATGCGTTCGTCGAGTCGGGCGCTTCAGGCGCGTCGCTTTCCGCATTGTTGGGCGCCGCATGCGGCTCGGTCGTGGACTGCGCGACATCCCCGCTGCCCTCGGTGCTTGTTGTGGTGGCCGCGGTGGCCGACGAAGCGACACTCACGTTCGTTCCGCATGACGCGCAAAAATTCGCATTGTCTGGCAGGTTGTATCCGCAACAGGGACATTTCATGATGGTTCCTTTCGTCGCCGTGTTTCGATGACCCCATAGTAGAAATAAAGACACCTATGAAAAATGGGTATAAACCGGGTAAAAAAAATTCGTGAGGAATCGAGACACTACGCGGGCTTTGCGGGGCGGAATTGCTCCATGCCTTGCGCTGCTGTGTTCTGGCGATTTGACATACGCTTTACGTGCGTCTCGCGTCAATCGGTATACTTGAATGCTGCATCACGAAATTCTGAAAGGCGGAATTGCTCTATGAAGTATGCGGTCATCGATGTTGGGTCGAACACGGTGCGCTTGTGCGTCTACGACGTGTTGTGTCCCGAGAAGCGCAAGTTCAAAACCATCATGAACCGTAAAAATCATGGCGGGTTTGGCGGCCTATATCGTCGATGGGGCGTTTTCCGACGAAGGTATAGCCGAGGCGATTCTGGCGGTAAAAAATGCATAAAGCGTGCGAGCTATTTGTCGCCCGATCGCATTGACGTGTTCGCGACTGCCGTGCTGCGCAATATCTCGAACAGCGCACAGGCGATTGCGGCAATCGAGCAGGGCGCGGGCTGCACGATTTCGCTGCTTTCGAATGCCGATGAGGCGCATTTGGGATTTGTGGGCGCGTCATCGCGCGGTACGTTGGACGATGGCGCCCTTATCGATATTGGCGGTGGTTCGACCGAGATTACCGTTATTGAAAATGGCATCGACGTTGCGCGTACGAGCTTGCCGCAGGGGTCGCTTTCTTCATACAAGCGTTTCGTGGGCGACATTCTGCCCACCCAAAACGAGATTTCGGCCATTCGTGCGAGCGTTCGCAGGCTTATTGCCCGACAAAACGGGCGCCTGTACTGGCTCGGCCCAAGAACTCTACGGTGTCGGTGGCTCCATTCGCGCGCTTTCGGAAGTGAACGCATGGGTTGTGCCTGGCGCTTCGAGCGAAGAAATTACGCGCAACGATGTGAATCGCATGTTGCGCGACGTCGTTGGGCATCGCCGCGCATTCATCGACGCGGTTCTGCACGTCTCCCGAGCGAATTCATACCATTGTGTGCGGGTTGGCGATTCTTGTCGAGGTCTTCGAGGAACTCGACGGGGAACGCTTGCGTATTTGCGATCGCGGCGTGCGCGAGGGGTATTTGATTGAGCGCATGCTTGAAGAGCCGAAGTCGAAATAGCGAAAGAGCTTGCTTATTGTTCATGCATCGCTCCCATGGGCAGCAAAAAAGCCGACCCGCATTGCGCGGGCCGGCTTTTTTTATAGAAAGGGGAGACTCGGGAAAAATCAATTACTCGATACCGATGACCTTTTTGGTCTCTTCGGGTGCGGGGAGCTGCTTCTTGGGCACGGTAACCTTCAAGATGCCGTTTTCGAATTTCGCGGAAATGTCGTCTTCGGAAATGTCATCACCAACATAGAAGCTGCGGCTGCAGCTGCCAGTGAAGCGCTATCCTTGCGAAGATAGGTACCCTGTTCGTCCTTGTCTTCGGTCTCGGTTTCGGTGTTCGCGCTCACGGTAAGGTAGCCGTCTTGCAGCTCGGCGTGAACGTTTTCCTTCTTGAAGCCCGGCAAATCGATGTCAAGCTCGAAAGCCTTCTCGGTTTCCTTGATGTCGGTCTTCATCATGGCCGGTGCGGGCTTTTGGCCTTGCGGACGGTTTCCCGAAGAATCCCATGTCCCAAGGGTCGCTCAAAAAGTCGCTCAAGAAATCGTTCCTACGTGCAGGTACCAACATCATGACTCACTGCCTTTCTCGTACGGGGCCATCGCCTCGCTCTTTCTTTTGACAATTTGCAGTATAGGAGCTTTTAGCACTCTGCAAGTGAGAGTGCTAAATGCCGCCGTTTCGTTACCTTGGTAACATCCTCGGCTGCGCGGGCGTGCGTTTTTTTTTGCTTGGGCGTGGGGTGTGTTTCGGCTTGGGCGCGGGCGTGGGAAGGCGGGGATTGCGCTCGCGCGTTCGCGTTGACGGAGGCGGGGTTCGTTCCGAAGATGGAAGATGCCCGTTTTGGAAGCCGCTCGTTTTCGCGCTTCGACATCGATCGATTCGCGCCGCTCTAGCCCGATGCGGTTCCCTGCGCGCTTATTGACCAGCGAAATGTTCGTTTGACATGCGGCTTGAACGCGAAGTCTGCTATCGTGAGCGGGTTGCAATTCAGAAAGGGGCCCTTATGGCCGAAAACACTACATCGCGAGACTCGTTCAGCGGCAAAACCGCATTCATTATTTCCTGCATTGGCTCGGCGGTGGGCCTTTCCGGGCATTTGGCTGTTCCCGTATCGCGTATCCCAATACGGCGGCGCGGCGTTCCTGATTCCCCTATTTGTTCTTCGTCGTGGTGCTGGGCATTACGGGCGTCATTGGCGAAATGGCGTTCGGCCGTGCCATGGGGAACGGGCCCTATGGGCGCGTTTTCGAAGGCGCTCGAAATGCGCGGCGTGAAAAACGGTGACAAAATCGGCCGTGTTATTGGCATTATTCCCGTGCTGGGCGCTCTCGGCATCGCTATTGGCTACGCCGTGGTCATCGGCTGGTTCATTAAGTACCTTATCGAGGCTGCGTGCGGAACGCTGGTGACGCAGCCCGATATGGCAGCGTTCTTTTGGCTCGATCGCCGGGCCGTTTGGCAGCGTTGGATACCATGTGGCGGCGCTTGCCATTACGCTTGCCGTTATGGCGTTCGGTGTGTCGCGCGGCATTGAGCGACTAAATAAAATCATGATGCCCATTTTCTTTATTCTGTTCTGCGTGCTGCTCGTTCGCGTTGCCATGCTGCCGGGCGCGCTCGACGGCTACGCCTATTTGTTTGTGCCCCATTGGGAGGCGCTCGCGAATCCGCAAACGTGGGTTTTGGCTCTTGGCCAGGCTTTTTTTGGGTTGTCGCTCGCAGGTAGCGGCACGCTGGTGTATGGCAGCTATTTGAAGAATGACGTCGATGTCGTGTCGTCGGCAAAAAATGTGGTGCTGTTTTCGACGCCCGCCGCGGTGCTTTCCGCCATGGTGGTTATTCCTGCGGTGTTCGCGCTTGGCGTCGACCCTCTTTCGGGTCCGCCGCTGCTCTTCATCACGCTGCCCCAGGTGTTTGCCGATATGCCATTCGGCGGCCTGTTCTGCTTCTTGTTCTTCTTGGCAGTGGCGTGCGCTGCGCTTACGAGCTTGGTGAATTTGTTCGAACCGCCCATCGAGGCGCTGCAGAGCCAACTGAACATGCCGCGCTGGGCTGCGGTTCTCGTCGTGTTCGTCGTGGCGCTTGGCGTAGGCGTGTTTATCGAAGACGGCAACGCCGTGGGGGCGTGGATGGATTTCGTTTCGATTTACGCGATTCCGCTGGGTGCGCTGTGTGCGGCGATTATGTTCTTCTGGGTGTGCCCGAAAGGTTTCGCAAAGGCTCAAGCGCAGCTCGGTCGCAAAAAGCCTTTGGGGGCGTGGTTCGAGCCCATGGCGCGCTATGTGTTCGTGGGACTTACCGCGGCGGTTATCGTGCTGGGCATTGCGCTCGGCGGCATTGGATAGTATTTCTTTTAGAAACTATATATCGTAAATAAAAATTTTTTACGAAGTGCGTACCCTGTTCTGGCTTTGTCGCATGAAGTCATCGAGTCAAAAGTCGCGACCAGGCGTTTTCTTGCGAATCTTGACACGTCTTTTCGCGAATCGCAATCTAGGATACGCACTTCGGCAATAGTTACTTTGAGAAACCTAATTTTTATAAATCCAACTAAAATTGTTGGTTGCTATCGCGCTTTCGGTCGAATCGGTTATGACGAATATGCCTTCGCTGCCCGCGATTACGCTGGCGTGGCGGTAAGCGTAGCTCTGCTTACGGTAGCGATTGCGGTGACGTTCTTCATCTTATAGTATCGATAAGAAACTAATAGAGAATGTGATGCACCGTGACGAATCCAAGCGCTGCGGCGCCCAGTGTGCACGCATAGGTCGCGGCCACATACGCAACGCCCAAAGCGCGCTCTCCGCCAAGTATCAGGTCGACAGCTTCGCAATTCATGGTCGAAAGCGTGGAGAAGCCGCCAAGAAAGCCCATGGTCAGTGCCGTATAAAGGTTTGATTTGTGGCCGTGGAGCTTGCAAGGGCAGCACCCGCAATGGTACAGGCGCACAGGTTGATGAAGAAAGTGGGCCAGGGAAACGCGCTTTTTGAAAATCAGCTTCATGAAGGTTGAGGCTTTATGGCGGCACAGCGCACCGAGTGCGCCGCCGAGGCCTACCGCCAAAAAAAAAGCGAGAGTACGCTCATCGCGCAGCACCTACTTCCGTCTTACGGGCGCGATGCGCTTCGAGCGCGCGCGACGCGCGGTGCCCGGCGAGTGCCGCAATGAACGTTGTCGCGATGGTCGCGGCCATGTATGCTGCAAAAATCTCGTAACGCCCTGCTTGCAAAAATGCGAGGCATTCGGTCGAGAACGCGGAAATGGTGGTAAATGCGCCCACAAGTCCAACGCCCATCGATTTTACAAGGGGCGCGGGCAGCTGCGTGCGCCGACCAACATATTGGTTGATGATTTCTAAAGTAAAGCAGCCGAAGATATTCACGATGAGCGTGGCTGCGGGAAAGCCCCCTTGCGCAGGCAGGGCAACTTCAAGGGCATAGCGAAGGGAAGCGCCCAGAAAGCCCATGAGCAGAACGAGCGGCGTGAGTGCGTGGGGGTCGGAAAGCGCATGCCTCGCTGCAAGCGCGAAATGCGAATTGTGTTCATGCGTATTCATGTGGCCCCTTTCAACGGCGAGAGTATAGCGCAACGGCGAAGCATGGGCGTCGATTGAACGACCAATCTTGTCGCCCTTCGGTCTTTCCGAGGCTCCATGATTCGCCTTTGCTGGGCGCGGAGAGTCCGTGGGTTTTTTTGTTGCGCAGAAGGTGAAGGGCTCGTCCCTTTGTTGGCTCGGGTATACTGGGCACGTTCCAAATGCCTTGATGGGCTTGGGCGGCGCCATGTTCCGAACCTGGTCAGGTCGGGGACGAAGCAGCCATAAGGGGCCTCTGGCGAGCGCCCACGCCTATCCAAGGCATTGGCATGTTCTGAGGGGCCATGTGGCCCCTTTTTTTGCAAAATCGGGGTAACGTTTCTCGGAGACGAAGCGGCTTCAAGCTATCGTTCTTTGGAGTTACCCCAGATGAAAGGTCATTCGTGAACGTCATTCAATTCTTTTTTTGAACTTGCTTTCCGACCCGCGAGGCGCCATTGCTGGCTGGATCATTTCGCTCGGTGCGGTATGGGTCTATACGCCGCTGTTCTTTATCGTGTTCATTGAAACGGGCCTGGTGTTCTTCCTGTTTTTGCCGGGCGACTCGCTTCTGTTCGCGGCGGGCGTGTTTTCCGCCGACGGCGGCGGCTTGAATATTTGGGCCACGCTCATCGTGTTCTATGTGGCTGCCATTCTGGGCAACACGTCGAACTACTGGATTGCTCGCTTTTTCGGCGCACGCATTATCGATTCTGGCAAAATCAAGGCACTCACGCCCGAGCGCATGGCCAAGCTCGATCACTTTTTCGCGAAATACGGCGGCCTTACCATCGTCATTACGCGTTTCATGCCATTTTTCCGCACGTTTGCGCCGTTCATCGCGGGCACGGGCCACATGAATTTCGGCAAGTTCACCTGTTCAACGCCATTGGCGGCATTTCGTGGGTAAGTCTGTTCGTGCTCGTGGGCTATTTCTTCGGTGGCATCCCATTTGTGCAGGATCACTTCGAGGTTATCGTTTTGGGCATTGTCGCGGTGTCGGTGGCGCCTGCGTTTATCGGCGCGGTGAAAGCGGCGATGAGTTCGAAGAAGGGCGACAAAACGAAGAACGCCAAGCACGCGAAATGACGTTGCTTGTCGCACCGTATTTCAAACATGCGAAATAATGCGACTTGCCTGAACCGTACCTCTATATACCTATATATTGAAAGTTGAAAGGCGTGCTCCTCGGGGCACGCCTTTTTTTGTATTGGCGCGGGCGGCGGCGCACGTTTCTGCCGAGGGCGCTTCTTCTTGGGACATGCCGCTCGCGAAAGCGCGTTTCGAAGGCATTGCTAAAGTAAAAAATAATTTTACCCGCTTAAAACCTCCTAACACCGCTGCCTGTAATTTCTATAATGCAGATAAAGGAAACAGCGAAGGAAAGGTGGGAACGCATATGGACGTTGCGAAAAATGCGCTGCGCATACGCGGTTTTGCAGCTGCTGGCATTTCTGTTGCATGCATGCTCGCTGCAGCCTGCTTGGCTGCGGGAGTACCGTGCAATCAGGTAGCATATGCTTCTGAGACGGAATCCCCAATCGCAGACGGCAAACGCGCAGAACGCACAAAGCAGCAGCTATTTATATGCGGTGCGAGATTCCGAAACGAATTTATGGGGTTTTGTCGATGCGGCGGGGACGCAAGTGATTCCGTGCCAGTTCGAGTCACTTGAAGTTTGCCGGGGCAATCGCCCAGTCTTGTGACGACGTATTCGCCGAACAATGGGACAAAGTCCTATTTCCCCGATTTTGGCTGCGCCTATGATTTGCCGGGCGGCGTGATGAACGATGATCCGTTCCCTGCACAAGATCCCGATACCGAAAAATGGGGCTATATTGACAAGTCGGGCGAATGGGCTATCGAACCCGAATACGAGCAAGCGCGCATGTTCAGCGATGGGTTTGGCCTGGTGTACTCCGCAGATAAGGGCGCAGGTTTCGTAAATGCTCAAGGCCAACTCGTGGCGAGCGGTTACATTGCCGCCACGTCGTTCAGTGACGGCGTTGCGTTTGTTTCGGGTAAGCTCGACGACGAGAAAAACGGCATTAAGCACAATAATTCCTATGCTGCGATTGACAAGAACGGTGCGTGGACGCTCGACTCGGCGAAAAGCTCTACCGAAACCGATCGCTATTGTTATAAGCAGCCCGTCTTCTTCCGCGATGGCGTGGGCTTCGAAGGCATCAAAGATGGTAAGGCTATCTACATCGACAGCAAAGGCAACGAAGCGCTCAGCGCGAGTTCTGGCCACGATGGCGTGAGCATTGTTGACGCGGGGCCGTTTTACGACGGATATGCCACTATAGAGTTGCAGGGCGTCGACATGTGGGCCAAAGCAGGTTACATTGGCATGGGTGGCACCACGGCATATGGTCTTATCGATAAAACGGGCGCCCTCGTGAAAGACCCGACAGCGAAGTCTACGCAATGGGCAACGCTTGTCGACTTGTGGGGCGGCATTAACCACGCGGGCGGCGGAATGGTTGCTGCGCAGGATTCGGTTTCGGGCCTGTGGGGTTACCTTTGATGCGAAATCGGGCGAATGGAAGATTCAGCGCTCTTCTCGGAAGCTGCCGTTTGCCGATGGCATGGCGTATGCAAAAAGATTTCGCGACAGACGATTGGGGCATCATCGACGATTCCGGCGCATGGACGGCTGTTCCTCGTTTGGATAACTTCAATTCCGACGATCAATCCCTTGTTGCCGCAGGTGGCCTTGTGTACGGTACCGCCGAGGCGGTGGGCGGTGCCGCGCCTGTTACTTCAGAAGGCTGGATGAATGCCCAGGGTCTTTGGGTTGCGTCGTGGAAGTTGTGATGCAAATGAAGCGTTTGAAAATGAACCATGCCTCATGGCTGCGTGCCACTGTTGCGATTGCGTTTGCGGCCTGCGCGCTTGCTGCCCTTGCCGGCTGCGCTTCTCCGAAGGTGGAAGTTGAACAGTCGCAGGTGCAAAGCGATTTTCGAGGCGACCGAGGAATCTCTTGGTTTCCGATGGCGTTTTGGTGCAAAGCCCTTACGTTGACAACGACGATTACGCGCTTACTGCGTTCGATGTTTCCGATTCCCACGTGGCTGACGACGGCGCGAATGTGTTCAATGCCAAGGCGACGTTTGAGAACAGCGCCTTCCGCACCACGATGGACGTTGTGGCAACCTATGCGAAAGACGGCGATTCCTATATGCCGAACTTCGAGACATCGAACGCTTCGACGAAGGCCGTTTCGGGTATCGTATATGACCCCCAGGGCACGTTGAGCTCGTCTGATTTGAAAAATATTCAAGGCGTCGATTTTGACGAAGAAGCTCAAACGTGCACCGTTTCGTGGCCTACGAGCCCGAATGGTTTGAAAGTGTGCAGGGCGATGTAAAGTACGTCTATCGCTTCGATGGCACGTCGTGGGCGCCCGATGCCAGCGCAACAGCTCTGCCGCCGTGAGCTACAGCCCGCTCGTGGCGACGTATGATCAGTTCGATGCCGATACCGACAAGGGCGGCTGCCTTACTAAGATCGACATCGTGAGCCTCGATGAGAAAACGGGCGAAGTAACCGCGAACGTTACTTGGACGCGCGGCAAGCATTCCAACCATGCCGCCGCTGCCGCTCTGCGAAGCGTTACCGACGATACCGATGTCACGATCGATGCCACCGTGAAAGGCACACTGTATTCTGCACCCACCGAAGAGGGTAAGCATCGCGTGACGGCAACGCTTTACGGGCACGGCCTCAAACGGCAAACCGATGGTCGTAGGCATATTTGCTGGCGGCGATGGGTACACCGAGAATGGGATGATTGTCTACAACGCATCGGTGCAAACCGACGATGCGTCCTATACCTGCTTCAGCACTATCTCGAAGAAAAAATCTAGCGAGCGAGCTTCTATCAATACGGCGAACTCTTTCAGAAGCGTCCGGCAACCCCGGGCGCTTCTTCTATAATAGGGCGGAATGCACAAGGCGCTGCGAGCGCCGCACACGAATGCGAAGGACCTACGCGATGTCGGAAGCCTTATACCGCAAGTACCGCCCGCAAACGTTTGAAGACGTGGTGGGCCAAACCCATATCGAGCGCACGCTCAAAAACGCCATCGAGCAAGACAAAGTAGGCCACGCCTACATGTTCTGCGGCCCCGCGGCACGGGCAAAACCACGACGGCGCGCTTGCTCGCCAAGGCGCTTTTGTGCGAAAAGGGGCCCACGCCCGCTCCCGATGGCACGTGCGAACAGTGCCTCGCCATTGCCGAGGGTAACCATCCCGATGTTACCTCGACGCGGCAAAGCCGCACGGGCGTCGATAATGTGCGAGGAAATTATCGGTCGCGTTCAATATGCTCCCACGCGCGGGCGCTACAAGGTCTATATCATCGACGAGGTTCACATGCTCGATCGCGGCGTTTAACGCGCTGCTGAAAACGCTCGAAGAACCCCCGAGCCACGTGGTGTTCATCATGTGCACCACCGATCCTCAAAAAGTTCCCGAAACCATTCAATCGCGCTGTCAGCGCTTTGATTTCCACCGTCTGAGCAACGAGGAAATCATCGCCCGCCTTGGTGCTGTGTGCACGGCGGAAGACGTGCAGTTCGAAGGCGACGCCCTCGATTTGGTGGCGCATCGCGCCCAGGGCGGAATGCGCGATGCGCTTACCATGCTCGAACAGCTTATCGCGTTCGGCGACGGCAACGTGACCATGGAAGTTGCCAACGATGTTCTGGGCTCGCTCGACGTCGACGACATGAGCGGCATTGTTCGATCGATTGCCACGCGCGATGCGGCGGCGTGCTTCACCTGGGTTTCCGAATATGTGGAAACGGGTGCCGACTTTGCTCGATTCGTGCGCGACTTGGCCGCGTACGTGCGCGATTTGTATGTGCTGTCGCTCACCGATGGGGCGGTTGCCGTGAACGCGCCGCAAAGCTCGCTGCCGCGCATGTCGGGCGAGGCTCAAATGTTTGGAATCGATCGCCTCGCGTATATCTTGCGCGTGCTGGGCGATTTGAATACGGAATTGCGCACGTCGACCAATCCGCGCCTGTCGTTTGAGATTGGCCTCACGCGCATGGTGCGCCCGCAAAGCGACCTTATGCTTGAATCGCTCGCTGCGCGCGTCGAAGTGCTTGAACGCGCGCTGGCGCGGGGCGCGGCTGCAGCACCTGCTGCAGCTCAGCCTGCCGCCATGGCGCAGCAGCCGGCGAGCGTTCCTCCTGCGGCGAATGCGGGGTATAGACGGCCCGTTGCGGCTCCCGGGCTGTAGCCGCTCAGCCCGCAGTGGCCCCGTCGCCCGCCAAGTTCAACCTACGGCAGCCCAGCCTGCCGCGCCGGCGTCGCCCGTCCAAGCTAGCCAATTCCAGCGTTCCATGCCGCGACCTGCGCAAACGCGGTCGGCGGCGCAGTCTGCTTCGCAGGGTGCTGCCATGGTTGACAAGGCGGCGGAATTTCGCGCCCAGCTCGAGCGTCGCCGCGCCCAACGTACGGCTGTTCCTCAAGCTCAGCCGCAGTTGCAAGGCTTTGCTCCGCAGGCTCGCTGCGCCGGCGCGCGCTGCGGCACCAGCCGCTGCTCCTGTTGCCGCCGCTTCCGCCACGGCGGCCCCCGCTGCGCCTGCCGCTGTTTCTGCTGCTCCCGCCGTTGCGTCGAGCGACGTGAAAGCGAAACTTTCCAACCCGGCCGCCCTGCAGCGCGGATGGCAAACCGCGCTTGCCGATTTGAAGCGCCAGCGAGCCGCTTATGGCGCGCTGCTGCTTTCGGCGCGTATCGTGGCCGAGCCTGATGCGTCGGGAATTGCCATCGAATTTCGCCCGAGAATTCGTTCGCGTTTTCTGCCGCCCAGAAACCCGACATTACCGCCGCAATCGAGTCGGGCGCTTTCCGCGTCATTCGGCGGCCCTGTTCCGTTCCGCGTGACTCAGGGTTCTGCGGCCGGTGGCGCTGCTTCCGTCGCATCTGCGTCCGCGCCGGCGCCCGCTGCTCCGGCTGCTCCGGCTGCTGTGCACCGCGGTCAGCAATCGGTTCGAGCCCAGGCGCCTTCGGCCGGCCTTCGCGCCAAGCGCCGCAGGTGTCGTCGCCCGCACCGCCGTGGGAAGATGACGTGGTGCCGCACACCGACGCCGATATCGCTGCCTACATGCCTGAAGAGGAGCAGCCCCTTTACTGAGCCTGATGCGAGCCTAACCGTTGGGGGCGCCGTCGCATCCGGGAAGCCGCGTCCCAGCCTAGCGAGCCTGCCGCCTTCGCGAAACCTGCGAAAGACAATCCTTCGCAGGAAGGAAAATGCCTGAAGGCATTGGAAGGGAATGTCAGCGCAGCCCGAGGCGACGGCTCAGGCAACCGAGTCAACCGTTTCTTCGAGCGCTGGCCAGGCGCCGAAGACCGCGCCTGAAAGCGCGCCCGCGAAGAAGCGCAAAACTGCTGCCGATTTCGCTCGCCGAGGCGGTTGCGGAATTCGGCGATGCGATGCTCGTGGTGGGCCCCGAACCGGTCGACCCATTCCCGTGGCGCTGGAGCTCGGTTTCGACTCCGCCCCCGACCCGAAAAAGGCCAAGGGCATGGTGAAGCCTAAAGGGTGGCCAATGCCTCAAGATGCGAAGCTGCTCGAAGGCAGAGACCTCGATGCATTGCGTGAGGGGCTGCGACGATGGGCAAGAAGGGAAGCGCCTTCTTCCGACAGCTCGTCTTTCGGGCCAATCCCATCAGCCCGCACCCGTTGCAGCGGCGGAGCCTGAGCCGCTTGCGCCGGTCGCGGAACCTGAGTTCCCCGCTGAACCGCCCGCGCCCATTCCCGCGCCGCCTTCGCGTCCGAACCCGTTCGCGAATCGCGCGATGCCGCAGGGCATCGGTGGTGTGCATGGCTCCCACGAGTCCGCCGCATACGCGGGTGCATCCGCTGGCGCTTCGGGCGAAATGTCGGTCGAGGAGATTTTCGCGTCGTTCGGCGTGAATATGAGCAAGGTTACAGAAGAGCGATGACCTTGCGCGAAACCTCTGCAAGCGAATGCGTTCGCGCGTAATATGGTAGGCTTTCGAACCAGTGTGAATTCGCCGCGGCAGCGTGGCGTGTATGAAAAGGAGAAACGTTCATGGATATGAAGCAAATGATGCGCCAGGCGCAGAAGATGCAGGCCGAGCTTGCGAAGGCCCAGGAAGAAATCAAGACGATGACCGCCGAAGGGGCCACCGCTGGCGGCGGTATGGTGAAGGTTGTCGCTCAGGGCGACATGACGGTGCAGTCCATCGCCATCGACCCGCCGCGATCGACCCCGAAGATGCCGATATGCTGCAGGACATGGTGTGCGCTGCTGTGAACGAGGCTCTGCGCGCCGTTTCCGCCCAGGGTTCCGCTCGCATTGGCCAGGCCACGGGCGGCATGAATATCCCGGCTTGATGTAAGCGGGCGTTATTCGTGGAATCGGCCCCGGCCATCCAAAAGCTGCTCGATGAGCTTGAGCGCATGCCGGGCGTGGGCCCAAAAGCGCTCAGCGTATTGCGTACTGGCTGCTCAATTCTCCGCGCGACTCCGCGTTGCGCCTCGCCGACGCAATCGTCGAAGTGAAAGACGCGGTGCATTTTGCTCTCGATGCTTCAATTACGCGGAAGGCGATGTGTGCGAGGTGTGCGCCTCGGCGAGCCGTGACGCCTCTACGATATGCGTTGTGAGCGAGCCTCGCGACGTATCGGCGATTGAAGCGCACGGCGGCGTATTCGGGACTGTATCACGTGCTTGGCGGCGCTCTTTCCCCTATGGACGGCGTTGGCCCCGATGACTTGCACATAACGGAGCTTATGGCGCGCTTGTCTGATGAAGGCGTGGCCGAGGTGGTGCTCGCCACCAATCCCAATGTGGAGGGCGAAACGACCGCGGCGTATTTGGCGCGTCTTATCCAAGCCGCTCGGCATTAAGGTCACGCGCCTTGCAAGCGGCCTGCCCGTCGGCGGCGACCTTGAGTTTGCCGATGAGGTGACGCTCGGTCGAGCCATTGAAAGCCGTCGCGCGCTGTAGCGCAGCATCGAAGCAGCGCAATGATAGATGCATGAACAGAAAGCCTTTTGCGGCATGGAACCGCGAAGGCTTTCTTGCATTCTGAGACCCCTTTCCCGCGATTGCGCGGTTCGCTTTGGACGCTTGGAGGCCTGCCGTTTTTGGCGTTTCGATGTTTCGTGGCGTCGATCGTCGATCGTATGGGGCGCCGGAATCGCGGTTGCAGAGGCAAAACGCCTATTTGATACTGCTTTTTACCCCAATTATTCGCGATTGGGGTAGGGGCCGGCGATATTTCGGGGCAATCTCGCCCCCTTCAGCAACCGAGGCGTTGTAGAATGCACTCATACACGGAGCCTTTTAAAGCTTCGGTGAACTAAGAGCCCTGCTTATAGGAGGGGAAGCGGGCTCTAGGCAAAGGCCATTCCTGCGAATGGCCTTTTTTAAACGTCTTTATGCACGCATGGCATATTAATTTTCATACCATTCAGCAGTTAATACTCTCCATATGCATTGCTATGCATATAATAGCTCCCTGCTATGCAAAACAGCCAATTCTGGGCGATATTCTGTATGCATATATGCAAACAATTTGCATATGACACGTTAAATCCTTGTCTATAGGCGATAGGTTTGCGGGAATAGATAAGCGTTGCAATATAAATCTTCAAAAAGATATACAAAAGCGCGTTTTTATCCAAACCCTACGTGTAACGGGGTTTCAAAAATGCATAAAGAAGCCGAGAATGCAACTAAGTGTATTACACCAGGTCAGAAGCCTAAAAAAGTCCTTGCGCTTTCCGATTTTGGGTGTCATTATGCAGATGTCGGCTTTGGGAAGACCGACAAGAGAGAGGAAAAAGGGAGGCTCGTATGAATGGTATTCATGTAACGAGCGAAATCGGTAAGCTGAAGAAGGTATGCCTGCATCGCCCCGGCGACGAGCTGCTCAATCTTCCGCCCGATGAGCTTGAGCGTCTGCTGTTTGACGACGTTCCGTACCTGGAAGTCGCCCAGCAAGAGCATGACCGCTTTGCTGAGATTCTTCGCGAGCAGGGCGTCGAGGTTCTGTACCTCGGAGAAGCTCGTCGCAGAAGCTTTCGCAGCGAACCCCGGTGCTCGTGATGAGTTCCTCGACCAGTATTTGGCCGAGGCTGGCATTCATGGCCAGAAGATGCCCGCGATCGTTCGCGAGTACCTGAACACCTTCACGGACGACCTGGAATTCGTGAAGAAGACGATGGCTGGCGTTGCCAAGAGCGAAATCGACATGCCGCTCGCATCGTCCGCCACCCTCGACGATCTGGTCAGCGATCACAGCGACAAGCAGAGCGACCTGATCATCGACCCCATGCCGAACCTGTACTTCACCCGCGACCCGTTCGCGTGCGGGCAACGGCGTGAACTTGAACCGCATGTACTCCGTCACCCGCAACCCGCGAGACCATCTACGGCGACTACATCTTCAACTATCATCCGGATTTCAAGGGACGTGCCGCAGGTTACAGCCGCGACGCTCGCCTTCCACACCGAAGGCGGCGACGTGCTCAACCTTACCGCACCGCTCTGGCTGTTGGCATCTCCCAGCGTACCCAGGCGCGACGCTATCGACCTCATGGCCCAGAACATCTTCTGGAAGACCGAGGGCTGCGAGATTGAGAAGATTTTCGCGTTCGACATCCCGGCGTCCCCGTGCATTCATGCACCTCGACACGGTCTTCACGCAGATCGACGTCGACAAGTTCACCATCCACCCGGCCATCATGGGCCCCTGACGCGTCTACGAGATGACCAAGGGTGCAACCGGGCGAAGTCGACATCAAGGGAGCACACTGACTCCCTTGAGAAGATTCTCGAGTACGCCACCGGCGTCGACGGCATCAAGCTCATCCCCTGCGGCGGCGGCGATCCCATTGCGGCAGCCCGCGCGCAGTGGAACGACGGTTCGAACACCCTGTGCGTCGAGCCTGGCACCGTGGTGGTATCAGCGCAACAACGTCACCAACGAGGTGCTCTACAAGGAAGGTCTCAACCTGCTGGTTGTTCCTTCGGCGGAGCTGTCCCGTGGTCGTGGCGGCCCGCGTTGCATGAGCATGCCGTTCCAGCGCGAAGACCTCTAACGTTTCTAGCGCGCATCAAACTCTGTCATTAAGCGGCTCAGCTGTTCTATGTTTGGTTTTTCCCCTGCGATACGAGTGTCGCAGGGGCCTGCAGCGCGGCCTCATATAAAGGGTTTCCCCCTTGCTAAGAAAGGAATCAAAATGGGTGTTAAGCTTTCTGGTCGTCCGTTCTCCGTCTGCTCGACTTCTCTACCGAGGAGATCGAATACCTGCTGAAGCTTTCCAAGAACTTCAAGGACATGAAGCGCGCGGGCGTTCCTCATCGTTACCTCGAGGGCAAGAACATCGTTCTGCTCTTCCAGAAGACCTCCACCCGCACCCGTTGCGCATTCGAAGTTGGCGCAATGGACCTGGGCATGGGCGTCACCTATCTTGATCCCAACAGCTCTCAGATGGGCAAGAAGAGTCCATTGAGGACACCGCTCGCGTTCTCGGCCGCATCTATGACGGCATCGAGTTCCGCGGCTGCCCAGACTGACGTTGAAGACCTGGCCGCCAACGCTGGCGTGCCCGTGTGGAACGGCCTGACCACTGAGTGGCATCCCACCCAGATGCTCGCCGACATCCTCACCGTTCAGGAGAACTTCAACTATGACATCAAGGGCCGCACCCTCGTCTTCATGGGCGACTGCAAGAACAACGTTGCTCGTTCCCTGATGGTCGTGTGCGCCAAGCTCGGCATGAACTTCGTGGCTTGTGGCCCGAAGCACTGCATGCCTGGCGACGACGTGGTTGAGGCTTGCAAGCCGATCGCTGCCGAGAATGGTTGCACCATCCTCCTCACTGACGATCCCAAGGAAGCCTGCACCAACGCCGACGTTATCTACACCGACGTTTGGGTCTCCATGGGCGAGCCCGACGAGGTTTGGGCTGAGCGCATCAAGGAGCTCGAGCCTTATCGCGTGACCGCCGAGCTCATGGCTCTCGCCAAGCCGGAAGCCATCTTCCTGCACTGCCCGCCCGCTTCCACGACACCAACACCACGATTGGTGCTCAGAAGGCCGAGCAGTTCGGCATCACCGAGATGGAAGTTACCGACGAGGTCTTCGAGTCGAAGCAGTCCAAGGTCTTCGACGAGGCTGAGAACCGTATGCACACCATCAAGGCTGTCATGTACGCCACCCTGAAGTAGTAGCAGGAGATTTGCAATGCCTTACATTAAGTCAGATGGAAAGCGTATTGTCATCGCGCTGGGCGGCAATGCGCTGGGCAATACGCCCCAGGAGCAGCTTGAGCTCGTAAAGCACACTGCAGCCTGCATCGTTGACATGGTCGCCGATGGCGTCAACGTCGTCGTCTCCCACGGCAACGGCCCCCAGGTCGGCATGATCAACAACGCGTTTGCTTTCGCATCTCAGCATGACGAAAAAACGCCCGAAATGCCTTTCCCCGAGGCCGGCGCTATGTCCCAGGGCTACATCGGCTACCAGCTGTCCCAGGCCATCCTGAATGAGCTTCGTCGTCGCGGCATCATGCGTTCCACCGCTAACGTGGTTACGCAGACCGTCGTATCCCGACGACCCGGCCTTCCAGAACCCCACCAAGCCTGTTGGCGCCTTCCTGACTGGAGGAAGAGGCCAAGGCCAAGGCCGCCGAGACCGGCTACACCTTCAAGGAAGATGCCGGCCGCGGTTGGCGCCAGGTGGTTGCTTCTCGAAGCCCCGCCGCATCGTTGAGAGCGACGCGATTCAGGACCTCATGGACGACGGCTACATCGTCGTGTCCACGGGTGGCGGCGGCGTGCCGGTGTTCGAGCGCAACGACACCTACGAAGGCGTTCCTGCCGTTATCGACAAGGACCGTTCGGCTGCCATGATGGCTGCCACCTTCAAAGGCCGACATGCTGGTGATTCTCACGCTGTCGAGAAGGTTGCTATCAACTTCAACACTCCCGAGCAGGCCGATATCGACACGATGGATATCGCTCAGGCTCAGGAATACATCGAGCAGGGCCAGTTCGCGCCGGGCTCCATGTTGCCGAAAGGTTGAGGCATGCCTTGAGGTATGTTGAGGAATACCCCCAGGGTAAAGCCCTCATCACGTCTTTGGACAAGGCCAAAGATGCAATTAATGGCTTGACCGGTACTACGATTACCGCCTAAGCCGCTCAATCCCCCCTCCTCCGGGCCGGTCGCTCGGGGAGGGAGCATTCGCGCAGGGGAAAACCCGCAAGGGTTGCGCGGGTGCTCTCCCCAGGAAAAGGGACTCCCATGGCTGAGAAGACTAAGAAAAAAGGGAACCCATTAGCTCCTTTTAGTATTTTGCTCATCCTTTTGGTCGTTCTGGCCGTTATTTCGTGGATTGCTGCGGCAATACGGGCGGTACTGTTACGGCTGCATCTCTGTCAAACATTTTGACATCTCCGATTTATGGCTTCACTGGTGCTCCTAGCGATATCGTTGAAGGTGCTGCGAATCCCGACACCTTCCCGGGCGGCGCACTTTGAGGTCTGCTTCTTCGTTATGATCCTGGGCGGCTTCTTGGGCGTTATGACCAAGACGGGCGCTCTCGACAGCTGGCATTGCCGTGCTCGTGAAGAAGCTCAAGGGCAATGAGCTCGTTCTCATTCCCATTCTTATGATTCTGTTTTCTATCGGTGGTACCACCTACGGCATGTGCGAAGAAACCGTGCCGTTCTACGTTCTGCTTGCAGCAACCATGTATGCTGCCGGCTTCGATGCGATGGTTGGCTCGGCAGTCGTTCTGTTGGGTGCTGGCTGCGGCGTTTTGGGCTCTACGGTTAACCCGTTCGCCGTTGGCGCTGCGGTATCTTCGCTCGTTGACGCTGGCATTCAGGTGAACCAGGGCATCATCATCGCTCTGGGCGCCATCCTCTGGATTTCCACCACTGCTGTGTCCATCATCTACGTTATGAAGTATGCCGCCAAGGTGAAGAAGGACAGGGGCTCGACGATCCTGTCTCTGCAGGAGCAGGAAGCCGAGAAAGAGAACTTCGGCAAGGACAACGCTCTTGAAGACGTCACGCTCACCGGTCGTCAGAAGGGTGCCCTGATCGTGTTCGCCATCGCATTCATCGTGATGGTCATCAGCTTCATTCCTTGGGAAGACTTCGGTGTTGAAATCTTCCTCGGTTGGTCTGCCGTTATCACTGGCCTTCCGCTTGGTGAATGGTACTTCGTTGAGGCTGCGTGCTGGTTCTTCATCCTGGCCCTCATCATCGCCGTGGTTGGCGGTCTTTCCGAGGCCGAAACGGTGAAGGCGGCGTTTATCGACGGCACCCGCAGACATGATGAGCGTTGTTATGATCATTGCTCTCGCTCGTGGTATCTCCATCCTGATGGCTGAAACCGGCATGTCCGACTGGATTCTGTTGAATGCTTCCAACGCTTTGCAGGGTGTCTCCGCATTCATCTTCGCGCCGGCATCGTGGCTGCTCTACGTTGTGCTTTCGTTCTTGATTCCGTCGAGCTCCGGTATGGCAACCGTGTCCATGCCCATCATGGGCCCCTTGGCTGCGAACCTCGGTTTCTCGGTCGAGACCATGGTCATGATCTTCAGCTCCGCAAATGGCTTCGTGAACCTGTTCACTCCCTACCTGCGGCGCAATCATGGGTGGTTGGCGGTTGCCTCATGTGCAGTACGGCACGGCTTAAGTGGGTAGGAAAACTGCTTTCGCGATATTGGCGGTCATCTGCTTGGGTGATTGTCACAGTCGCAATGTGTGCATTTCTGCAGGTTTCTCTTCTCCGGCTCTTTGTCTGGCGATAACCAGCGATACGATTCCTCCACGCGGGGTTGAGCCTCCGTCGTGGTGGAAAAAGGAATGGTCCCGAAAGGGGCCGTTTGTTTTTGTCTCGCTTGTTTTGGACTTATTGTCCCTTCTTGTTATATCTGTTATAGTACAGGTATAACAAGAAGGACATTGATATGAGCAAT
>VOFG01002658.1_pt1 | contig 61231 bp, 100 predicted proteins | sample 5384171 | NCBI WGS metagenome assembly VOFG01 (sample SAMN12384726, study PRJNA508395) | human gut metagenome | isolation source: healthy gut F | host: Homo sapiens
ATCTCCCGGCTCCAACTTCTGTTCATGACGCACGATCACACCGTCCCGAATCTGCACATCCTGAACCTTGCACCGGATCGCCGGGCGCAGTCCGTGTCCAACAGACAACCATCCCCTGATCCGGTGTCTGTCCCCCCCTGTTCCGGAAAAAGAGGGTCTGATCCAGAATCACTTGTAACGATCCTGTGCCTCTTTCAATGCCTTTACCGCAAAGGACATTGGCATCAAACTCCGTCTCATATGGGAATTCATCATACAAACATTTTTTTTTTCCATTCGATCGCCTCACAGATATCCGGCTTTTACGCCATAATATCCTATCATAGCACAAGCATGGGATTTATGGTATGATAAAAGACACAAAAAAGAAATGAGAACACAAAACATGAACGAAGAAAAAGATAGAGCCATTCTCGTTGGCTTACAATTAAATGACGGATCTTCTTTTGAACACAACTTAGAAGAACTGGAAAGTCTTTGTCAGGCTTGTGATATTGCGCCGGTCTTACCATCACACAATCCCCTGGATGCCCCGCACCAGGCGCTCTATATCGGTTCCGGTAAGGTGCACGAGGTCAGGAGGCTGCTGCCAATTTGGATGCAGACCTTATCATCTTTTGACAATGCCTTATCCCCATCGCAGGCACGCAACTTAAACCTCGAGATCGGACTTCCCATCTTGGATCGCACAGCACTCATCCTTGAGCATCTTCCAGTCCAGAGCGCAGCCGCGAAGCCAAATTACAGGTAGAGCTGCTTGGCAAGACTCCAATATCTTCTGCCTCGTTTATCCGGTATGGGAACCGCCATGTCAAGGCAGGGCGGCGGCAGTGGGATCACACCCAACAAGGGTGCCGGGGAGAAGAAACTGGAACTGGATCGCAGACATATCAGCCACCGCATTACTGAGTGTAAAAAAGAACTCCAGACGATCAAAAGCAAAGGGTGACCCAGCGCAAGAGCCGCAACGCTTCCCAGACCCCATCCGTGGCTCTGGTCGGATACACCAATGCAGGCAAATCCACCATTTTAAACGCCATGCTGTCGCACTACGGCAATGATGAGATCACAGACATCTCCCACAAAAAAGTCTTGCAGGAAGATATGCTCTTTTGCCACCTTGGATACTACGGTGCGCAAGATCACCATTCGGCAAGCCTGCCTTTACTTATCCGATACCGTGGGATTTATTGATAAACTTCCCCATCATCTGATCGATGCCTTCCGCTCCACCTGAGGAGGCGATCGGTGCCGATCTTTGCTGCAGGTGGTGGATGTATCGATCCTTACTCCCGCGAGCATATGCGCGTGACCCAGGATACCTTAAATGATCTGGGTGCCGGCGATATTCCTATGCTCATCGTCTACAACAAGGCAGACCGCCTGCCTCAGTTTGCCTCACGATCTTCCGATCGTTACCGGAAACCATATCCATATGGCAGCCGGTGCAGACCTTGGCATGGATGCCCTTGCCGACTCGATCTTATCCAACCTCTTTGGCAAGCCTGTGACCATGGAACTTTCGATCCCTTACAGCCAGGGTTCGCTTTGCACAGAATCTCGAAGCCGGCGAAGTCGCCAAGACGGAATACCAAAATGACGGCACTTATATGCAGGTCACCTTCACACCATCCGCCAAAGATCATGCCCTTATGCAGGAGGTCGCGTCCTACCGCATCGGATAAGCAGCATTTTCTGTCATATCAAACAAAGACCCGACAACCTGTCAGCGCCATAACGCTTAGCAGAATGTCGGGTCTTTTATTTTCATCCTATGCCGGAATGTCTACCTTATCAGACTCAATATGCATCTTGTGCCATACTAAGAATACATAGATTGCCTCATCTTGCGGCTGTTATCAGCCTTGCCATCTCTGTGGTCAGCCAGCAGTTTCGTCAAAAGGGTCTGATCGAAATACTGTGCCGCTACATCCGAAGAAAATGCCTCCTCAACCCCTGTGCAGATACTTCGGTTCTCTCAACCACACACGGATCGGAACCGGGAATCCCAGTTTCTTTTTATTTGCCGTCGACTCCGGCAAATGGCGTTTTGCCGCAATACGAAAGGCTCTCTTTGGTTGCCTCATCTGTCACACGATAATCGATCGGCAGATTCTTTATGTATTCAAATACCTTGATGTCAAGATACGGAACACGTGCCTCCAAAGAATGTGCCATACTCATCTTGTCCGCTTTCAGAAGGATGTCCCCCTGCAACCAGAAGTTCATGTCAATGTACTGCATCTTTGCAATATCACTTAAGCCCTTTGCACTTTTTCATAATAAGGTGCCGTCAACTCCTGTGGTGTCACATGGGTCAGTTTGGTCTGTAAGATCTCCCTCACGCTCCTCCACAGAGAAAAAAGATTGGCATTGCCGATAAAGCGTTCTTCCACGCTCTTGCTTCCACGAATGATAAAGTTCTTGCCCTTGAAATTAGGCAGTTTCTTGACAATGGATGCCAAGCCCTTGCGGAGTCCCAATGGCAGTTTCTGATAACCAGCCAAAGACAAAGGCTCATGATAGATATTGTAGCCTCCGAAAATTCGTCTGCGCCCTCACCGGACAAGACAACCTTGATGTCCTTTGCTGCCAGTTCATCTACAAAATAAAGTGCGATACAGGACGGATCGCCAAAGGCTCATCCATGTAATACATAACCTTTGGAATGCTGTCAAAATACTCATCCGCACTGATGGTCTTATTGATATTCTTTTGCCGAGTTCTGCCGTCAGGCTCTCTGCGTAACGGATCTCGTTGTACTTGCTCTCTTTATCCAAAAATCCGACGGTATAGGTCTTTTTCCCGGGAACTCAGCCACCAGATAAGAAGAATCCACACCGCTGGAAAGGGAGGCGCCGACCTCTACGTCTGCAATCATATGCGCCATAGTAGACTCGTGTACAATCTCCTCGATCTCGTTTACTGTCTTTTCCAGAGACTCCGGTTCTTTTGCCGGCTGCATGAGCGGATCGTAATACTGATGGATCTCGATCTCGCCGTTTTGCATGAGCATATAATGTCCTGCCGGCAACTTAAAGATCCCCTTGAAGAAGGTCTCCGGCAATACGGAATACTGGAAAGACATATACTGCTCTAAGGCTGCCTCATTGACCTCGCGCTTGATGTTTGGGTATGCCAGAATACTCTTGATTTCAGATGAAAATACCAGATTTCCATCCTGCTGTGTATAATAAAACGGCTTGATGCCGAAGAAATCCCTAGCGGCAAATACCAGATCCTTTTTCATATCATAGATCACTTAAAAGCGAACATGCCACGCACCTTAGAAAGCAGGTCTACACCGTACTCCTCATAGCCGTGGATCGGGCTCTCTGTGTCTGCATTGTTAGCAAAGACATGCCCCTTGGCAATCAGATCCTCACGCAATTCCAGATGATTGTAGATCTCGCCATTAAATACGATAACGACATCCCCTGTCTCATTAAACATCGGCTGCATACCGTGATCCAGATCAATGATACTCAACCGGCGAAAGCCCAGCGCCACCTGATCATTGACATACATGCCCTCCTGATCCGGTCCACGATGAATGATCTTGTCCATCATCTTCTTTAAGACGGCTTCTCGATCCCAATCCTCTTTTGCTTCTTCCAATAAATCCACTTATTCCACACATATCATAATCTTCCTTTGGTCTTGTATTTGCTGTCAATATAGTATGCACGTTTTCTGCTTGTCTATGCGCATCTATCCATACGATTATAATGGTTTCCTAAGATGAAATCAAGGATAAGAAATCCCCCTTAGCCACCGGCTTGGAATAGTAATAACCTTGATAATAGGTTGGATGATACTGTTGCAGATACAACTCCAGCGCCTGATCTTTCAATACCCTCAATACAGATATCTGCATGAATCGTCCTTGCCCCATCAGCAATTGCCGATACAATGATCTGATTCATAGGATGATTCTGTATATTCTGCACAAAAAAGACCGGTCGATCTTGATCTCATCCAGCGGTAATTCCAGTATCAGTTGTAATGACGCATTTCCTGTGCCAAAATCATCCATGGCAACCCGGATGCCCTGACTGCGAAAAAATTCGATTTCATTGCGCAAAAAGTTGGTATCCAGTTCCCTGCACCGCTCCGTCAGTTCCAGACAAAAGATTCTGCGGCGGGTAACCGGTATCATGTAAAGCATTGAGCACCTCATAATGAAAATCAGGACGTTCCAGTTGCGGTGCCGCAATATTGACATTGATAATAAAATCAGGAATGATCCGACGAATCTCTGTTGCATCCTGCAAAGCCTGCCATATAACCCAGTTACCCAGTTCAAAAATACAGGCGTTCTGCTCAATAAAAGGAATAAAACGGTCTGGCGATACAAATCCATACTTGTCATCCTGCCAGCGTATCAAAAGCCTCTGCACCTATGATCCGATTATTTCTGGCATCTACGATCGGCTGGTAGTAGAGGGAAAATCCGGAAAAATCAGTCATAATCTGCTGATAGATCGTGCCGATCATATCCCGATCGCCAAATTCATGCTTATGTTTTTCCATATTGTAAAAAACAATATCTCCATGATAGATGGTCATGGACTGTCCGATCGCATAACCCAGATTGGCTGTAATACGATCTGCCTCTCCATGTGCATTGCCAAAATAGCAGCGCTCCCCAGCACACGACAGGTTACATGCTTGTCACCGATGTCAAACCCCGATATGCCATGGCTCGAATTGCCTCATAGAGCAGTTTGGTCTGTGCCCGATCCATATCATGCATGCAGACCCCATACATGGACGTATCCATGTGATAGACCGTTCCTCGTTCACCAACAATCTTCTGCAGTTCTGCCCCCGAAAACTGCAGCACCTCGTCTCAAAGCGGTAGCCATACAAGGTATTGATACTGCTCAATTTGTCAATGACCAGCATCATGACCGTAGTTGACCTATCTTCCTCTGTCATTTCTTCCAAGCGCTCTAAAAAGGCGGATTTGCTGGAAAGATGTGTCACATTGTCAATCTCATCCATGATACCATAATTAGTAATGGTACCGGCAAAATAATCTATCTCCCCGTCCTTGCTCTTGAAGACAGAACTCTCACATGAGCACATGACGTATTTGCCCTCAGTGTTTTTGCACGATACATAAGGTTCTGACTCATGCTTGTACCATCAAAAAATACGCTTCATGCTCTCCTGATACATGGCAAGATCGTCCGGATGTATCCGTTTTTCCCAGATAGCGCCGGCATCATACATATATTCTCCCGGCATATCAAAAATCCGCCATAGCACGTCTGGACCAGCGTGACACATTGGTTTTCATATTGCAGAGGAAGAGATATCCTCTCTTGGCCGTCGCTGCAAACACATCAAAGACACGATCGGACAGACCGGTCGTGTCTATGGCATGCATTGTATTATCTTTTACCTGCTCTGCCAGATCTTCCTATATCCCCATAGATCTTCTCCATCTACTCTTTATCAATAAACTTGTCCATGAAATCGTCGATTGGGCAAGGCTTACTGTAATAATAGCCCTGAATATAATCCGGTCCCATCGCCGTAATACGGTCTAACTCGTCCTTTTCCTCGATACCCTCGACCACTTCTTTGATATTGAGGCTATGAACCATCTCAATGATCGCGCTTTAGAAGTTGGTGTTCGTAATCACTATTCAGTGCCTTGCAGGTGAACTCACGGTCGATCTTTAAGATATCCGGCTGCATCTGGGATAAGTTGATCAGGTTGGAATAGCCCGTACCGAAATCATCCAGTGCCATCTGCACACCATATTCTTTTAATCTTCTCCAGAGTTTTGTCACAATAGAGTTGCGCGCCAGATATCCGCTTTCTGTCAATTCCACAATGACGCTCTCCGGCTTCAAATGATATTTTTCTATTGCGCTTGTCGATCCTCATAAACAGAACTCTTTAAAAATCTGTACATAAGAGAAATTGATGCTGACCTTAAAATCAGGCCGTATCTTCTGGCATTCCACACATGCCCGCAATGCGGTATCAATGATCCATCTGCCAACCGGCACGATCAGACCGCTTTCCTCCAATTGATCAATAAAACGGTATGGTGGAATAAGTGTTCCCTCGGCATCACGATAGCGAAGCAAGGCTTCTGCCGCGAAGATCTCCTCGGATCCCACACGCATAATCGGCTGAAAATACAACTCAAATCCCTGGTATTCCTTTGAAACCGCCTTTCGCAGATTGCGCGTCATCTGCCGGTTGGCAACAAAGGTATCATAATCCTCTCGATCAAAGAATACCAGTTGATTCTTACCACGCTCCTTGGCGCGGCTGAGGGAGAACTGCGATAACTTGGTAATCTGTTCGTAGTCCAGCGTTTCTAAATCTGCGTCAGAAATCACCCCACAAGACAAGGTATATAAAGCCTCATATTCGTGCTCCTTGATATGTTCTGCCACATGATATCGGATATTGCTATACAAAGCCTTGGCATCTTCTTTGGTCTTACTGATAAAGATCAAAGACCACAAACTCATCCGATGTCATCCGATAAACGGCCTGCCCCGGTTCCAGACAATCCGTGATACAGGTAGCAACATCAAAAAAGAACGTGATCGCCATAACCTATGCCCAGCGTTTCATTGATATTTTTAAAATCATCAATCCCCAAACGTAAAATATAGCATCGCGGCATTTTATGGAACTGCTTTATCTGCTCCTGAAAGGTCACTTCACCCAGAAGTCCGCTGACATTGTCAGCCTTTTTCTTCTCGCCGATCTCATTGATGCAGCCGATCATAAGAAAGACTTTGCCATCCTCCGAACGGATCGTACGCCCCTGACAGTTGATCCAGACCGGTTCCTGATTGACACTCATCCAGCGATAACGCAGATTGTGCCAGGACTTACGCCCACTGCGCATCTCGCTCATATCTGTAAGTAGCAGATTATAATCATCTGGGTGAACCACGTTTGTGCACCTCATCTACATTCTGGAAAACATTAGAGGGCAGGTCAAAACGTGCCACTGCCTCTCTGTAATATAATAAACGTCATGTTCAGATCCCAAACATATAGATAATCATTCATGCAGGTAGAAAACAATTCTGTTGCGCGCTCAAAGAAGAGGAAAACTTCCTTTTCCCCTTCATTGTCCGATGTATGCTCGTGTGTGATTGCTTCTTGGGGTTCTCCCAATATCTCCAATAATTTCCTGAGAAATCAGCCTTTATCTTTCATGTAATATCCTCTGTGCTTCATCCTTTGTTATGCCTCCTGCACAGCACAAAGGATTTTCAGCCTCTGCTGTCCTACTCAAAGGTCTTGCAACCCATGAAAATATTACCATTTATTGTCAGATATTTCAACAAGCGTTTTTAAATTATATGATATAGTTTTTACCCCCCGAGAAATTTCAAACAATTTGAGTTTTTCAGAATTTTCTTGTTTCTTCGTAAAAATTCTGTTTACTTCTTTTCAGGATTTACGCAGTCTTGATCTTTGCCTTCCTGCTGTAACCACTGTACTTCATCACGAATGGTCTCGGTATATAAGGTATGGTAGCCTAATACTTTCTTAGCCTTGCTATAGTCAAACGTATTGTTTCTCTCCAAATTATATACGGCAAAGGAGGTCATGACCGGTTTCTTTCCGGATGTTTGGCTGTCTTTTCTGCAATCTTCGCAATTCCCTTTGCTACCGGCAATGGCAGAAAATGCTTCGATCGGTGTGCAGCCGGTCTCGGACGCGATCATATCACTGAGTTGACGCATGGTCACTTCCTCATTTCCAAGGATATAACACTCGCCTGCCACACCCTTATCCGCAGCAGCGATCGCACCATCTGCCAAGTCTCTGACGTCGCACAGGTTAAAAGGATCCCTCCATACCCATCGGCATATCTCCGTTGATGATACGGATGATGGTTCCGGTCGTCTCGCTGATGGAGAAATCATTTGGTCCAAGGATTCCGCTTGGATGAACGACGCAGGCATTTAAACCTTTTTTCCGTGACTGCATCCAAAACCGCCTGTGTTGCCATTGCCTTGGTTCTGGAATACCAGCCTACGACCCGATCCGGATCGAATTTCTTTACTTCATGGATTTTTCTTCCCTTTGGTGCTTCCGGGATGGCTCCAGTGCTGCTGACATAGACAAGTTTGTCACATTCTTTATGCTCTAAGCACTTTGCAATGATATTCTTGGTGCCGCCCACATTAACGTCAACCAATTTCTTGCTGTAATCTGCATTGGTCGTTACCATGCTTGCCACATGAAGGACTACCGTGTGCACGCCATCCTCTACGGCAAAAGAATGGCTCCAAGGATTTCTTGTCACACAGATCTCCTTCTACGACTTCCACGGACTCCGGGATATATTTTGCTGCCGGATCGTTTGGCAGAACAAAGGCTCTCACGTCAGCCCTCTTCCACCAACTGCCTGCATACCGTGCTTCCCCAAAAATCCTGCTGCTCCTGTTACTAAATATTTTCTACTCATGATCTTTCTGCTCCTTTTCTATTTTTAAATTTTTTCTTTCTTTGTTTGTTACAGGTAGTATCATAGAGCGTCAGTATTGCACAAATATTTTACTTTTGTTAAGGTTTTATTAAAAGGGAAACATGTTATAATTTCTTCATATTAAAATGATCGATAGTAGTAGATAAAGCGAGGAAACTTGCCATGGTTACCTATCCACTGAACGAATTACAACCTGGCATGATCGTTGCGGCTGATGTCTTTACGCCCCGTGGACAGTTGATCGTTCTCAGAGGCTCCATTTTAAGTCAGCAGATGATCCAGCACATGAAATACTACCATGTGCCGTCCGTTCCGATCCTGCCAAATGAAATTGATCCAATGTCCTTTGAAAAGGCAGACCGTAGCGAACCGACTTACGCCAAACGTATCCGCCAGAGCGAATCTTTCAAAGAATTCAGGAGCATTATACGCAGAGTGCCAGCATTTTTCAGGAACAGTTGAGTCGTTTTGTTGCCGGCGATGCGCATCTGGATACCTCTGCCCTTTACAGGACACGCTGGAACTTTTCGACCACAATCGTGCTTCCTTTTTTCCTTACTGGATATGCTGCACAATATGCGCGATCTGGACGACTCCACCTATGTGCACAGCATCAACGTCGCCGTCATTTCACGCCTGATCGGTATGTGGTCGATCTGGACGAAGCCAATCTGGATGTTTTGACCCTGTGTGGGCTTTTTACATGATGTGGGAAAAGTACAGATCCCGGATGAGATCTTTGAAAACCTGACCGGCTGACACCGGAAGAATATGAGATCATGAAGACACATACGGTTTTAGGCTACCGCATGATGGAACAGGAGCGCATCGATAAGGGATCAAGAATGCCGCTCTCATGCACCACGAACGTTTTGACGGCAAGGGCTATCCTTTCGGTCTTACCGGGAACCGTATTGACACCTTTGCTTCCATCGTAGCCATTGCGGATGTCTACGACGCACTGACTTTCGGATCGCTGCTACCGTTCGGCAGTCTGTCCTTTTGAAGTGATCGCCCTCTTTGAAAGCAATGGACTAACCGAATACAAACCCAAATTCATCCTGACCTTTTGGAACATATCGCCCAGACCTATGTTGGCAACTCTGTCCGTCTGAGCGATGGCAGTCAGGGCAAGATCAGCATGATCGACACAAAAAAACTTCTCCGCCCTCTCATCCAATTAGAAAGCGGAGATTTTGTAGATCTGTCCAAACGTCTGGATCTCTATGTCGAAGAGATCATTTAATCAAATAATTTTGCCTTTTGGCGTTCAAAGAAAGCATCGACTTCCGCGATGATCCTTGCAGGCTCCATGGTCTTGAGCAGATAGCCTTCCGGCTTGAGTGCCATGACCTGCATCACACTTTCCCTATCATCCTTACTTTGTCAAAAAAATGACCGGAACATCGGAAAATTCTGTCTCTGTACGGATCATTTCCAGCACCTGTCTGCCATCTACGACCGGCATTTCATAATCTAACAGTACCAGATCCGGGCGGTTGGTCGCTAAATACTTGATCGCCATGGCACCGGAATTTGCTAAGATGACCTGATAGCGGTCTTCCAGCCAGCCTTTGACATTGCGCAGCATTGCCCCGGAATCATCTACGACCAGAACCTTTTTCTTGTGCTGTGCGCCAAACTTTGCGATATAGGCATCGATAACTTCCACCAATTCATTGACATTGACCGGGCGCTCAAAAAACTGACGGATGAGGTGGCCTGAGATCACACGTCCGATAGCGTCATTTTCTTCCCTGCTTCCCACCGTAAAGATGGGAATGTCGCGCTCGGCTGACTGGTCTTTGAGATAGATCGAGCCTGCTGCATATCTCCGATCCCGTCCGATCCACAGATCAGATAGGCACCGATGGTATCACGCTCGGCTGAGATCTGTGCCACATCCGGCTCGACCACGCTCACATCATAGCCTCGCCTCTTTTTTATCTTATCCTTGAGTGACAGGATAAGATAGCCCTGTACCTCCGACACGATCAAAATCTTATACGTTTCCTTCATCATTTTCTCCACTTACTTTTCTTTTTTACCCCAACTTATCCACCATGACATGACAAAGATCCATGACTTCTTCCATGGCGACATCCGCAACCGCTGCCCGCAGTGCGTCCATATCCTCTGCCAGATCTTCCGGCATACGATAGCCTTCCAATTCTGCCATGGCAGCATCTACGCCGTCCGATCAAAGTCATCCATGGCATCTGCCATCTGACCTAAGATACGGCTCAGTTCTTCCTTTGAGGTCTCCTGTAAATTTGCCTCGTCCAGACTTCCGTAAGGACGCAGGACTTCTTTATAACTTGTATATAATTCTAATACTTCCGGCAGTCTTTCTTCAAGTCCTTTTCGGTCATTGGCATTGCCTAGGTCTTCCATTTCCTTGAAGATGGCAGACAGACGGTCTGCACCGATCATGCGGGAGGTATTCTTGAGGGCATGGACTTCGATGGTCAGATCCCGGATCATACCATCTGCCAGACACTGCTGCATCTTTTTCGTCTTGGTATCGATCGGTTTGTAGTAGTCTCCCAAGAGGCTCAAGAAAAGTTTCTTGCCTCCCGAGTAATGCACGCCTTCTTCTACATTAAGTCCTTCAATGACAGGCAGTTCTTCTTCCTCCGCCTCTGCTGCCACATCCTCTGTCTTGATGATCTTATCCTCAGGCAGATATTGTTTTAACTTGCCGCAGATCTCCTCGATCTCAATCGGCTTTGCCACAAAATCATCCATGCCTGCCGCTACAAACTCCTCCTTGGCGCCGCTCATGGCGTCTGCCGTGAGGGCAATCACGATCTCATGCTCCTGACTGCCCTTTTCCCACTCACGGATCCGACGGTGGCTTCCACACCATCCATGACCGGCATCATGCGATCCATAAAGACCAGATCATAGGTATGCGCCTCCAGCATTTCCAGCGCCTGTTTTCCGTTTTCTGCCGTGTCGATCTGCATCTGCAAAGGTGCCAGCAAACCAATCGCAACCTTTAAGTTCAAATTTTATTGTCATCGACCAGAAGGATCTTTTGCCTCCGGTGCCTTGAAATTCAAGGCCTCAGAAGTGCCCGCGTAGGTCACCTGTCCCTCTCTGCGGATCGCCTGACAGAAGTTGAGCGAATAGAGCGGCTTGTTCATGACCATGACCTTGGCATCCCGCAAAGCCTCCTGTACCGGATTTTGCAGAACGCAGATCTGCTTATCTCCCAACAAAGAACCATGGATGGCATCCTTGTGCTCCTCGTAGACCAGGGTATCCGTAAAGAGGAAGTCTACATGCGGGCGGTCTTTTGCCATGACATCCGGCGCGATCGGTTCTATGCCGTAGGCACGCACCAGACGCTCGAAGTTCTCCTGCAAATAGGTATTGGAAAAAGCACCACCGATCGCAGGGTCTTTTTCTCCTCCGGCAGACTGGCAACCGGACTCTCCTCTGAGATCTTCTGGCGGATGGTAAAGTAGAACTCACTGCTCTGTCCGTAAGTGCTTCTGACACCAATCTGTCCCCCCATCATTTCAACCAACTGACGGCAAATGGCAAGCCCCAGACCGGTTCCCTCTTTGGAATGATTTTTCCGGCTGTCAACCTGAGAGAAGGACTGGAAAAGTTTCTTCTGGTCTTCCTCGCGGATGCCGGATCCGCTATCCTTGATACTCACGGCAAGGACAAGATCCTGCTCCGTCTTATCCTCCACCTTGATCGAAAGTTTCACATAGCCTCTTTCTGTAAATTTGACGGCATTGTTTAAGATATTGATGATGATCGGCGCACGCGCAGACCATCCCCATGTAAAGTCTTTGGCAGGGGTCGGGTCAATGTCGTAGAGGAGTTCTACATTTTTCTCGCCTATTCTGGTCAAAAACATAATACCCAGATCACTGATCATAGACATGGGTGCATAGTCTTCTTCTACCAGTTCCATCTTGCCGGACTCGATCTTGAAAAATCCAGAATGTCATTGATGATATTTAAAAGGGCATCCCCGGATACTTTGATATTGGAAAGGTACTCCTCCTGCTCCTCCGTCACATCCCCGCGCAGCATGATCTCGGTCATGCCGACAATGGCATTCATCGGGGTACGGATCTCATGTGACATATTGGAAAGAAAGGCAGACTTGGCTTCGTTGGCAGCCTCTGCCTCCTGCACCAGTTGTAACTGCTTTGTCACATCTACTAAGATCAGGCTATAACCGGCGATCTTTTTCTTGTGCTTTTCATTCTGATATAAGGTCGCCAGACGGCGCTCGTAAAATCTGCCATCCAGTTCCACCTCATCCTCTGTCGTCTGAAGAGTTGCAAAACTTCCTCCGGAAGTTCCTGATTTTTGTGAAAACGGCGTAAGACCGGAAAAAGTTTCTTGGCATAACGGTTGGCATCCAGATAACCCGTAGGCATCATCCGCGATCAAAAAGACATCGTTAGTATGCTCGAATACCCAGTCACGCCCCTGGTCAGTCACCGTGAAAAATTCACCCACCATGACACTCAAGGTCATGACGCAGATCACGACGGAGGATGCGATCGGCATGATATCGAAAGGAATATCTGCAAACTGGGAAAAGATGAGCATGACCAATAGGAAGCCCTGCGCCAGCATCAGATGAAAAAAGGTTGTGTCGCTCGGTCTTATTCTTCATTTTGATAAAACGGCAAAGCGTATAGACAAAGAGGAATAAGAGCATGGATGCGTCAAGCCGTAACGTACATAGTAGAGAACACCGCCATCCATATTGACCTGATACATGCCAAGGCGCTCATCCAGAGATATGCACATTTCCCATCCACTCCTTGCCCATTTCACCGATCATACGCTGCCCGTTTTGAACTGCATCGGATGTGTTGCCATTTGCACCCGCAATATTGTCAACTGCCTCTGACACTTTCTGCGCCGCCTGGTCTAACTCCTGTCCTTCCTCATTTAAAATGATATGAGTCGAAGACCGCATCCACATCTGTGGTACCTCGATCAGTTCAAACAGAGGCCACCCGATCGAAACGACGCGGGGAAAAGCGCATATGCTGGTATTCCCATCATAAAGAGGATAAAGAAGAAAAAGAAAAGTGAGATGCCGACATACTCCATGCGGTACGCCGTCGTCAACGCCTGAGAATTGTCCGTTTCAGGATCATCAGATAAGCACAGTTGACAATGGAACAGGCGGCATTGGCAAGCATGAGATAGGTTGCCCCCTTACTCTGCTCCTTTTGTAAGATCGCAACGACACTGACCACCGGAATAAAGATGCGCCAGTTGCAAAGTCTTTAGACAGGTCATCAACTGCTCTGCTGTCAGTGTAAAAAACAAAAGTCAAATGTCTCCATCTTCCCACCTCTTTTTGTCCCAACAAATTCTATCTCTAATATACAAAAATCCCCCCTGCCAAGACAAGGGGGGATTTGTGAAATTTATTTGTATTTTTCCATTGCTTCTTCTAAGTTCTCATGCCTTCTGCGATGGCTTCCTTACGCTTGGCATTTACTTCCTGAATCTCTTTCATGCGATCTCCGGTCAGAGAATAGCCCTTCATAGCGATCGGGGTCACTGCCCACGCGATCATTGGGATCAGGCAGAAGAGGACGATAACAACCCAGTTCATGCCCGGTGCATATGGCGTATCTGCGGTCGGCAGATTGGAAAGTCCGATCGCACCTACGGCGATACCTACGACCGTTGCAGCCAGGGAAGATACCAGTTTATCTACCAGCGAAAACAGAGTTCCCATGATTCCCGGGATGTATTTGCCGGAACGATATGTCTCGTAGTCGGAACAATCCGCTACCATCGGGATCGGCATATCGGCGGTTGCATAGTAAGCACCATAACCCACACCAAAGCAGATGATAAAGAGGATTGTATATACGTTGACGCTCGGGAATACCAGATTCATGCCATTTGACGGATTCCACAATAAGAGGAGCGCCAGTACGCCCACATAGCAGACAAGTGCTACGGATACATAACGGACTAAGGATGCTTTCTGTCCCTTCTTCTGGGAAGTACGGACGGTCAAAAGGAAGAATGGTACACTCGCTGCATAGCCTAAGATCATCATCGGCAGATAGAGGCTGTCATAATTGCCCATCATACAACCACATAAAGCATACACAGAACCGTTGTATTTGTCGCGATAGAAAGCGCAAGTTTGCATCCGGCTCCGGCGATCATCAGACGCTGCATCGGCTTGTTGTTCTTGATGATCTCGATGTACTCGGAAACTTTGACCTTTTTCTGTTTTTCTCCACCGACACCAAAGTACTTCGGCTGATCCTTTTCCCAGATACCGATCACGGCAAGCAGGGTCAAAACGATTGAGATAACAACACCAATTGGTGTTAATACACGGTAAAAGTCTGCACTTGAGTAATCCGCAACGTTGGCACGCAGGATCGGCGCAACGAACTGCATCACACCCATACCGACTAAAGATCCCACCGTATTGAAGATGGTAAAGAGCGGACGCTGCTTTGGATCGTTAGTAAGTACGGTCTGTCGGATCTGGTACAGGAAGTCTGGAAAGTGTATCCGATAACCCATACAAAATACAAAAAGTACAAAGACCACATAACGCAGCGGCATCATATCTGCCGGAATATACGGCGTTACGATATAAAGTAAGATGATGCTGACTGCCATGATCAGATTGCCGATCACCATAAATGGACGGAACTTTCCGAACTTGCCATTGGTGCGGTCGATCAATGCACCAATGATCGGATCGGTGATAGCATCGCAAAGACGCATGGCTGTTACCATAATAGATGCAAACATCAGTCCAAGTGCAAGTACGTTAGAACCGAATGTCGCAATGTAGGAAAGTACCAATACATAGTAGACATTGGTAGCACCATTGTTCAGAGGAAACAGTACCAACTGATACGGCTTTGCGCGGTTCAGTCCACTTGCTTCCACATTTTGTTTTTCACTCATGAATAAACCTCCTTAAATAAATATCTGTTCTATACCCAGTTCGCGCTCTTAGAACGCTTCTTTGAAAGTTTGTAATTTGCCGGCGTGTCTGTGCGTACAAAAGTTGCCGTATCTTCCAGATCTCCTGCTACCACGCGGATCTCGTTTTCTCCGTCTTTCAAATCGATCTTGCAGGTAAAGACATGATCGCCTCTTTTGTCGCAACCAGTTCTCCGTTGCAGTAGAATTGCAGACTCGGCTGGTTGAGTAGACTTTGACCGTGATACGGTTCTTTTACGGTCTACAAAGCGCTTGCTGCAAATGTGGACCATAGGCTCTGCATTCCAGTATGCCTTGTAAAGGTAGAAGGAATCCTTCTTGGTCTGGCGGTCAAAGGTCACCAGTCCCTTGTGGTTCATGCCCGGCTCACCGCCCCGATCTCTGGCATCTGCCGCGAAATCAAACATATTCCACACATGGGTTGCCCAAAGCCATGGAAATCTGGCAAAGCAGCGTACCATGTATTCATGATATCTTGCCTGATATTCCTCCGTGTGATCTCCTCTGTGCGGATGCTCACTGTGGAGGTTTGGCATACCCTCTGCACCATACTCAGAATAGCCCAGCACGCGCTTCGGATATCTGGTATGGAAGATGGCAAAGAAAATATCATTCAAGAACAAGCCCGGCACATACCATCCCAGATAGAGATTGTAACTTACAATATCGGAGATATGTACGACCTTGCCAAACGGATTGCACATAGCATAGCAGGCAAGTACGGTCTTTCTTGTCGCATCCATGTTATGGCAAAGATCATTCAAAACATGATGGTTGTCTAACATGTCCTTTTTTATTCTTGGTAGAGACGTGATCTCATTGGAAAGTCCCCAGGTCACAATACAGGTATGATTGTAATTCTGTAAGATCAGTTCACGCATCTGTGCGATCGTATTGGCACGGGCTGACGGGATATGCTCGGAAATATATGGGATTTCTGCCCATACGACCATACCTTCCTCATCGCACAGATCATAGAAATACTGATCATGCTGATAATGTGCCAGACGCACGGTGTTGGCTCCGATCTCCTTGATCAGTTCCATGTCACGCTTGTGCTGCTCTTTGGGAATGGCATTTCCGATGCCCTTGAAATCCTGATGGCGGGAAACGCCATGAAGCGGATATGGCTTTCCGTTCAGGTAAAATCCTTTATCCGGATATACTGCAAAGAACGAACGCCAAAACGCTGGCTGATTTCATCTAGAACTTGCCCGTGAAATAGCAGGCTTGCCTTAGCGGTATATAAATACGGGTCAACCACGCCCTTCCACAAATGTGGCTGGTCCATGTGGAATACATGGGATGCTGCCTGCCTGGCTGTATGGGCAAGATCCACTCTGACATCCGCCACAAGGTCAGCAGCACGCCCCTTGCCCTTGAGCCAGTTTTCGTCTGTAATAGCGCCAAAGCGAGGCTGGTCAAAGGTAAAATCAGCAAGCGATACTTCTTCTTTTAAAACGACCTGTCCTTCATGGTCTAAAATGGAAAGTTCTACAGTGTAAGCAGAGGCATCTGCGCCCTCCTCCATATACACATAGGATTCCATGTTGATGTCTGCGGCATCGCCCTTTACCTCCGGCGTGATCTGCATACCGGACATACCGTAATAATCTAATTCAAAATGATTCTTGGATACCACCAGCAGATTGACATCACGATAGATACCACCATAAAAGGTGAAATCTGCTTTCTGTGGATAGACTCTCGTGTTGACTGTGTTGTCCACTGCAATGCGAAGATCATTTTCTTCCTGCAAAAGCGCTGTCACATTGGCACGAAAAGTAGAATAGCCGCCGTCATGAGAAGCGACTTTTTGACCGTTCAATAAGACTGTAGCCGTCGCATTGACACCACAGAATTCCAAATAAACATCCTGTGTATTGGCATCAAAGTCAGGCTTTGCAAAAGTCTTTCGTAAGTGCCGATACCACGGTAATAATCGTTGCCACCATCCTGTCCATCTATGGCATTCCAAGTATGTGGAATGTTGACCTCAATAGCAGGCTCGATCTTTTATAGAAAATTTCCAATTTGGGTTCAGGGAAATGCTATTTCTCATACTTCCTCCTTTATAAAACATGCTTATATATGTGCATTTTAAACGCTCCTAAAACAAATAACAACATACTTATCGTAAAGTGGTAGTCAGACTTCCCTAAGTGGTCTGCCCCACCTTTTACGGCAAAAGGCAGGAGCATTTTCAGTTCAAAGGTATGGTCAGATACGTTCACGCTCATCGTGCCGTCATAGCGTCCCAAACTATGCCGGATACTGCGCAGCCCATAGCCGTGATAGCCATTGTGAGGTTTGGTAGAGACCGGCAGTCCATTCTTTAATTTCACCTGACCGGTCATAGGATTGGTGATATTGATAACCAGAAAACGGTCTCTGGTAAAGATGGCAATATCAATCAGACGCATTCTGGCATCCGAGATCTTTTCCACCGCCTCCATGGCATTATCCACGGCATTGCCAAGAATACCATAGAGATCGACCGGATCAACAAATTCCAGTTTGCTACCGTCCGCGATACAATTGATCTTGATGCCCTTTGCCTGACAGGAAAGGCTCTTTTCCGTTAGAATCGTATCCAATACATCGTTTCCGGTCTTGACGATCGCACCATAGATCTCGACCGACTGCTCCAATTCTTTCAGATAACGTTCCTTGCTCTCATCATCGGCAAGCCCACGCAAAGTTCCCCTCGAACCTGATGCTTGAGGTCATGGCATTTCTGATTGATCGTGTCGATGTTATCGCGCGATCTCATACTGTTCTTCCTGCTGCTTCATCAGCATATTCATGGTAAAAAGTTCCTTTTCCAAGGCAGATTTTTTGAAAAGTTCCGACTGGATAAAAAGCAGAGACACACAATAAAGTTGTACGACCAGCAGTACCACATAATACATGAGATTATATCTGCCAAAAATGCACGATGCGCATCATCCGATCCAGCATTTCAAAAACTGCTAAGAACAAAACTGCGGATGTCATCTGGCGCGGTCCAATATGGTACTTTCCCTTTTCCGGCATACACTTCGCCGTTGTCAGCCCAACAATCGCCAGCCCCACGGCATAGAATCCAAGCACGCCCCAGAGCAAGGCAGCCAGACTGCCATTATTGCGAAAAAGGAGACAACTGATAAAGAACATGCCATAAATTCATAAAAAACTGCGAAGTCACAAGGGACCAGATCGCAACATAAAAGCCGCACTCTTTTTTTTTTATGGTGGCACAATAATAGACGACAAAAGACATAACGACCAGATCTAAGGCCACAAGCAAAAAGTTTGTTGAACCATTCTGCGGCAAGACCACCGCTGGTCCAACCATGAGGGCGCCCCCATGATGAGTCCCGATAAAAAACGAACTTCGATCGGTTCACGTTTCTGCAAGGGTAAAAAGATAGACCAGACCGGACAGTACCACAAAGACCTGCTCTAATAGATTGGCATAGGGTAAGAAATTCATGTTAAAAGCCTCCTCCGATGTAGTCTGTCACTTCCTTCAAAAAGTGCGCCCGGTTTCGTCTGCTGATTTCCAGTTGCGCATCGGCAACATGTACCACATTATCTTCAATCTCGGTCACATATTTGAGATTGACCAGATACCAATGATTACATTTGACAAAATGATAATCCTTAAACATTTCTTCCGCGCTCTGCAAAGTACCACGCTGGGCGAACTCTCCCTCTGCCGTGTGATAGTGGAGAAAACGGTTCTCGATCTCTATATAATAAATGTCATTGGAATTGAGTTTTTTCATGCCTCCTTGGGTGCTGATGGCAAATTCTAAGTTATCACGCTTGCCATGCACACGGCCGATAGCACGTTCAATCGAAAGGCAAAGCCATAATAGTCAATCGGTTTCAAGACAAAATCCAATGCGCCCACTTCGTAGCCTTCGATGGCGTACTGTGCCATATTGGTGATAAAGACCATGACCACATCTGCATCGCGCCCACGGATCACTTTGGCTGCATCCATGCCATTTAACTGCGCCATTTCGATGTCGAAAAAGATAATGTCATAGCGCGCCTCTGTATCATCCACGATCTCCTGTCCGTCCGCATAGGTCGTGACCAAAAACTCCAGTTTATGCTCTTCTTCGTATTTTTGAATATACTGACACACTTCATCCCTGTACTGTTCTTCATCTTCGACTACTGCAATCCGATACATGTCTTTTTCCTTTCTCTCCTGATTTCATCTTTATATAATGCACGATTCTTCCAAATTTCGCAAGGCTTGGTAAAGAACGCGCCAAGGATATCCCCATAAAAACGGCAACCGGACAAATATGGTAAAAGATCCGAAGCCTTTCCGACCTCGGATCTTTTTTCTACATCATTTTATAGGATTGTATTTATTTTTGCTTGCGCGCTTTCTTTGCTTCCTGAAAGTCAGCGTAAGCCTGACTCTTTTTAAATTCCTTTTTCTTCTTGATAAAGAGTAACAAAGATACCACAAACAAAAAGGATAAAGACGATCATAACAATTCTTACGATTCTTACCAGTTTCAGTTCCACTGCCTTGACCAGAGTGTTCTCACCCACGCCGTTCATGGCAACGGAATTGGCAATCGCATATAAGTCATGGTGGCAGGCCTCGCGCATAGCACTGACCACAACCGGATCATTTTCATATTCCGGCAACTGGTTGGTGATGTATGGAAGCATGGCATCAAAGGTAGAGATACCGCCTGCCATCAGACCATCCACACCATTGACATACTTGGTCAATACATTATCGGTGATGGTAAGTCCCTGGCTGCCCCACTCGTTACGCAGGATACCGGTCATCAGGCCCTTGTTGCCGCCTGACCAGATCGCACCCCAACGTGTGTAAGCAACCATGACCCCACCGCCATTTCCTTCTTCGATCGGTGCCTGGAAGGCTTTCAGATAGATCTCTCTGGCTGCCTGTTCCGGAAGCCATACACCAAGTCCCAGACGATCCTGCTCACAGTCATTTAAGGCAAAGTGCTTCATAACGACATGCACGCCCTTAGACTCAATGGCTGCCACTTCATAAAGTGACATCTCACCGGACAAAAATCCATCTTCGGAATAATACTCAAAGTTACGTCCGCCATATGGGGAACGATGGATGTTGTTTCCAGGTCCGTATAAAATGGCTACATTTGCAGACAGGCAGTCGTTACCGATTACCTTCCCGATCTCCGTCATAAGGTCACGGTTAAAGGTTGCAGCCATGACATCTTCGGAGGTAAAGGCTGTTGCAGCCATCTTTGCAGAATCTGCATTAAAGAGGGAGGCTGTCAGTCCCTGCGGTCCATTCTCATCACGGGATCCCGGTGCCTGTACAGACTCTACCGGCATGGTCCAATGGAAGGAATCGCCGATCAGGGAAACCATCTCATCGAAAGTCAACTGGTCAAGCAAAGCATCCCACTGTGGATCCTCATAATCCAGACCGATCATATCGTAAAGGGTCAATTCCTGTGCTGCCCCCATGGTAGGCATTTCCACCTCGTCATAATCTGAGGCATCATACTGTACCAGTTGCAGATCCTCGATCAACTGATCTGTCAGGGCGATCTTTACGGTATCTGTCGGCCAGGTTCCTTCCCAGTCACTACGGCTGAGGTAAGTCACATTCTGTTCTGTACCTTCATAGAGGTTAAGATCTGAATCAGACAACTGGTTGGTGATCTCTGTACCGTTGGCAGAAACCGCATAGGTCGTGGTATCCAATGTCGGATTGTTCCATGAGCCTACAAGGGCTGCATTTCCCTGTCCGTCCATACCGTTTTCTGCACTGTAGCCCTTGGCTGCCAGAATATTGTTTACGGCATTATGGGCATCGGTTGCTGCTGTAAAATAATATGTACCTGCATCTAAGATATAAGTCTCTGCGCCATGAGCATCATAAGATGCGATGTCTGCGCTGTCTACGACCATCTCAAGTTCCTGAGATTCGCCCGGCTCCAACTCCTGTGTCTTATCAAAGCCGACCAGAGATACGGATGCCTTTTCCACTTTATTCTCGACATCATAAGTGGTATATGGAGACTGCACATAAAGTTGTACGGTTTCCTTGCCAGCCACTTTACCAGTATTAGTCACGGTAACCTTGGCATGGTACTGATGATTTGCCTCATCATAAGAAAGGCTATAGTTGCTATAGTCAAAAGTCGTGTAAGAAAGACCGTAACCAAATGGGAATGCCACATTGTCACCGTAAACATAATCGCCTGCGGAACCGGTCTGCATAATCCCATCCTCATAGCGGGTCTCATAATACTTTGTAACCGACATAGATACCTTCCTGATAGATCATATAGGTATCCGCACTGTCCGGGATCACGCCTTCTTCGTAGCCTTCATACTGTACCGGTGTGAAGTTTGCCATTGCCGGTGATGAATAATTGTCATAGCAGTAGGTGTCTACCAGACTACCGGATGGATTGACCTTACCCGCCAAAATTTCTGCAACAGCGTTGATACCGCTGATACCGACATCGCCGATCCAAAGTACTGCGTCAATGTCATAGGTGTTATCCTTTAAGAAATCTACCTGTAAAGCATTAGCGGAGTTGATCAAAAGAACGACCTTTTGATCTGTCCGTCTTTTTCATCTGTGCCAGATTGGAAAGCATATCTTTTCATTGTCATCCAATGCCAGATAATTGCTCTTATCATAGGTTGCATCAGCGCCTTCACCACCCACACGGGAGATCATAACAAGGGCTGCATCACCATATTTTTTTCTACGGATTTCTTGACATCATCCGTGTATACCTTCCAAGGTACCTCCGATGTCGTTGCACCTGCGGTCGTTACCGTACCGCCACGGTCGGATGCATACTCGGCACCGTCGCCAGACTCATAGAAATCCCACAATTTCTTATTTACCGAAAATCCCGCACTCTCCAAGGCATCTTTCCAGGTATCTGCGGAAGATGCGTCAATATTTCTGATCCGGTTCCACCATAAACGATATTTACGCTGGAATTGGAGAAAGTACTGACCTTGGCTCCCTCCTTCAGAGGAAGTGCGTCATTTTCATTCATGAGAAGGGCTGCCCCTTCTGCTTCCACGCGCTGGCATAAATCTGTGCCGTATGCTACGTTGTCCTCCACCTTGTCAAAATCTGATGTGAAGTATTGTGCATCCGCATCCTCATTTTCCAGTTTCCAGAAAGTACCGCCGTTAAAGGCTGCTAAGGTATTGTCAAATGTGGAGCAAATGACAAAGACTGCGATAAAGACAACCGCAAAGATAGCAGAAAAAATGCTCATGCCTTTCCAAGGACGGATTGCACGGTGTTTTGCTTTTTTGTAGGCTTTTTGCCTGTTTCCATTCTTTTTTGTCCATAATGTTTCCTTTCTAACCCAATTTAGCAGGTTTCATCTGCCTGAGTTGCTTTCGATATAGTACATAACCTGTGATCGTCGTAATTATTTCTGGCAGAGGACAGGTCAGCCAAAATGCATTTAATCCAAAGTGTGCAAACACCCAGCCCAAAGGCACAAAGAGGACTACCGTTCTGACGATCGTAAGAACGGAACTCTTGATGGGTGCGCCGATCGCCTGAAAATAAACAGGATGTGCATGATCCCATCTTGCCCAAAATCAATGCTGTTTTTGCCTACTGTCTTTTTGCACTTTAACTCCTTCTATCCTCCTCTGTTCTATATAAAGCCCATCCATTATAACACAGAAGTCCGAACATGACTAGCATTTTCGGACTTTTTTTTTCTTCTATATTCTACCTATCTTATATGCGATCTTATTTTTCATATAAGAATTCTTCCGGGAGGGTTACCCCGAAATCCTTTGCCAGATGACGGAAATCATCCGGTGTGATAGTCTGACGTTTGTTAGGCTGCATAGACAGCATCTTGACTAAGATCTCAGCAGACTTTTCAGCCGTATGCATAAGGCCAAAGGTCGATCAAAGTCTTCGCCTGCTGCAAAAGTACCATGATGTGCCCAGATGGCAAGATCATATTTCTTCATCAGTTCACTGGTCGCCACAGCAATCTCCCTGCCGCCCGGAACCATCCAGGTACAACGCCGATACCATCCGGAAATACGACCGGACACTCGGTTGCCATTTCCCACAACTCTCTTGTAAAGACCTTGTCCTCCAATGGAAGAACAAAGGTAAGGGCAATGATATTGGTCGTATGTGCATGATAAACAACACGATACTTCCGGATCCTGTAACTTCTTTACTTCCAGGTTCATCAAATGGCTTGGAAGTTCAGAGGTTGGTCTGCCGCCATTGACAAGCCCCCAGACGATACGGTAATTCTCGCCTGCCTCGTCCAACTCGATGATTGCAGATGGAATCTTCCGGCTTAATGATGACATTGCGGAAATATTTGCCGCTGCCTGTTACAAGGAAATACTCTCCTGCAAGGTTTGGCACACTTGTGCCGATCGGCTGCCACTCCTTTGGCTCAAAGTTCTCTTTGACAGACTCTACTTCTTCCGGTTTTTTACACGGTAAGAAAGGTTACCGCCATTTCTCTCATGCCAGCCCTGTTCCCAGCCATCGTTAGCCATACGGATAAATCCCTGTACAAATTCTGCGTCTAAAAATTTCATTTTTATTTCCTCTCTCTTCTATATAAATATATTTTATCTACAAACAACTTCTACCGGAATGTCTAAGATCTTTTCCAACCTTTTTTCAATGACATCGATATGTTCGCCAATGGCTGCTGCCATATGATGTGTCGGACCAGCCTCGCTCCAGCGATTGCAGAACTCTCTGGCACCAATAGAGAAGGGTTCTCATATTGGTATCTCCAAACGTAAAGATCGGTCCTTTCTCATTGACACCCTCTGCCACAACAAACTTGAAATGTCCGTCCTTATCCTGTGTGATGGCAAGATAAGTGACATCGCCTGCCGGTGGATAGAACTGGGTCAGATAACCGCCGCCGGTCTTGCCATGGAATACCGGTACGATCTTCATGGTCGGCTTTCTGTCTACGGAAATATCGGCATCACCTGAGCCCGAATGTCCGATAATGCAGATGTCCTCGTTAAAGTCGATAGAGTACATCTCGGACAACTGACCGGTTCCGGCAATGGTCTTTAAGATGCTCATCGCCATAGCAACCTTGATGTCACCCTCTACAGCACATGCCGTCCCCCTGCTTCGATCAGCATAGAAAATGCAGGTATCAGCATAGAGTCCAGTTTTCCGGCAACGCCCTGTGCAAAACCGTCATAATGGGAAGCAACCAGTGCTAACTGCTCGTCCTTGACCCATTTTTCAAAAAAGCCACTACATATTTTGCCATTTCCCAGACCGTCTCAACTGTCGCACCGCCTTCGATGTCAAAGGTATCTAAGATGTCTTCTGCCTTGGCACGGATGGCATCTTCATCTGTGATGTCATCGGCGATCGCCCACATTTTTTCCCAGTCAAACTGCTTGGTATATAAGCCCATGCGGTTGTAAAGATTGGTCTCGTCGATATAAAGATCCATCATGCCCGGATACGGACGACCAATCTGGGCGATATTGGTATCACGAAATCTACGTCTTACCTGTGCTGCGGTACACCACTCAGCAATCTTTTTTCCACCTCAGGATCGCCGCCCTCAACAACACCTGTGATAACGGCATGTCTCTTTCCTGCACGCCCAAGTCTGCAACCATTTCACCAACAGCGCCGCAGGCGTATAGTTCGCCCAGCCAGGTGGCTGTATCTGTATTGGCATAGTCCGGTGCTTTTTTTTCTTCTGCACATTGACCAGTACGACCGGCACATTCAGATCACGAATCGCCGGAAGCATATTGTAGCCTGGTCGCATAGGTAAGCATCTGTAAGATAACAAGGTCAACATCTGCTGCGCGGAACTTGTCTCCGGCTACCATGGCTGCCTCTTTTGTTGTGACAATGCCGCCGTCTACCAGTTCGACACTGTCCGGTATGGTCTTTTTAAAATCTGCAAACTGTCCTTCAAATTCAGGAACCAGTGATGGGAACTGTGGTAAATAGGCTCCCAATGCGATGGCAAATACACCAACTCTTGCTTTTGTTTCAACTAACATCCTTTTTCCTCCTTTATTTCAAATGAATGGAATACACATTTTCTTGCTTCTGCCAAGTCCTGCAGTTCGCCTGCTGCGATCATCTGCGCCATGATGATTGCCGATGGCTGTCGCCTCCGTTGGACCGGCATAGACCGTTTTTCCGGTAGCCTTTGCCGTAAGTTCATTCAGATAAGCAGCATTGGCACCACCACCTACAATGTTGATGCAAGGATAGGTCACATGCTCAATCTTCTCGATTTCCCTAACCGTATCGGCATAACATTGGGCAAGACTGTTGTAGATCACGGCTGCCACCTGATAGATGCCCTCCGGTACTTTCTGTCCGGACTCCCTGCAAGCCGCCTGTACTTCTGCTGTCATATTCTGCGGTGCCAAAAACGGTCGTCATTGGCATCCACGATCGATGTGATTGTCTCAGTTGCCGCATGTTCGCAGATAGAACCTGAATCCTCGTCCGGGGATAACTCCTTGCGTACCGACTGGATCATCCAAAGTCCCATGATATTTTCAGATAACGATAGCGATGGTCATAGCCACCCTCGTTTGTAAAATTGCATGCCATACTGTCCGGGCTGCAATTTGCTGTCTTTAATTCCGTTCCCATCAAAGACCATGTGCCGGAACTGATATAGAGCGTATCATCCGACAGGCTCGGCACTGCCATGACCGCCGCCCCCGTATCATGTGTTGCCGGAAGTACCACGCTGCAATCAAAGCCCACTTGATCCTGTATCGTCTGGCTCAAATGTCCGACCTCTGTACCCGGCATTTCGATCGGCAAAAAGATGTCTCTCGGATACCCCAGTTTTTGCGATGGATCATAGTCCCAATCATTGGTCTTGGCATTGACCAGTTGAGTCGTGGATGCATTGGTATATTCCTGCTTCTTTACACCTGTGAGCAGGAAGTGGAAATAATCCGGGATCATAAGGAAAGTCTTGGCTTTTCCAAGCAGTTCTGCCTCCTGTGTCTTGTGTGCCATCAACTGATAGATGGAATTAAAGATCTGCTTCTGGATACCGGTCCTGGCATACAGATCTTTCCTGCGGGATCTTTTCATAGACTAGGGCATCCATGCCATCCGTCCGACTGTCGCGGTAGGCATAGGTATTTCCCAGTACCTGATCCTTGTCATCCAAAAGCACATAGTCAACTGCCCAGGTATCGATCCCCTCATAGAGGTCGGGATCTTGCCGATCTTTTTACACTCTTTCATACCGGCGACAATCTCGGCAAAAAGACGTCCCACATCCCAGCAAAGATGTCCGTCCACCTGATCCATACCATTATAAAAACGGTAGACTTCCTGCAAGCGCATCTTGCCGTCTTCTATCCAACTTAACATATGGCGTCCACTGGATGCGCCAATATCAATCGCTAAATAATACTTCATTTGCTACCCCATTTTTGATTTCTACTTGTATTCTACTGCCTGTCAGGGCACAAAAAAGGACACCTTTTAACTAGAAAAAGTGTCCTGTGTTGCAAATTACTGTGATAACTCCCCTACCCTTTGTAATCCTTTCTGGATATAAGTATTCTTACGCACTTATTGCTTTCATTATTTTCGCCAAAACGTCCTACCGCTCCACCACGATTTATATCCAGAACATGATGTTCTTCCATTGCTCTTACCTCATATTTAATTTTCTTCTCATCCAATATCCGTAAGATGCTATCATATCTTTCATTTTTCAAGCCAATATATATTTCTTTTTTTCCCTATCATGGTATTCCCCTAAGATTAATAAGAATATAGTCTAAATCATTGACACTGTCAACTTCTCCCCTTATAATAAACTCCTAAAACCTACATACTCTTTGTAGGATGTGGACTTTTTCAGGCATAGTCTTTTTTCGCCACAGTAGAATGTGCATTGCATTTTACTTGTGGCGACTTTTTATGCTTTAAAATATTTATTTTTGAAAGGATGCGCGAAATGAATCAAACGTTTATGAAAGAAAAGAAAATACTGCCACTGGTACTTTCCATGGCACTTCCCATGGTCGTTTCCATGGCAGTCAATTCTCTCTACAACATCATTGACAGCTATTTCATTGCAAAGGCTGGAGTGAGGATGCCATGACAGCCCTCTCTTGTATTTCCCGCACAAAATATCATCACCTCAGTCGCCGTTGGCTTTGGTGTCGGTATCAATGCTGCTATTGCCTTTTTCCTCGGTGCAAAGGAACAAAAGACAGCAGATCTCGCTGCAAGTCAAGGCGTATTTTTCAACCTCATCCACGGTGTTCTTTTTAACCATTTTAGGGCTTCTTGGCATGAAGAGCTTTTTGTCCATGTACACAACCAATACCAATGTGCTCTCTCGCTTTGACGTATGCTAATCTGGTCTTTTTGTTTGCACCTGTCGTCACCGTTGGTATTACCTATGAGAAAAATTTTCCAGGCAATCGGCTGGATGAAAGAAACGATGGTCTGCATGTTGGTAGGCTTTGTAACAAATATTATTTTGGATCCACTTCTCATTTTTGGCATTGGTCCTTTTTCCAAAATGGGGCATCTGGGGTGCTGCCTTCGCAACCGGATCCGGTCAGGTTCTGACGCTGGTTGCTTATTTCATTTTTTACTATCGCAAGCCCCCGTTGTTCATATTACCGTTGCTGACTGCAAACCAGATGCTTCGATTCTGAAAAGACTCTATGGCGTAGGAATCCCGGCAACACTCAACATGGCACTGCCATCCTTCTTAATATCTGTGTTAAATGCTATTTTAGCCGGTTTTTCAGAGACGTATGTCATGGTACTTTGGGGTGTATTACAAATTACAGACATTTATCTATCTGTCTGCCACCGGTATTGTTCAGGGTATCCGTCCTCTCGTCGGATACAATTACGGCGCAGGCGAGAAGGCAAACGTGTACGCAAAATCTATGCAACCGGTCTTGTACTTACCGTATTTTCATGGTATTAGGAACAACGCTCTCCTGGATTATGCCGGAGCGCTTATTTGGACTTTACCACAAATGCCACAACGCTATCGCTTGGCGTAGAAGCCCTACACATCATCAGTATTGGCTTTTATCATTTCTGCGATATCCGTGACACACCTGCGGCGCGCTCGAAGGTATTGGTATGGGACTCCCATCCTTAATCATTTCTTTGTTGCGCTACGCTATCGTCATCATGCCTACTGCATTTGTGCTCAGCCGTATCTTTGGTGCCACAGGTGTATGGATGGCATTTCCGATTGCAGAAACCATCACCGGCATCGCTTCATATATTATCTGTGTAAAAGAGAAAATCGTTTATAATGGTATCTTAGTATATGACTGATAGATACAAGGAGGATTTTCATGAAGACAGAAGTATTGACCTTAAACAAAAGAAAGAAATGTCACTCTGACAACCTACATACAAGATTGCGGGGGAAGGATTCGGCTGTGTAGCCAAGCGCCCAGCTGTACTGATTCTTCCAGGCGGAGCTTATCAGATGTGTTCGGATCGTGTTCGATCCTGTTGCCTTCGCTTTTGCAAAAGCCGGATATCACGCTTTCGTTCTGCGCTATTCTGTTATGGACGATTGTACATGGCCAAATCCACTCAATGATTACGAGCATGCAATGACACTGATCCGTTCCCATGCAGATACATGGCACATCTACGAAGATAAAATTGCGGTCATCGGATTTTCTGCCGGTGGACATCTGGCAACCGCTGCCGCAACACTTGCACAGAACCGCCCAAATGCTGCTATTTTAGGCTATGCCGTAACCAGTCAGCATGTACAGGCCTGCAATCCAAATGCACCGGAGACTATCTCCGCTGTAGACCGGAAAACACCACCTTGCTTTGTCTTTGCAACACGTACAGACAGCATGGTTCCAATCAACAATTCCATTGATTTTATGCGCGCTTTATCAGACAATGGCGTTGCCTTTGAAAGTCATATTTATGCTTATGGACCACATGGTTTTTCCACATGCGAAAGCAGTATTCAGGACACACGTCCACAAACCATCTGCTCGCGTGTACCACACTGGGTGGAAGACAGTATTGGCTGGTTAAAAGATATTTTTGGTGAATGCACACTCGAAGGCATGACAGATCCACTCTGCCCTGCCCATATCAATGACAATTACCTGGATCATCTGACCGTTGACTGTACTTTTGCACACGTGATGGCTATTCCAGAAGCTGCTGCACTCTTAGCACCAATGATCGATGCTTTGATTGCCGGTCTATCTGAACAGGCAAAAGGTATGAGTGCTGCTTTCGATGACAGCAACGGAACTTCTATGGTCAGCGATATGAAACTGCGCGACTTACTTGCCTATGGTAAGATTTCAGATGATGAACTAAAAGCCTTAGACAACCAGTTACGCCAAATTTCCGTAAACTAAGCAAGCGAAAAGACTACAGAGGATGTATTTTCCACATTCCCTGTAGTCTTTTCATTTGTCTTACTTTTCTTATTTATTCCAGAGATATACCTTACCGCAAAGACCGGACTTTGATGTCGGCTTGCTCGCCCATCATCTTGGCACGCATGCCACTGGCATTCTCACGCCAGAGCGTTGTGGCAACCTCAATGACGATCTCATGCTCACCCGCTTTCAAATATCCACTCAAGTCATACAGATACTCCGGTACGATCTGCAAGCCAAGGCTCTGACCGTCCACAAAGACTTCCAGGCCTTCTGCGGCGTCTGTGATCTCTAAGATCTTATCACCACCATCGCTTGTGATCTTGGTCTCATAACGCACAAAACCACAGAATTTCGGCTTTTCTTCTTCCAGATGATCCGGCAGGCTGACATCTTTTGCATCCGCAAACTTTGGATGGTCTAAGGCAGAGCAGATACTGCGCTTCCATGTCTTTATTTCTGTCGGTTGCTCCTGCTTTTCTTTCTTTTCATACAAGCATTCTGACAAACGCTTGCCAACCGTCTTTCTTCCAAAGATGGTGTATCGGCTTCCTCATCAAATACCATGATCAGACTCTTTCTTGGTTCCAAAACAAAGGACACCTGACAACCGATATCCGTCATCTGCTGATCTATATCTGCAATGGAATTATCCCACGCATCATAAACATAGCCTTTCTTTTTTCATTGGAAGGCTTACCTTTTTCCCCGATATGTCTGCGCCGACTCATTGATTAGCATATACATATGACAGTCGGTCTGATAATGCATGATATGAATATATGGATTTTCCGGTGCGATCACAGCATCTTTGATATCCTCTTTTTTCAAGATGTGCCACGAGATCACCAAGGGCTAGCACCTTGGCATCCCCGGCTAAATCATCCGCCTTTTTCGCCTTGTTTTCTGCCTCTTTTTGCATGGCATCTTCTCCCATGGTATAGGCATCCGGCAGGGCATCCACATAGATGACATTGGATAGACCGGCGATCTCGATCGGCTGGTACTTTGCATAAGGCACGATCACATAAATAAACTTGTCTGCCCGATCCAGATGATCCAGAGGTAGGAAAGAGAAATCGATCTGTGCATCATAAAGAGGTCTTGCCACCTGATCCAGACGCATACACTGACCAGACCACTCGCCTTCGGCATTGTAAAGAACTGCCACCTTTTTGTACGATCTTTCCTCCACTGATCAGGCTTGCCACACGGTTCATATATGCGCACACGTGACCGAAATGGCGATACTGCGGATTGTGTCCGTGCGCATAGAAATGTGGCGGACAATCCGGGTCCGGGTATGCTTTCGGTGAAAAAGCATGCGGCACAAAATTGTTGACACCACGCACCAGAAAATGATCGCCAGATATTTCATATCGGTAACGCCTGTCTTCCAACCGTAATTTCCAAATATCTCACACATGGTACGTCCCTGCTTGCTTTCTTGTAAATAGGCCGCAGACACACCGAGTTTTCCCAAAGTATAATGATAAAAGGCACCATTACGCGGTCCAAAACATACCGGCCGTCGGTTCTTCTTCGCCCTGCGGCATGACCTGACCACCGATATCGTCAATGCCTGCCATATCCTGTCCGTAAAGTCCACGGAAATAATGTCCCAAACCGCTTCCGGTGCAGGCATGAGTATCATCATCCTCGATGGAATGACCGATATACATGACGCCCTTTTCCGGCACCAGCCGCCGATCTGCTCCGAAAAATCCTTTTTCACCAAATTAGATACCGCATCCATATAAGTTCTTCTCACCTGTGCCGTAAGAAGCGGATCTCCATCATTTTTCCAAAGAAGCGGTAAATTCTTGCGATAGTCTACGCCCAAGGTTTTTGCAGGCGTTCCTCCAATTCCTTACTCCAAGGCGATCCTGCTCGGTTCCCAGCACATTGTGCTTTGCATACAAAATACCATTTCCCAGTTCCGGCTCATCCGAGAAAAAATCCCGCGATCGTATTGCCAAAAAAGATCTCCATAATGTGCAAAGTGCGGTTCGTAAACTGCCTCGATCAACTTATGACAGCCTGACCTCATTCATCATATTGATATAAGCACGATGTGGTCCTAAGTTTCGCGACAGACCGCAGACTGCCACCTGCCAGGTGCCTGCCGGCTTTTTTCCATGTGGTACTGCCGGAAAGATCGGTCTCTCACCCTTTGGTCCATAGGCGGTAATGCTATAGACCCGATCGTCATCATACTTTCTGGCATCCTTGGTAGAGCCTGACATCATCATCTTCTGGATAAAGTTCAGTTTATATTTTGGTGGCTTTGCCAGTTTCTCTGTACGGAAGGCCACCTCTGGCATCCCCTTCATAGGAAAGGAATTTACAGAAAATGCTCTGTCGGCACACCCTCTGCGGTGCATCCTTTAAGGCACCGTTAGCAAAACCTGTCGGGAAATGACTGTCATCTAGTATCCAGACTTTCATTCCCAATTTTTTTGCCTCATCTAAAATGACATCCATATCCTGCCACCACTTTGGTCCACAGAAATCCGGGTGCGGACGGCTTTCCACGCAAAATGCCATACAGTTTGCATCATGGATGGCGTTTACATATTCCCGTAAGGTGGCTTCATCTTCCCATGCTGCCAGAAAATGGGAGCATATGGTTGGTGACTTGTCCTGTGAGTAACTGTTCTACTACTTTTCCCATACTTGATCTTCTCCTTTTTGTTCTTCGCTTATCTTACCTGTATTATACTTACTTTTTCCAACAAATAAAATCTCATTTTTACGTCTTTCTTTACATCTCTGCCAAATTTTCCAACACGATTCAGGCATCCAAGCAGGATCGTTTTGCCCCGGTCGGCAAACACCGGCAAGACCTTTAGCAGATCATCCAGACAGAAAAACTCTCCCGGGCGATCATCTGCCCCAGTTTTTCGTCCAGTGACATATCCTTTAAGGTATTGTGTTTATTATTATTTTATTGTTTATTTAACTCAGAAAGAATGTACCTTTTATACAAAAAACGGATGCCGTTCTTGGCATCCGTCCTTTCCTCGCAGGAGCATCCTATAAGGTTCCCAATATGTAATTGATAAACTGCTGGGCGGTTCTTCCAGAGATACCACCATGGCTGAGTTCCCACTTATTTGCCTCTGCACGCAGTGTCTCGTCACTCATCTGCTCCTCGGTCACACCATTCTTTCTTGCCAATTCCACAACGATATGGAAGTACTCTTTTCTGGCTCGGCTTGGAGTAATTGATCGTAACACCAAAGCGGTTGACCAGAGACAGTTTTTCTTCCATGGTATCGGAGTGATGCATACCGTTCTGTGTCTGCACATCATTCCGGTCATTCCAGGTTTCTTAATGAGGTGTCTGCGGTTGGATGTGGCATAGATCAGGATATTGTCCGGTCTTGTCTCCACACCGCCCTCGATAACAGCCTTTAAGAATTTATACTGATCTCAAATTCCTCAAAGGAAAGATCATCCATATAGATGATAAATTTGTAATTGCGATTCTTGATGCTGGCAATGACATTGGACGTATCTTTAAACTGATGTTTGTAGATCTCGATCATACGCAAGCCATCCGGGTAAAAATTCGTTGACGATCGCCTTGATGCTCGTCGACTTTCCGGTACCACTATCACCAAAGAGCAGGACATTGTTGGCGGCTCTGCCTTCCACGAACGCCTTGGTATTGTCGACCAATTTCTTTTTCTGGATCTCATAACCGATCGATCATCCAGCATAACTTTATCCATGTTGTTGATGGCGACAAACTCAACATCGCCTCCATCCTTTTCCTTGATACGGAAGGCCTTATTCAGACCAAACATGCCAACACCATAGTCTTTATAAAATCCGGTCACGGCAGCAAAGAAAGCGTCCACATCCTCTGCGGCTTCCAACTGGGCAGAAAGTGCAATGATCTTTTTCGCTCACATTTTATTATACATGAGTTCCTTTTTCTGGATGGCATGATAATCGGATAACTGCGAAAACAATCAATGCCAAGGTCTTCCTCAATCTTTGAAAAATCATAATCAAAGAGATTCTTAATCACAGCAAAATCGTTCTTTGCAAAGTGATTCACACTGCCATCGTTGGCTCCCACCTTTTCACAGGTGATGGAAAATGGGTTTTCATTGGTCACCAGATAAAATGCTAGATAATTGTGCCAAAGGTTATGGTCAAATCCATAATCTGTCGCAACCACCAGAAGTCTCTTGACCTGCGTGTAAATGTCCTGGATCAACTGCGCCTGATCCTTTGTCTTATTTTCATAGTGACGGAAGATCTCACCGAACTGGTATAAAATACAGTCCTTATCCATGTCACCATACATGATCAATTTTGAAATCTCACGATACATCTTCTAATCCCTCACTTCTTTTTATCCTGTGTTACACCTTATTGTAGCATAGACAAATTCGGAAACCAATGTTTTTACAATCATTATCCTTACTCATATCTAAGTGCATCGATCGGGTTGAGTTTGGCTGCCTTATTTGCCGGATAATAACCGAAAAGACACCGATTGCCATGGAAAATCCAAGCGAAATCAGGATACTCTTGACAGACGGTACCGCACTGGCTCCGATATAATTAGCGGCTGCAATACCGCCAACGCAACCGACTACAATACCGATCGCGCCCCCGATCGGGCAGATCACAATGGACTCGATGATAAACTGCAGGCGGATGGAGGAGTTCGGTGCGCCGAGTGCTTTCGGGTACCAATTTCCCTCGTTCGCTCCGTAATGGATACCAGCATGATATTCATGACCCCGATACCGCCCACGACAAGAGCAATACCACCAATCAAAGCAATCGCCGTTATGATCGTACTCATCATGGTTTCCATGATAGATACCATAGATGCCATACTGGTCGCCGACACGATAAAATCGCGGTTATTACGGTAGAGGTTGTCAAAATAGGACTCAATATCTGCCGCCAGTTGATCCGGATTCTGATTTGGATCTACAACCACGGTCAACGTCTGATAACCACTGGCATGATTAATATCCTGTGCCGTCTTTAGCGGAATATAGAGATTGGTTGCATCACTGTTCATAAACATGGAATACATGCTCATAGTCTCATCTTCGTCCTTGGCATAAACGCCCTCTATGATGAGATTGTAATACTTATCGTTGACAGAAACTGTCATGGTAGAGCCGACAGCCGCATCCGCATCTCCATGGAAAAGATCATCCAGCGCCTCTTCCGAAAGCAGGGCTACCATAGCACCATTTTCCAACTCTTCCTCGCTAAAATAAGATCCCTGTACCAACTGCACATCATTCGCCAGAAAATAGCCAAGACTTGTTCCCATAACGGATACATTGGCTTTTCCACTCTCTGCATTCTGCTGGATAGAACCGCTTCCCACCTGTTCGGTGATGGAATAGGCAGTGATCGAATCTCCAAAGGCTTCCTTCATCTGGCGAAGCATATCCGTCGTTATATAATCCTTTTGTGTCGGTTGCTTGGCATTCTCATCCTTTGAAGATCCCCAGTTCATGCCAAACATAGCATCGGATGCCTCTTCATCATCTTTTCGCTCTTCCAGTGTTACAGTGATATTGTTAGCCCCCAGCGAACTCATGGAATCTGCGACTGTACTGGTAACGGAGTCTCCTACCGTCATAATGGCAATAACAGAACCAATACCAATAATGATGCCTAACATAGTCAGAAGCGCCCGCATCTTATTGGCTTTGAGGCTAAAAAGCGCCAGACGGATATTTTCGTAAATCATCATCATCTTGCCGTACCCTTCCTCTCTCCAAGGACATTTCCATCCTTGATCGTAATGATACGCTCGGTCTCCTCTGCCAGTTCCGGTGAATGGGTAATGAGCACGATGGTCTTGCCCGCCTCCTCATGCAGTTTGTGAAAAAGATCCATGACCATACGTCCCGTCGTAGAATCCAAGGCACCGGTCGGCTCATCCGCCAGAATGATCGCCGATCATTTGCCATGGCACGGGCTATGGCGACTCGCTGCTTTTGTCCGCCGGATAATTCCTCCGGCAAATGTTTCATACGTTCCTCCATACCGACCAGTTCCAGCAATTCCTTGGCACGGGCAATGCGCTGTTTGCCGGGAATCCCCGCATATAACATAGGCATCTCCACGTTTTTGATCGCATTGGTTTTAGAGATCAGATTGTATGTCTGGAAAACAAAACCGATCTTGCGGTTGCGGATCTTGGAAAGTTCTGCATCCTTTGCCGCAATCATGTCCACACCATCAAAATGTATTTGCCTTCTGTCGGTCGGTCTAGCGCACCGATAATGTTCATCAGTGTTGACTTTCCGGAGCCGGATGCACCCACGATGGCAACGAATTCACCTTCCATAACCTTTAAAGATATACCGTGCAAGACCTCGAGTTCATTTGGTGTTCCGATATAAAAACGCTTAAAGATATCTTCCAGTTCTATGATCGTGCGGCTCATTATACACCTCCCATAGAACTTGACTGGTTGATCATATCCTCTAAACTCTTCTGCTTCTCTGCTGCTGGAACGATCACTGATCTCCTTATTCTAACCCGGAATTGATGATCTACGTATGATAGTCTTTCTCAATTCCCTTGTCTACCTTGATCTTCTTGGTCTTGTAAGTGCCGTCTTCGTTTGTACCTGTTACTTTTTGCACATAATAACTAGTTCCCTCATCATCTGTCTGCACTGCATTATATGGTACAGAAAGAACATCTGCATTTTTTGTAAAACGATATTCAATTTTGCGGTCATACCAATACGGAGTTTATCACTCGGTGTGTTTAAAGTTATGGTAACCGTAAAGGTAACGTCATCATTGCTGCTTCCTGTGCTAAAAGATGACGAGCCACTACCGCCCATGATACTTCCTAAATCGAGTCCTCCAAGACTGCCGGAAAGATCGCCACTGGAACTTCCGGTTGCGATTGGTGATACCTTTTTGACCGTACCGGAAAGTTCTTCGTCTCCGGTTGCATTGGTCTTGATGACGACTTCCTGCCCTACCGCAATGCTGTTAATGTCGTACTCATCGATCTCGGTCGTGATATCAAAGGACTCCACATTGTCGATCACTGCGATCACACTGCCATTATAGGTGTCGCCCACCTCCACATTGACCGCCGTTACCAGTCCACTTGCCGTTGCTTTTACTACAGTTCCGTCAATCTGCTCCTGTAAGTCATCAATACGTTCCTGCTGGGTCTTGCCGGAATCCTCGGTAGAATCCATGGTATTGTTGTAAGTATCCACCGATCCTGATAGGTGTCGTTGATCCGCTTGATCGTATCCTCACGTTGAGAGACCAGACGATCGTGGGAGGACTTTCTGCTGTCTGCCGTCCTGCGGTCCGTATCCATCTGACGCTTTAAAGTATTGACCTGTGAATTGGCATTGGTATATGCAGTGCTTGTCTTATCCATAATGCTGTTTGCCATCGCCACCGCCTCATTGTAGGCTGCTACCGATTCATTGTAATTGTTTTCCGCACTCTGCCACTCATCATAGGCATCCTGGATATTGGTATCAACATCTGCCGATCCTCATCCCTGGTCTTTCCTGCCTGTTCCAGATTGCGTTTAGCACTATCCTTGGTGCGCTGCGTCTGCTCATTGGTATCCGCCAAACTCTCCTTGGCATCAGCGAGATTGTCCTGAAGGTCTGCACCGTCAAGAACGGCTATGACATCTCCGGCGCTAACCCTATCTCCCACCTCGACATTGACGGCTAAAACCTCCACGCCGGTCGTATCGGAAGCGATCTTTTTCCTCATCTGCCGCCACAAAAGTACCTGTCGCCGAAACACTTTCCATCAGTGTACGCTTCTCGACAGTCGCCGTCTCCTCATTGCTATCCGTCTGCTTCTTACCACCGGAAACAACGCCGATGATGATCGCGATGACAACGACCGCCACAATCGCGATTATGATGCATACTTTCTTATGCTCCTTGATCCATTTCATCTTTTTCTTTCTCCTTCTTTTCCTATGTAAAAAACTTCCATAATCAAACGATTTTGCATATGCTCAATTCTATAGGTTCAAACTGGAATATTCAAGAAGGCAATCGGAAAATTTTTATTAAAAAGTATAAACTCCCGCATTTTCTGTAAGATCTTCTTTTCCCTGCGAGAAACCTGTACCTGGGTCATGCCTAGTCTGCCTGCGATCTCTGTCTGTGTCATATTCTCAAAAAAGCGCATTTGTATCAGACGCTTTTCCTCCGCCGATAATGCCTGCATGGCCAAAGCAAGGATCTGTTCTTCCACGACTTCCTCCTCCATCGGCTTTTCCTTTCCCTCCAACTGATCCACCACAAGCACCTGACTTTCCCCAGAATCATAGGCAGTCTCATAGATGGAAGTGACCGGTCTGGCACTTGCCATGGCAAGGACAACATCTTCTCTGGTCAATCCCGTTTTTTCTACGATCCGATCCACAGAAATATCTTCCTGCCCCTGCTGCAGGGTCTGGATCTGCTTTCTGTGTTCTGCGATAGTCCGAGACACCTTGATGGGGTTGTCATCCCGCAAAAAACGGCGGATTTCCCCTAAAATCAGGGGAACCGCATAGGTGGAAAAGCGTACGTCATATGTAGTGTCAAAACGATCGATCGCCTGCATGAGTCCGATCATGCCAATTTGAAACAATTCCTCCTTATCCTTACCGGAAGATGAAAAGCGCCCCACCATGCTCCATACCAGGGGCATATTATCCACAACCAGCCTGTCTCTTTCTCCCTTATCTCCTCTTTGCGCACGTTCGATTCTTTCCGTGATTCCATCCATACTAGACCTGATCCTGCAAGCATTTCGTCATCGTAACCGTCGTACCGACTCCCAGGACCGACATCACATCCACACTATCCATAAAGGTTTCCATGAAAGCAAAACCCATGCCCGACCGCTCCAGTTCCGGTTTGGTCGTATAAAGGGTTCCCTTGCCTTTTTGATATCCAAGATCCCCTTACCAAAATCCTGCACACAGATGGTCAGCAGATTTTCCTTCATGCTACAACGCATCATGACATTACCTGTTTTCTTGTCATAGCCATGGATCACGGCATTCGTCACTGCCTCGGATACCGCTGTCTTTACATCATCCATCTCCCCCACAGTCGGATTTGCCCCCACCATAAAAGCAGAAACTACCATGCGTGCGAACGCCTCATTTTCTGAGATTGCATCAAAGGTTACTGTCATATGATTTTCCATGCCTACACCTCACTTTTTGATTTTCCTGATCTGACGGCACAACAGCGATCAGCCGTTGCAGACCGGAAATGCGAAAGATCTGCTCCACACGCGGGCTCAAATTGGTCGCCACCACCTGTCCACCGGAAAAACTCAAATTCCGGCTCCTGCCGATCAAAACGCCAATCCCGGAACTGTCCATAAACTCCGTATTGATAAAATCAAAAGATCAGGGTCTTCACATGATAAGTCTCGATCAAAAGGTCCGCCTCCTCTTTGAGTTGGGTTGCCAGATGATGGTCAAGTTCCTTTGGCACGACCACACGCAATTTTCCCTGCCCCATTTCAAATTTGTATTCCATCTGCTTGTCCTCCTATTTTTCCTGTTTATGAAATAGAAAAGACGTAGGGAAATATTTTCCTTACGTCTTTTGTATGCTTTCTTATATGAAATTCTCTCTTAGTTATTGGTAGTATTATCATCCCCGCCATTAGATTGTGCATAGGAATCTATGCGTTCCTGCGCCGTTCTTGCATGGGATGTATCCGGGTATTGCTCAATGACCTTCTGGTAATTTTCTATGGCACTGTCAAACTCCCAGGTATTCCACTGACACTCTGCCAGATAAAAAAGCGCATCACCGTTATGATAGGTCTGGTCGATAAATACCACCTGACCGAAACTATCCTTGGCAGTCTGATAATCCTGTCTCTGGTATGCCTGATAAGCCGTATTATAGGCATCTTCCAAAACCTTGGCATAGACTGCCGTATGGATCGATCATACATAGCCTGCCCTTTTTCTTCAAGCAGATCGATTGACGGAAGAAAGTGCCTCCCCTGCCTGATCCAGATTGGATGCGTCGTAAGCCTCCTTTGCCTCCATGAGTTTTCATAGGAGCCTACCGCATCTGACTTTCCGGTATATTGTTCCAGTTCTTTGTTGAGGTCTTCCACCTGCTTTTTCAGGCTGCTGACATTGGATGCACTATTGGTCAACTGTTCATTGGTATCGACCAAAGATGCCGCCGCATTCTCAGAAGCCGCTGGCGAATGGTCGGGATGACCAAAAAGAAACAGATCAAAAGTCCTATGACCAGTCCTACCAGAATATTGACCACACTGGCTCTGGTGCTGTCGATCATATCCCGGAAGGAATTGCTCGGCATAACGATGGTATCATTGCCATCCTGAAAAGAAACCAGATCATCCTTCTTACGCTTCTTTTTGTTCTGGTTGAGTTCTTTTTAATTTCTCGCGCACCTCTCTGGAATAACGCAGTGTGATGGTATTTCGCACATCGATCTTTGTTAGTTGCATTTAACTCCTTGCGCGCCTCATTATACTTGCCATCCTGAATATACAAAAAGAGCCAGCAACTGATGTCCGGCAACAAATTTAGGATTTAGGTTCAATACCTTGCGCAACTGGATAGTCGCCAGATCGCGGCTGCCCTGTCTGCAATACAAAAAGTGCCTGATTGTATTTCTTGGTTGTCTGGTTTAACTTATCAAGCATGCCAGGTGTATTCTGGATCTCGTCGAGATAGCGGTCTGCCAATGGATTGTCCGGCTCTAAGTTCTTACTGATGACCCACTCGCTCAGCGCCATGACAGTCTCGCCCAACTCAAAATATACCAGTCCCAGGAGATTTCTCGCCTGGGTATTGTATTTGTTGTATTTTAAACTCTTTTTCAAAGAAACGATCGCACCGGACAGATCGCGTACCTGCGCCTGCTCCAGACCGGTATTATACAAGGTATTGGACGATGCCAGAATGGTGCGATAGATCTTCAAATCACTGCCACAATGAGGGCATACGTTTTCATGATCCACAAAGGGTGCCACACATATAACATTTCATGTCTGCTTCTATCTCCCTCTCTTTTTGCTCTGTCATCTGCCGAAGGATATCCGTCAGATCCGTCAGATCTCGCTTCTGGATCTCTTCTTCCGCTTCTTCTACTTCCATACTTGGCTCAAACTTTTTTCAGTTCTTCTTCAAAATCTATCATTTCAGCCTCCAAACTACTGCTTTCTTCTATCTATCATAATGATTCTTTGTGAACATTCCGTCAAAAAATCTGTCAGCAGATGCTCTATTCATCGGAACCGGATCCAAGAGCGGATCCATACGGATACCGGTCATGGTCTTGACAAATTCCACACGCTTCTGAAAATCCGTCAGTTGTGCATACTGATGTGATCGCACCGTCACGCCGGAATATACGGTATCATAGGCACGCACCGTTGCTCCTCGTCCTGCCTCCATCAAGGCTTTCAGTTCATCAAAACGCACGCGGGCTTCCGCAACCACCGCTTCATCGCGGATACGGATACGCAGCAACTGCATACGCCTCGGATCTTCCTTGTAGGAAATTCCCTTCTTTTTTGTGCCAGAAGTTCAAAATCCTCGATCCCCTGTTTGATCTTGGCAATATTGGCATCAGGACCGGATCTTTGTCTGCAAGATCGACATTTCCTTGATGCGCTCCTCGTCAATCCCAACCATAACATGGGTCACGGTCCCAAACTTATTGCCGATCACCAGGGAAGATACGCCCTGCACCGCCGTCACATAGCCGCCGATGATAGCAGAACGCTTGCCTGCGGTCGTGATGACCTTGGAATCACAATTTACCAGACAGTTGAAAAGCACATCCGCGTGCAACATCCCCTTACAGGAGACAATGGCATACTCAATAAACTCTGCCGTAATCGCACCCTCTGCATGGATCGTGGTACGTTCTCCACCCTTGACACCGCTCAAAAGATAAATATCTTGTCCGGCGCGCAGGTCGCACAATTCCACCAGACCATCCACTGTGATCGATCCTGTCGCATGAATACGGATACCGTTTTTGACACCGCCATGAATTACCACATCGCCCTTGAAATCAATGTTGCCAATGCTCATATCCGCATCCTGGTCGATCTCATAGACAGGAGAAATATTGATCCGATTGTTCTTTAGGACGCATCTTACCATCCATATCCGCATAATAGTACAGATTGTCATCCGAACGATGAAAAACCACGTCCACCGATCGGTGGCATATCACGCATCATGCGCGGCTCGATCTCTTTGCCACGCACATTCATGCCCGGCATACCCATGACCGCAGGATGGTAAGTGGCGATCAGGTCACCCTCATGCACGACCTCGATCACCTTGATACTAAGGAAATCCGCAGATCCATCCGGTCGGATGGTCGGCTTCTTGGAGAAATCCTGACTAAAATGATATTCGTAGTAGCCATTGATCCCTTCCATGGGCTCTTTTCCCACAGCAACAATGAGTTCAGTATCAAAAAGAATCTCCTGGCACAAAGAGGAAAGCATATTCCTATCAATTCCATAGACTATCCCCTCTTGTGCAAGCATGTTCTCCAGTGTATCCACATCATACTGAGGCGCACTTTCCCCCTCAGCCGGAGCCGGAAAACGGATCGTCGCAAACATAGCCTTATTGTCAACACGAATGACCGGTTTCTTGGCATATGGATTCATCGGAGTTGTCATTTACGACTCCCTTCTTTGACCGCCGCTACCACGCGGCTGGTACCAAGTCTGCTTGCTCCCAGTGCAATAAAATCTGCTGCATCCTCCAAGGATGCGATACCACCTGCCGCCTTGACCAGTGTGCCATCTGTTACATGCGATGCCATCAGAGATACATTTTCTCTTGTTGCTCCTGCTTTTGAAAAGCCGGTAGAGGTCTTGATATATTCTGCCTTGGACTTGGACACCACCTGACACATGGAAATGATCTCCTGGTCTGTCAAAAGGCAGGTCTCGATGATGACCTTTAAGAGTCTTCCCTGGCACGCTGCCTTGACCTGATCGATCTCATCTAAGATGTCATCAAAACGTCCTTCCTTGACCCAACCGACATTGACGACCATATCAATCTCGCTTGCGCCCTTTGCCACAGCATCGGATGCCTCAAAGCACTTGGTAGCCGTCGTAGCGTAGCCATTTGGAAATCCTATGACCGTACAGATTGAAGTCTGCCATCCACGTAGGCTTCTGCTCTTTCACAAAAGAAGGAGGTATGCAGGCGGAAGCAGTCTCATAACGCATTGCATCATCCAAAACCTCTTGTATCTCCTCCCACCTACTGTCTACACGCAGTAATGTGTGATCTACCTTTGTAAGAATCTGCTTTACTTGTGCTGCATCCATTGCATATCCTCCTTAAAATAATGTGCCTTACTTCATCTGTGCCAGACGTGCGAGCACATCATCCATCATCTGCTGGTATTTATCCATCTTCGCGCGCTCCTCAGCCACCTTTTCTGCCGGAGCCTTATTCAGGAACTTCTCATTGGAAAGCATGCCCTTGCTTCGCGCAAGTTCCTTTTCCAGTTTTTCTTTTTCCTTGGTCAGTCTTTCCTTTTTCCTTCTCAAAATCTACCAAATCCTCGAGTGGAATATACATAACCGCATCCGGGATAACAACCGAAACGGCATCTTCGGTACGCCCTCTGTACCTGCCTGTACGCATACCTCACTAGCACCGGCAAGTGTCTGATAAGACTCTGTGATCTCGGTAAAGATCCCCTCACTGCCGCATCATCCGATGTGATGATGATCTTTTGCCTTGCGACTTGGCGGTACCTCCATATCGGTACGGAGATTTCGCATACCACGAACGACATCTTTGACTCTGTCGATCATAGCCTCTTCCTTTGGATAATGACGGTTCTCATCATATACCGGCCAGTCGGTCAGCATAATGGTCTCCTCCTCCGGATGCAAGGTGCAGAAGATCTCTTCTGTAATAAACGGCATGAACGGATGCAAAAGTTTCAGAGCATCGGTAAGGACGGTCTTTAAAGTCCAAAGTGCAGCATTTGCCGATACCATATCCTGATCCTTTGCGATACATACGAGGCTTAACGATCTCAATGTACCAGTCACAGAACTCATCCCAGATAAAGTTGTAGACCTTTTGTACCGCAATACCAAGTTCGTACTTGTCCATATTCTCGGTCACATCTTTTGCCAGTGTATTGACCTGTGAAAGGATCCACTTATCTGCAACGGCAAAGATCTGTTTCCTCTGGCTGGGTCAGTTCTACACCTTCTAAGTTCATCAGGATGAAACGTGATGCATTCCATACCTTATTTGCAAAATTGCGGCTCTGCTCTACACGCTCCCAATAGAAACGCATATCATTGCCCGGAGCATTGCCCGTAATCAGGGTCATGCGCAGGGCGTCTGCGCCGTACTTGTCGATGACCTCCAGGGGATCGATGCCGTTGCCCAGGGACTTGCTCATCTTGCGTCCCTGTGAGTCGCGCACGAGTCCATGGATCAATACCGTATGGAAAGGTGACTTGCCTGTGTGTGCGTAACCGGAAAATACCATACGGATAACCTAGAAGAAAATAATATCATATCCTGTCACCAGAACATCTGTGGGATAGAAATAATCCAAAATCTTCGGTCTTATCCGGCCAGCCCAGAGTTGAAAATGGCCATAGAGCAGATGAGAACCAGGTATCCAGCGTGTCTTCGTCCTGTTTCATGTGTGCACGCCGCCACACTTCGGACACTTGGTCGGTGCTTCGGATGCGCGTGCAACCACAGTCTCTCCACAATCCTGGCAGTAGTATGCCGGGATACGATGTCCCCACCACAACTGTCTGGAAATACACCAGTCGCGGATATTCTCCAACCAGTGCAAATAAGTCTTATCATAATTCTTTGGCACGAACTGCAATTCGCCTGTCTTGATCGCCTCAACCGCCGGGCTTTGCCAATTCTTCCATGGCAACGAACCACTGCGGCTTTACCATAGGCTCAACCGTCGTCTTACATCTGTCATGGGTACCGACATTGTGGACATGATCTTCAATACCAACCAGCAGTCCCATCTCGTCCATCTTCTGAACGATGACTTTTCGTGCCTCATAGCGATCCATGCCTTCAAATTCGCCACCATTGCTATTGATGGTCGCATCATCATTTAAGATATTGATGACCGGAAGATCATGACGCTTGCCAACCTCAAAGTCATTCGGGTCGTGTGCCGGTGTGATCTTAACGACACCGGTTCCAAATTCCATATCTACATACTCGTCTGCAATAACCGGGATCTCACGGTTCATAAACGGAAGCATAACGGTCTTGCCGACGATATCCTTGTAACGATCGTCTGCCGGATTGACAGCCACTGCGGTATCTCCCAGCATGGTCTCCGGACGGGTCGTAGCAAATTCTACATATCTGCCCGGCTCTCCAACGATCTCGTATTTCATATGCCAGAAATGTCCTGCCTGCTCTACGTGCTCTACCTCTGCATCAGAAATAGAGGTCTGGCAGACCGGACACCAGTTGATGATACGGTTGCCCTTATAGATATAGCCCTCATTATATAATTTAACAAAGACTTCCTCGACTGCCTTAGAACAGCCTTCATCCATGGTAAAACGTTCTCTCTGCCAGTCAGCAGAAGATCCCATACGCTTGAGCCTGACGGATGATACGTCCGCCGTACTCCTCGCGCCACTTCCAACATTCGTCTAAAAATCCGTCACGTCCCAGGTCATCCTTGTTGATGCCCTGCTTTTTTCAGATGCTCGATGACCTTTACCTCTGTAGCGATGGATGCGTGATCCGTACCCGGCTGCCACAGTGCATTGTATCCCTGCATTCTCTTGTAGCGGATCAGGATATCCTGCATGGTATTATCTAAAGCATGTCCCATGTGGAGTTGACCTGTGATATTTGGCGGTGGCATCACAATGGTAAACGGTTTCTTGCTGCGGTCTACTTCTGCATGAAAATACCCATTGTCCTCCCATTTTTTGTAAAGTCTGTCTTCCAACCCACTCGGGTCATACGTCTTTGCTAATTCTTTACTCATTTTATCTATTATTCCTTTCCGCATAGGCGGATCTACTCCTTGCCTATGTTACCATCTTATCTATATTATCTTATAAGGAAACAGGGGGAAAATCAACTGCCTTTTTCTCATTCCCGGTTAAATCCATAGGGTGTTTTGCTCCGCCATTTAAAAATCAGATTTGGCAGGAAAATATCTAGATTGCGCAGGGTAGAAAACGCCTTTGTCCCGGCACTGCCACCTCGAAACTTATCTTTATAGGAGATCGTCCGCCGCAAAAAGTCGGATATCTTTGGGATCCATGACCTTTTCTTCTTCCAGAACATGAATAAACTCATAGGTGGAGTCATCCATCTTCTTGGCGTCCGCAGACAAATTCTGTGCCGTATAACCATGCACATAAAGCGGCTGGTCTACAAAAAGAAAACGGTGTCCGCTGGCAAAGCAGAAGCAACCAGAGGAAATAATCGTCCGATCCGTTCTTTTTTTTCCTATATGCTGTGTCCAGACAGCAGGAATCATAGCCTTTGGGATCGGGCACTGTCCCGGTGAAACGATCTGTTTGCCAATGCGAAGATAGGTCTTGTAATCACCGACCAACTTTTTTATGGTAATCCGTGCGATACCATAAGACCTCTCCGTCCTTTTTGCTCCATAAGAGCATTTGAGACCAGTACCGGATAACGCATGATCGCGCGATCTTTTTGTCGGGAAAATTCCTGCCCCAGCGTCGCATGCACCTTATCTGCCTCCGTCTGGTATTTTTTCATAGTCGCAATAAAGGTAGCGACTGCATCCTCCCCGCAAGCGGTCGTCCTGATCCAGAAAAGATCGCATAGTCACCGGTGCAGAGAAAGCGCGTACGCGCGCCGCATGGATCGCCGTTTTGCTTCTGGTCGTAGATCCAGATATTGCAATCGCCACCGTCTTCCGGCAGGACAACGCTCTCCTCCGGACTGTCATTTATGATCGCGGCTTCCAGTTCATCCGCACTCTCAGATTTTTTCTGGTTTGCGCGGATCGTTTTTGTAATCTGCCATATAAGCATTTCCCTTATAAAAGGCAGTGATAATACTTACTTTCATCAAAAACTTGCTTCATATTTTCTGCCAAAAGAACTTTGCTTTGAGACAAGCGCCGCCCTTTTGCAGCCAGTTGACCGGTTCCATGTGCATGGTCGCCACTTCCTTGACGCGCGGTGCATCTTTGCTCTCTTCCTCTTTTTAACAGCCAGACATTAAAAAGGATCTCACTGACACGTCCAAAGAGTCTCGCCTCAAAGGCGCTCATGCTTTTCAGATCATCCTGCATGGCATCCTCTAAGTCTGCCAGGATCGGGAAAAGCCATTTGCAGTAGGCATCCAGATAGGTCCGCCGCATAATGCACATATTAAACATATATCCCCAGGTTGATGCGTAGACCTTTTTGCATGCTGCGTCATATTCCGGGCATTTGCTGTGAATGATCTCCTGTGCCAGATCCAGGTGCTTGGCATCCAGCGTGTGTGCATAGTGTGAATACAGGGATTCAATATAACACTTACGTTTTGTCGGCACGACGATGTCATAAGCCTCCATAAGATCCCGGCTTCTGCTGTCGTCAATACGCAATCCATCAGGTCGTTTGCATGCGCCTTCCGATAAGAGCGGCTCTTTCCTGTAAAAGTATCTACGGTAATGTACCAGACCGATGGCATCTGCATCCAGATTTTTCCAAGCCCAGTAGAGACCGGTCAGTTCGCGGTAAGTTGGATTTTTGCTGATATATTCTCGCCTGTATTGTCACACACAAGTCCTAGGATGCTGTCCTTTCCCTCTGCGCCCACTTGTAGGGGCAGATAGACAGATTCTGCCGGTGTCTTGTATGGCTTATGCATGGCAATGATGATCTTTGTTTGCATAATTTTCTCCAAATCATAGTTTTTTACATTATAGCATACTATGCAGGTGAATTGTTCAAGGGGATATGAAAATAGCCGTCATTACTGCAAATAATGACGGCTGTTCCTAAAACACTTATTTAATTTTCCGATCTTCATGCCATCACGCATCGCCATCGTCGTCATCTGCGATCGTATTGGCAAACCGCTGCGCTCGCGCCTGCCACTGCCGATACCACCACAACCACTGCAACGATAACAACAAACAAGATCAGTATGGCAAAAAAATCAAAAACCCCATCTCTGTCATTTTACCTACCTCCAAAAACAACTAAGCACAGTATAACACACCGGGATGGAAATTACACATGTTTGTTTTATTTTCTGTAATAAATAGAATTCCAGTTCATTTCATTCTTAAACTGACGGATGTTGGTGTCCTTATCAATATAAACTGCCTCAATGCCCATATTGGCAGCCCAATCCCCCATCTGCTCTGCGCTCAGATCATAGGAGAAGGCAGTATGATGTGCACCTCCTGCCAGAATCCAGGCCTCGGTGCCAACTTTGAGATTCGGCTGCGGTGTCCAGAATGCAGTTGCAACCGGAAGTTTTGGCATTGGTTTTTTCTGTCTTTTTGCAATCCACATCGTTGATGATCAGACGGAAGCGGTCGCCAAGATCAACCAGTGATGTTGCAATAGCAGGTCCGGTCTTTGATGTAAATACCAGTCTTGCCGGATCCTCACGCTCGCCCATACTCAGTGGCTGCTCCTTGATTGCGATCCTGCCGTCCGCGATCGTCGGACAAACCTCAAGCATATGTGCTTCCAGAACGCCTTCCTTACCCGGTACCAGATTGTATGTGTAGTCCTCCATAAAAGATGTTCCCTTGGCATCTTTGACTCCCTGGGTCATGATCTTCATGACACGCACCATAGCCGCGGTCTTCCAGTCACCCTCAGCACCAAATCCATAGCCTTTTTCCATCAGACGCTGGATGGCAAGTCCCGGCAACTGTTTGAGTCCGCCCAGATCTCCGAAGTGTGTAACGATCGCCTGATAATTTCTCTCTTCCAGAAAACGCTCAAAACCGATCTCTATGCCCGCCTGCACTGCTACATGCTGACGGAATTCTTTTTTTCGTCTCTGCCCTCAAGCAGTATGTCATACTTGCTGTAATATTCCTCTACCAAAGTATCAATATCTGCCTGTGATACGGCATTCACGGCTTCTACGATCTCATTGACCGGATAGGCATCTACTTCCCAGCCGAACTTGATCGTGCCTCGACCTTGTCGCCCTCGGTAACAGCAACATTTCGCATATTATCAGCCACACGCATCACGCGGACATGGCTGCTCTCGATCGCGCCCACTGCCGTACACATCCATGCGCCGTCTCCTTCTGGACATCCGCATCTTCCCAATAGCCGGCGATGACCTTGCGCTCCATGCCAAGACGGCTGAAGATATGACCATATTCACGATCGCCGTGCGCGGATTGGTTCTCATTCATAAAGTCCATATCGATGGTGTCATATGGGATCTCCCGGTTGAACTGGGTATGTAAATGCAAAAGTGGTTTGCGCAATTCCTGTAAGCCCAGGATCCATGATTTTGCCGGAGAAAACGTATGCATCCAGGTAATGATACCTGCGCAATTCGCATCCGTATTTGCTTCGTTAAAAGTTCTGCGGATCGCTTCATTTGTGATCATGGTCGGCTTCCAGATGACCTCGTATGGCAGGTTGCCGGATCTGTTCAAAGCCTCAACGATGATCTTTGAATGTTCTGCCACATGTGCCAGGCACTCCTCTCCGTACAGATCCTGTGATCCGGTGCAAAACCAAAACTGATAATTCTTCTTTTCTAACATGTCTGCTCCTTTCCTATATCTCGCTATTTTAGCGTAATCATTACTCTCTTACTGATTATCTTATGTCAAAGTCCAGATCCTGTCTTTTCATTTTTTATGAAGATAGGGTAATATTTTCAATTTCGTTGACACTGCTTTTTTTGCATGTTGTATGATGATGCCAGAAAGCGTGCCAAAGTACATATCCTTTGGCAAATACAGACAAAAGGAGCCGCCGTTTATGAAAGTAATGAATATTGAAAACCCGGAAGAATTTTTAAAAGTCATTGATGCCTGTGAAGGACAGGTAGAACTCGTCACCGCAGATGGCGACCGTTTGAACTTAAAGTCAAAATTGTGTCAACTTATTTCCCTGACGACCATTTTTCTTCCAGTTCCGCTATCCCGGAAATGGAGATCATCGCCCATGAAGCAGATGACTCCAAGCGCATCATGGATTATCTGATGCGTGGCAAAATATAACGCAACTTTTTTTTCATACTCCTTACAAAAGAAACTGACCGGAAAGTAAGTATTCCGCGTCAGTTTCTTTCTTTTTACCGATTCTGTTTTAACTTTACATAGGCTCCCGCCATATGTTCTTTTTTCGCCCAGGCGATCTCCTTGGCTCTGCGATAGGCTCCGCTGATATCTCCTCGCACCAATGGGGCATAGAGGATCTTTTGCCACGCGCCCATCCTCCGATAAGTGGCGGCGCAGTCTGCCATACAAAGGACCTTCCAGTTCAGCCCTTGCCCTTGCCATGACCTCGCGCTTGCTGTCGCCGTGCTGTATGCCTCTGACCATGGATGACTGGAAAGACCGGAAATATACCCCAGCCATGACTTCATGCAGGCGCATGCGCCATGCTCCAACGTCCAGGTTTTCCAACCCCTGTCTCTCCTTTGGTCATGCCCTCGGTCACCGTCTGGATCTTTCGCATCTGCATATTAAGGAATGCCTGTACTCTGGTCTTTTGCAGGGCAAAATATTCCGGCAGATACTTGTCCGTCAGGCGGCTCTGTCCGCGATTGGCATAATGGTACAAGACATCCGGCAACGTCAAAAGACTTTGCAATGCTCCTGCTGCCTGCACATTAAATAAAATATCCTCAATATGGACGATATTCTGAAACTGCAACTTGTGTTCCTGTAAGAAAGAAAGCCGGTATGCCTTATTCCATGCATAGCCAAACATAGTCTCATGCTCCAGTTCTATGATATAAGGATAGGCATAGGCAAGCGGTCTTTTTCCACCCCTGTGCGCCATCATGGATATGATCTGAAAAAATAATATAATTCCGGCGTCTTCTGCACCTGATAGGACAAGGCATTTTTTTTTGATAGTAGTCCTCGGTGTAGCCAAAGACGACCATATCCGCCGGCTGCTCGTCCAAAGCATGATAGAGCCTTTCCAAAAGGGTCTTTCCACGCCATCATCCGCATCCAGAAACAGGATATAGTCTCCGGCAGCATGAGAGATCCCGGTATTGCGCGCCATACTAAGCCCCTCGTTCTCCGGCTTATGGATCACGACATAGTCTGCTTGCTTGCCGCGAAAATGCATGTAAGTAAGACTCCGCGACCGCTCCCGTCTGATCTGTAGCACAGTCATCTACCAGGATCACCTCAAAGTTGTTATAGGTCTGTTCCAAAAGATCCTGCAACAATCCCGGCAGATATTCTTCTACATTGTATGCCGAGATCACCACGGAAAATTTGATCTGTCCTGTCATCTTTTTGCTCCTTATCTTTGCTACTTCTTATCATAATGCATAGGATGCGCTTTCGTCTACTGCTTTCTTTCCGTTATGTACTGAGGCGAGCCGGAAGTAGGTAGAAGTGGGCAGGACCGAAGGGGGGGAAGAATGTATTGGAGTGTAAATTCGTCGTATTTCTGAAAGAGGCTGCTTGTTTGAAATTGAACTGTCTTTGCACAGTTTCGACAGGCGGCGGGATATGTCCGTCGGTGGCAGATATTCAGGGGCGCCGCGCATAAGAGGTGCTAAGAACTTGTCATTAGACCTACAGAAAATTGTGGTAACCGGAGCAAACAAACGTCCTGTTTGGTTGCTCCTTTCGGGTACATCCGTGTACCCTCATTACCTGGTAATAACAAGTTCAAAGCACCTCTAATACGCTTTGCATTCATATCTGCCACCGACGAACACTATCCCAGAGCCTGTTTAACTTTGCAAAGACAGTTCTTATAAATAAAACAAACAGCCTCTTTCTAGAGATACAGAATTTCACGACGCGTTCTTCCCCGCCCCTTCGGTCCTGCCCACTTCTGCTTGCTTCCGGCTCGCCCCTATTTCCAACAACGAAAATGCCAGCGGGCAAAACCCTCTGGCATTTTCACACATTTTATTTATATTTCTTTTCCGGTGGAGCACAAGAACTACAACCGCCGCACGATCCACAGTCACCGGAGCATAAGCCTTTCCCGGATTTTTTCTTTTTGATCAAACTGTAAGATTGCTGAAACAATAGCGATCAGTACAAGTAATACAATGATTGTTCCCATATCATTCACCTCGAAACCGGCTCAAAAGAGCCACATTTTTATTTATTGATTGCTGCATATTTATCCTTGCGGAAGAGCAGATAGATAAAGCCGATCACAAAAGATAAATGCTACAACGGTTCCAAATCCAAAGACACCAGCCGTAAAGAGTGTTCCGATCGGTAGATGCACATTGCTACAATGTAAGCAAGTATACACTGATATCCGATTGCAAACCAGAACCACTTTGGATTGTTCATCTCTCTCTTGATAGCACCCATTGCTGCGAAACATGGTGCACAGAGAAGGTTGAATACCAGATAGCCGTAAGCGGCGATTGGTGTCATCACCTGCGCCAGATTGCCCCATACTTCGGAACCATCTTCTGCAACTTCTGCAAATCCATAAAGCATACCAAAGGTAGCAACAACGTTTTCTTTTTGCGATCAGACCGGATACCGCAGCAACTGCCATCTTCCAGCCGTTACCAGCCTTAGTCCAGCCAAGTGGTGCGAAGATCCATGCGATCGCAGTACCGATCTTAGCAAGAATACTTGCATCCAACTGCTCTGCCTCGAGCATTCCGAAGGAACCATTTGCCCATCCGAAGGCTCATCAGGAACCAGAGTACGATGGTGGATAAGAGGATGATGGTACCAGCCTTCTTGATGAAGGACCAGCCACGCTCCCACATACTACGAAGTACACTGCCAACGGTTGGCCAGTGGTAAGCAGGAAGTTCCATAACGAATGGAGCAGGATCGCCGGAGAACATCTTTGTCTTCTTCAAGATGATACCGGAACAAATAATTGCTGCCATACCTACGAAATATGCACTCCATGAAACCCATCCTGCGTTATCGAAGAAAGCACCTGCGATCAAAGCGATGATCGGCAACTTTGCTCCACATGGGATAAAGGTTGTTGTCATGATAGTCATCTTACGGTCACGGTCATTTTCGATCGTTCTACTAGCCATGATTCCAGGAACACCACATCCGGTACCGATCAGCATCGGAATGAAGGACTTTCCGGAGAGACCAAACTTACGGAAGATTCTGTCCATAACGAAAGCAACACGCGCCATGTATCCACATCCCTCCAGGAATCCCAGGAAGATGAAGAGAACTAACATCTGCGGAACGAATCCAAGAACTGCACCAACACCGGCAACAATACCGTCCAAGATCAATCCCTGCAACCAGTCAGCACAATTGATAGAAACTAAGAAGTTCTCAATTGCCGGAGGAATGATCTCGCCAAAAGTACATCATTGGTCCAGTCAGTCAGGAATCCACCAACGGTTGTGATAGATACATAATAAACAAGCCACATAACTGCTGCAAAGATCGGCAGACCAAGAATACGGTTGGTCACGATACGGTCGATCTTTATCTGAAGTGGTAAGGGCGCCCGCATGTGCCTTCTTGATACAATCATTGATAATGCTTCCAATGTAGTTGTATCTCACCTGTGATGATGGATTCTGCATCATCATCCAGTTCTTCTTCACAGGAAACAATATCTTTTTCGATATGTGCGATGATATCCTGTGATAATCCTAACTTTTCCTGTACCTTGGTATCACGCTCAAATAACTTGATCGCATACCAACGCTGCAGATTCTCATCATCAATGTTATGTAAGCAAAGTTCTTCGATATGAGCAAATGCATGCTCTACAGAACCATTGAAAGAATGCTTAGCCTTCTGAGACTTCTTAGAAGTAGCGGCGATGGCTCTTGCTGCTGCATCCTCTACACCGGTACCCTTTAATGCGGAGATCTCTACAACCTCAACACCCAGTTCTTCGGCAAGTCTCTTGGAATTAATCTGGTCGCCATTCTTGGCAACAACGTCGATCATGTTGATCGCAACAACAACCGGGATTCCAAGTTCTACCAACTGTGTTGTCAGGTAGAGGTTTCTTTCAAGTTGGTACCATCAACGATATTTAAAATGGCATCCGGATGCTCGTCGATCAGATAATTTCTTGCAACGACTTCCTCCAATGTATAAGGGGACAAAGAATAAATACCCGGTAAGTCAGTGATGGTAACTTCCTTATCTCCTTTGTATTTTCCTTCTTTCTTTTCTACCGTAACGCCCGGCCAGTTTCCTACAAACTGGTTGGCTCCGGTCAGGGGCATTAAACAATGTGGTCTTACCACAGTTCGGATTACCTGCTAATGCAATACGTACTCCCACCTTTTAGTCCTCCTTCACATCAATCATAGCTGCATCTTCTTTGCGAAGAGACAACTCATATCCTCTTACAGTAATTTCAATCGGATCACCAAGTGGTGCGACCTTGCGCACATATACTTCTACGCCCTTTGTGATACCCATATCCATAATTCTTCTCTTGGTAGCGCCCTCTCCGTTTAATTTTGTAACGACTGCAGACTGGCCTACCTTCACATCACGTAATGTTTTCATCTTGTGACTTCCTTTCCTTTGCCATTCTTTTTTTCCTTTATTTAAAAAGCACGTCTTACGCGTACCATTTAAACCATGATCTTAAGTGCCATTTCTTTTCCGATCGCCACACGCGAATCTTTAACATTGATGATCACATTGCCATCTGCCTCCGAAACGACGCTGACTTTGGATCCCGGCACAAATCCTAATTTTTTCCAGAAACAATCTCGTTTCTTCTTTGCCACCGACCTTTTGATCAGTTGCTCTTCTCCGTTGTTTGCCATAGCCAAAGGCATCATCTTACTCACCTTCCTCATTTTGTGCACAAATAAAACTTTTGTTAGTATCCGCTAACTCACGGTCAAAAAAGAAAAATGCCTGTTCCATGTGAGCAACAATGGTTAGCACTTTCTAACTACAGTGATATGTTAGCACAATCTAACTACAGTGTCAATCGCCTCACTTTAGAAAATTTCATAAATTTTCCGGTCCAGTAAGCGGTTTCCTGTATGATTTTTCCATTTTCTATTGCACTTCTTGGAAAAATGCTTATAATTATTTATACAGTTGTTTAACTAATAGGAGGTTTTTACATGAAGAAAGAACAAAGACTCAATCCGGACATTTTTGCAAAGGAATCTATCTGGAAACTCATGGTCAAAATGTGTCTGCCAGCGGTTATCACCATTCTGATCATGGTCATCTATAACATGGCAGACATCTACTTTATCGGACAGTTAAAGGACCCCTACAAGGTCACAGGGCTTTCCCTTTGCATGCCAATCACCACACTCTTATCTGCACTGGGCAGTATGATAGGCACCGGTGCTTCTTCCTGCATTTCCGTTGCCATGGGACGCGGAGATGACTCCAAGGTAGCACACTACTCCAGTTTTTCTTTTTATTTTTCCATCTTCATCGGCGCTGTTTTTACCGCCATCGTTCTCATATTCCAGACCCCCATTCTGGATCCGATCGGCACCAGTGCTAATACCAGAGGCTACGCAGCCTCCTACCTTAGTCTGATCATGCTGGGTGCACCGCTTACCATGCTAAATACTGCGACCGGTCAGATCATCCGTTGTGAAGGTGCCTCTGTATCTGCTATGGTCGGAAACCTTTGGGAACCATATTAAACATCATTTTGGATCCTATCTTTATTCTTGTGCTTGGCATGGGAGTTCCGGGTGCTGCCATCGCAACCTTGATCGGCACCGCCAGCAGTAGTATTTACTATATCGTTTTCATCATAAGAAAATGTAAACACGTAACCATTCATCTGCACGATTTTACACTGGGGCAAGGCGTTGCGACCGGTGTGCTTGCCATCGGTCTTCCCTCCGGTGTCAGTACGCTGCTCAACAGTATCTCTGGCATTTTTGAAAACAATCTTCTGGTCGCACACGGCGATCGTTATGTAGCCGCCTTATCCGTTGCCGGACGTGCCACCATGATCGTTGGCATGCTGCAAATCGGCGTTGCTATGGGTGTCCAGCCGATCATCGCCTACAGTTACGGTGCAAGAAATTGGAAACGTATGCGCGAGACGATCTTAAAAACCTCCCTTTGTAACCGTTATTCTCGGTCTTGCGCTCACGCTTTTGTGCCGTGGTTTTTCCACTACTCTTGTCAAGGCATTTTTGGATGATACGACGCATCCTTCCGCTTGGTGTCTACGTGATCAGCATTGGCACACTTTCCGGACCTTTATCGGTCTCTACCAACTTTGTACCACCTTTTTGCAATCAACCGAGAAGCCATCCTATGCGCTTTTGTATCTCTTCTGCGGCAGGGCGTGATCTTTATCCCGGCACTTTACCTTCTGGATTCCCTTTACGGATTCCATGGTATCGTGTGGGCGCAGCCGCTTGCGACCTTTATTGCCCTTGGGCTGGCGCTGATTTTCGCCTTGCATCACTACAAAAACTTCGCACACTTTCCGAAATTTAATGCCATTTTTTTGCAAAATCCGTGCTATGATGTCATCATAAGTTTATGGCTATCTCCCTTGCGAGATAGCAGATTGATCAAATTTAAGATAAGAGGATTATAGATGAACACGAAAACAACAGAAAATTTCAGGAAACAGATGCTCACATCTGCGCTACTTTTTTAGACTTGTTAGAAACGCATGATTTTGACAACATCTCCATTTCCCTGCTCTGTCAGAAAGCCGGCATTACACGCGCCACTTTTTATTCTCATTTTGGCGATATGAATCATTTTTTGATACTGTAGCCCAACGGCTTTTTTCTCGAATTGCGGGATGAGGACTGTGCAAACTTTCGAAAGATGGACTCACAGGGCGAACTCCACCATGCTTCCATACTATCGCTCTTTGAACATATTTTGAAGTACCGCTCCTTTTATCAGGTCTATATCACACGGGTATCACAGTTACCATTTCTGTCTGTTGTTGCCACCTTCGAACATACAGATGGCATTCACCAATACGCCGTCCGCCATGGTATCACCTCTGCGCGTCAGGCGAATTATTGTGCTATCTTTACTACACCGGGCTAACTGCCATGATCCGCATGTGGCTGGAAGACGGATGTCCGGAGACACCGGAAGAAATGTATCAACTTATGCTCTTTCAAGCCAAAGCAAATAAAAATATTTTTAACAAAACTGTTTTATTTTTCCGTCTGCTCGCTAATCTGCCTTCCCTCGTGATCCATATGGTAATTGTCGCGGTGGATGAGTTCCGAGATCGGCACGATCTCATAGCCCTGGTCGCGCAAGGAATTGATGACCGTTTCGAGTGCATCTCCAGGTATAGGTCGCACCATTGTGCATCAGGATAATGGATCCATTTCCCAGATGCTTGTGCTCTGTGACTGTCTGCACGATGGAAGATACCCCGTAATTTTCCAATCCAGACTGTCAACCCATCTCACGCGCCGTCGTGATGACCTCATTGTCATAGTCGCCATAAGGCGGACGGAACAAAACATATCATAGCCGGTGATCTCTTTGACCTTGTCATGCACCTGCTGCAATTCCGATTTACATTCTTCCACAGACAGTTGTGACATATTCTTATGATTTTCACTATGGTTTCCCCAGATCATGCCCCGCTTCATAGATGGCTTTTTACATCATCCGGGTAGGACTCGACCCAGCCTCCGGTCATAAAAAGGTCACATGCACATCATTCTTTTCAAAATCTCTAGTATCCGCGCCGTATCCTCATTTCCCCATGCCGCATCAAAGCGACAATGCCACCTTCTTTTCGTCCGTATCGACACAGTAGATGGGCAGTTCCCTGCCGCCAACGCTCGCCGATGTTGTCAGCGCATTGGTCTGATATTGTCCGATCAGCCCTATACTAAGACAGAGCAGACCCAGTACGACCAGGCCTGCTCTGATTTTATTGTTTTTATGTTTTTGATAATCAGCCATATGTTTCCCCAAGACCTTACTTGGTTTATCTTATGACCTGACTTTTTGCTTTTATGCATCCGATCGGAATAGGCATTTTTCATCTGATTGCTCAGTTCATAAAGAACCTTATCCAGTGTGTCTGCGTTTCTTTCTGCAGCATATCCGCGATCGCCTGATTTGCTTCATGGCGCAACTGACGACGTTTTGCCGCATCCTGCTCTTTTTTCGATCAAGGCATCGTATCTGCCAATCAACTCATGTCCCTTTGCTGCCACTTTTTTCCTGATATCTTTCGATATGGAAAATAGACTTTCCATAAGAAGCATCTGCCATGGCTGCGATCATGCGGCTGTTCCAATAGAAGTTGTCGGTCGAAACCTCCTTGGTCGTATTGGACATATATGCCGGTGTTTCTGTCACATCTGCGTAGAACGGCACCAGTACATTAAAGGCATTGGAAGCAAAAGGCAATCCACTGGATGACGCGCTGATCCTCCGTCGCATATGGGCGCATCTGTACGACAGATAAAAAGTCATTGCGGTTGATGCCGATAGAACGATACGCACCAGCCAGGGATTTGTCGCCGTAGGCTGCATAAGGATCATAAGGTGTCCCCTGAAATGCGCAGAAAGCACATATTTGACATCCTCTACCGTGACCTTTTTTCTCCGGTACCACGCACCATGGGATATCATCTGAAAACGGTGTAAAGTCTGCATCCGGTCCATCCCACTTGGCAGAATTCGGATTCAGATAACGCTCCATATACCATGCACGAGGCGTATTATACACATGATCAGAATCATCATGGCTGCCAAAAGCATCTCTTGGATTAAAATCGCCGTCCAGAGAAAGATCCAGATGATTTTTCTCGATAAATTCTGCCAGATCCGCAGAACACATAAAATCTTTCTGCTGACCCAAACCATCCTCAATATCAAAATAGTCAATGCCTAACTGATTTGGCATAACGACATAAGCATCATCCGGCACACGTCTGGCGATCCAATGATGTCCGCCGATCGTCTCCAGCCACCGGATCTCATCCAGTATCCTGGAAAGCGATGCCGTTCATCTCATAGGTGCCGTACTGCTCCAGCAAAGAGCCAAGACGTTTGACACCTTCTCTGGCACTACGGATATAAGGAAGTACAATGTAGACGATATCTTCTTCGCCGATACCTCCGACAATCTCCTCGGTATCCTCAGTCTTTTCCTGATAAACGACCAGATGATCTGCCCCAGGACACGCGGGTTGGAAGCGACGTCTCTGTTGCCGTCACGGCAACATGTGCCTCATTGACACCGCAGGCTGCCCAGATACCCTCGCCCTTCAAGGCATTTGGTACGGCAGTATAGCGCATCGGATCTTCCGGAAGTTGAATCTTTACATGGGAAAGTTCCGAAGTATATACTTTTTGGCTGTTTTGCCGGATCCATGGCAATAAATCTCTTTGGAGTAAAATGACCGGAACCGGAATCGTCGTTGCGGGCGATCATGGTCGAGCCATCATATGATGCATTTTTTTCCAACTAAAATTGTAGTACAAGGCATAATTTTGTTCCTCCTGATAAATATAGTTTAGGTTAACAAAAAATATGTGCAGTTGCACAAGATGCTAGTCTATGCCAACTGCACATTTTATATTAGTTACACAATATGTGCCTTTAACAGGTTCGTCGTACCTGCGATTCCAAGCGGTACACCGGCGGTAAGAACCACGGTGTCTCCCTCCTGGATCAGACCAGCCTCCTTAGAACGCTCAAGTGCATGATCGAAAAAGTTCATCTGCATCCTGCTTTTCCTCGACTTTCAGAGGAATGACGCCCCAGGAAAGATTTAACTGGCGGCAGACCTTATCTGACATACAGCCACCGATGATCGGGCTCTGCGGACGATACTTGGAAATCATGCGGGCAGTTCGTCCGGACTTGGTGACCGTCACGATACTGGTCGCATTCAAGTCGCCAGCCATCAGACAAGCAGTATGCGAGATCGCATCAGTAATGCTTGGCTTTTCATTGGTCTTGCGGGCACGCAGTCTTGAAATATAATTGATGTCCGCCTCTGTACGCAGTGCGATACGCACCATAGTCTCGACTGCCTCCACCGGATAATCACCGGCAGCAGTCTCACCGGAAAGCATGATGGCACTTGTACCGTCATAGATCGCATTGGCAACATCGGTCGCCTCTGCTCTGGTTGGTCTTGGATGGCTCATCATAGAGTCAAGCATCTGTGTCGCTGTAACAACCACTTTACCGGCATGATATGCCTTTTTTAATGATAAATCTTCTGGATGATCGGCACTCCCTCAATCGGAATCTCAACACCCATGTCACCACGGGCAACCATGATACCATCGGCTGCTTCAATGATCTCGTCGATATTCTGGATTCCCTGATGGTTCTCGATCTTGGCAACGATCTTGATGTCGTCGCCGCCATGCTCATGTAAAATATCACGTAATTCCTTGACATCTGCTGCGGTTCTAACAAAGGAAGCAGCGATAAAATCAAAAGTCTTCCTTTACTGCAAATACGATATCCTTGTAGTCCTTCGGGCTGACATAATCCATAGACAGTTCCACATTTGGTACATTGACACCCTTTTTATTGGACACCTTTACCACCGTTGATGACTTTACAGATAATATCGGTATCAGTAACATCCGTAACTGTCATTTCGATCAGACCATCATCATCAAAATATGTGTCCCCGGTGCTACATCCTTTGGCAGATCTTTTGTAACTGACAGAGACACGGTTCTCATCACCCATGATCTCATCTGTCGTCAGCGTAAAGGTCTGTCCTGCCTCTAACATAACCTTGCCTTCTGCGAACTCGCGGAGACAGATCTCCGGTCCCTTGGTATCCAAAAGTGCCGCTACCGGCAAGCTAATTTCTCTCGTGTTGCACGCAGTTTGGTCAAACGTCCCATCTGTTCCTCGTGATCTCCCGTGTGAAAAGTTAAAACGGGCAACGTTCATACCTGCCAACATCAACTTTTCCAGTACGCCTTCCTTTTCTGTGGAAGGACCCATTGTACAAATAATCTTTTGTCTTTCTGACCTGTTCCATTTCCTTTTCCCTATCCCTATTCTCAATTCTTATTTGCCGATCATGGTGCATTCTCGCCACCAATCGCAGCATCTGCGGAGAGTTTTTGTGATCAGCACCTTGCGGATCGCAGAATCTCCAATGTAATCTACTGCCGCCTGGATCTTTGGAAGCATTGTAGCAATA
>VOFG01001258.1_pt1 | contig 61002 bp, 62 predicted proteins | sample 5384171 | NCBI WGS metagenome assembly VOFG01 (sample SAMN12384726, study PRJNA508395) | human gut metagenome | isolation source: healthy gut F | host: Homo sapiens
AGCGTTTGCAGCCGGTCGCGGATCTTCGGCTGGTTCTGAAAAAATGCGAGCGCCTCTTCGACGGTCATGTCCAGCACCTCGGCAATATTCTTGCCCTTATAGTGCACCTCGAGCGTCTCGCGGTTGTAGCGCTTGCCCTTGCAGACCTCGCACGGGACGTAAACATCCGGCAGGAAGTTCATCTCGATCTTCAGCAGGCCGTCGCCGGAGCAGGCCTCGCAGCGGCCGCCGCGAATGTTGAACGAGAAGCGCCCGGCACTGTAGCCGCGCAGCTTCGCGTCCTGCGTGGAGGCGAAAAGGCTGCGGATATCGTCAAACAGGCCGGTATACGTCGCCGGATTGGAGCGCGGCGTGCGGCCGATGGGACTCTGGTCGATATTGATGATCTTGTCCAGATACTCCACACCGTCAATGCCGTCGCATTTCCCGGGACGGAACTTCGCATGGTTAAGCTTGCCCGCAAGCGTTTTATACAGCACCTCGTTGACGAGCGAGGACTTGCCGCTGCCGGACACGCCGGTCACGCACGTCATGACGCCGAGCGGGATCTGCACGTCCACGTGCTTGAGGTTGTGCTCGGTCGCACCGCGGATCACGAGCGCGTGACCGTTTCCGGTGCGGCGCTGCGCGGGCACGGGGATCTTCTTTTTGCCGGACAGATACTGCCCGGTGATGGAGCGCTCGCAGCGCGCGACCTCCTCCGGCGTACCGGCACAGACCACTTCCCCGCCGTGCACACCCGCACCCGGGCCGATGTCGATGAGATAATCTGCCGCACGCATGGTGTCCTCGTCGTGCTCGACGACGATGAGCGTGTTGCCGAGATCACGCAGCTCGCGCAGCGTGGCCAGCAGCTTTTCATTGTCGCGCTGGTGCAAACCGATGGACGGCTCATCCAGAATATACAGCACGCCCATGAGCGACGAGCCGATCTGCGTTGCGAGCCGGATGCGCTGGCTCTCGCCGCCGGACAGCGTGGCCGCCGAGCGCGCAAGTGTTAGGTACTGCAATCCGACGCTCTGCAGAAAATGCAGCCGCGAGCGCACCTCACGCAAAATACTGTCGGCGATCTGCGCATCCTTCTCGCTGAGCGTGAGCCGATTGAGAAACGCCAGCTCCTCCGTGATCGGCAGTGCAGTGAACTCCGAGATATTCAGCCCGCCGACCGTGACGGCCAGCACCTCCGGCCGCAGCCGCGCGCCATGACAGTCCGGGCAGGCCGTCTCCGCCATGCAGTCCTCAAGCGATGCGCGCATGGCATCGCTCTGCGTCTCCTGATAGCGGCGCTCAAGGTTGCAGACGATGCCCTCAAACGGGCGGCGCAGCACGCCGCTGCCGCGATTTGTATCATAGTGCAGGGTGAGTTCTTCATCCCCCGTGCCGTAGAGCAGGATCTCGCGCACGTGCTCCGGCAGGTCGCCGATGGGCGTTGCAAGATCAAAATGATATTTTTCCGCCAGTGCGTCGTAATACATCCGGCTGATGCTCTCATCCTTGACGCCGTTCCAGCCGCTCGCGGTGATGCCGCCGTCGAGGATGGACTTCGACGGGTCCGGAATGATGAGCGCCGGGTCGATGCGCAGCCGCGTGCCGAGGCCGCCGCAGGTCGGGCACGCGCCGTAGGGGCTGTTGAACGAGAACATCCGCGGCGTGAGCTCCTCGATCGAGATGCCGCAGTCGTCGCAGGCGTAGTTCTGCGAGAAGAGGATCTCGCGCTTTTCCTCCGGGATGTCTGCCAGCACGAGACCACCGGAGAGCGCGGACGCGATCTCCACGGCGTCGGTCAGGCGGCGGTTCTGATCCGGGCGGATAACGACGCGGTCGACCACGATCTCGATATTGTGCTTGCGGTTTTTGTCGAGCGGAATCGTCTCCGTAAGGTCGTAGATGCTGCCATCCACGCGCACGCGCACATACCCGCCGCGGCGGGCATCGTCGAACACCTTCTGGTGCTCGCCCTTACGTGCACGGATGACCGGCGCCAAGATCTGCACGCGCGTCGCCTGCGGCAGCGCCGCGATCTGATCGACGATCTGGTCGACCGTCTGGCGGCGGATCTCCTTGCCGCACTTCGGGCAGTGCGGCACGCCGACACGCGCCCACAGCAGACGCAGATAGTCGTAGATCTCCGTGACCGTGCCGACGGTCGAGCGCGGATTTTTGCTGGTGGTCTTCTGGTCGATGGAAATGGCCGGACTCATGCCCTCGATGGAGTCGACGTCCGGCTTGTCCATCTGGCCGAGAAACTGGCGCGCATACGACGACAAACTCTCCATATAGCGCCGCTGTCCCTCGGCAAAGATGGTGTCGAACGCAAGGCTCGACTTGCCCGAGCCGGAAAGGCCGGTCATGACGACCAGTGCATCGCGCGGAATTTCCACATCAATGTTCTTGAGATTATTCTCCCGCGCGCCTTTGATTACAATATGATCCCGCATGGGTGCCTCCGTGGTTGCTTAGGATTCTATGGTCAGCTCCGCTGTGCCCGCACGCACGAGCGCGATGAGCGCCTGCGGCGCGACCTCGACCTGATAGCCGATCTTGCCGGCACTGACAAGGATGGTCTCCTGCGCGAGCGCCTGAGAATCAAAGACCGTGCGCAGCTGCTTTTTCATGCCGACCGGCGAGCAGCCGCCGCGCACATAGCCCGTCAGGGGCGTGAGCTCGGACACGTGCAGCATGGCAATGGACTTCTCCCCCACGGCCTTCGCCGCTTTCTTGAGGTCGAGCTCGCACGCGACCGGAATGACGAACACGTACGGCGTCTTGCTCGCGCCGCGGGCAACCAGCGTCTTGAACACCTTCGCCGGGTCCATGCCCGTCATCTGTGCGACGGTCACGCCATCCACCGCATCGTCGCCGTGCGGATATGTGTGCGGCGTGTAGGGCACCTTCTTCTGGTCGAGCAGACGCATGACATTTGTTTTTTCGATGGATGATTTCGCCATGAGACATTCCTCCGCTGATAATAACACTTTATTATATCCGATTTTCCGCATAGTTTCAAGGGATTTGGCGCAAAAGCGTTGCCAACCGGCGCGGTTATGCTATAATACGCTCAGTATGAAACCGGAGGGATGACCGATGCCGGATAACACGATCCGCGGCCGCTTCGCACCCAGCCCGAGCGGGCGGCTGCATCTGGGCAATATGCTGACATTTCTGCTTGCATGGCTGGACGTGCGCGCACGCGGCGGGACGATGGTGTTCCGCCTTGAGGATCTCGACCCGGAGCGCAGCTGGGAGCACTATGCTGACCTGATGGCCGACGACCTCCTCTGGCTTGGGCTCGACTGGGACGAGGGCTGGCGCCCCGGCTCGCAGGACTGCCGTCAAGGCGCGCGCGCACAGCGCTACACCGCCGCGCTGGATGCATTGACCGAGCGCGGCATGGTGTATGACTGCTATTGCAGCCGCGCAGAGCGTCTGGCCGCGAGCGCACCGCACCCCGGCGAGCCGCGCGAGGCCGGCTGCCCCTGTCGGACGCTGTCAGAGCAGGAGGTGCAAAAGCGCCTGCGCATGGGTCGCCGCGCGGCGAAAAAACTTGCGGTCACGGACGCGGACATTGCCTTCGTTGACGCGCACTACGGTCTGCAGGCAGCCGAACTGCGGCACGGGCGCGACGATTTTCTCATCCGGCGCTCGGACGGCGTATTCGCCTACCAGCTTGCCGTAAGCGTGGACGATCTCGACATGGGCATCACGCGCGTTGTGCGCGCACGCGACCTACTCGACTCCACACCGCGGCAGATCTGGCTGATGAGAACGCTCGGCGGCAAGGCCCCGGAATACGCACACGCGCCGCTGCTCGTCGCGCCGGATGGGCGCAAGCTCTCCAAGCGCGAGGGCGACCTGAACATGGAGGCCCTGCGGCAGAAATACACACCCGAGCAGTTGACCGGAAAGCTCGCCAAGCTCGCGGGTCTGCGGCCAACGGACGCGCCGGTGACGGCAATCGAGCTGGCAGCGGACTTTTCCTGGGACAAGGTCCCGCGCGCGGACATTCCGATCCCGCCGGATTTTTTAATATGAGACGCACGGTGGGCGCATCCAGACGGATGCGCCCATTTTCCATGCAGTTATTTTTTCAGCAGCCGGTCGCGCATGGTATTGTGCGCGGCGAGCTCGGCCGCATCGTCCAGCGGCTGGAGTTCCAGATTCGGATAGCGCTGCTGCAGCGCTGTCGTGAGCAAATGGTCGCAAAATGCCGGATTTTTCGGAAGCACCGGGCCGTGGCTGTATGTGCCGAAGACATTTTGATAGCGTACGCCCTCATAGCCGTCCTCCCCGTTGTTGCCGCCGCCGACGAGCACCTTGCCGAGCGGCGACACGCCGCTGCCAAGATAGGTCTTGCCGCTGTGGTTTTCAAAGCCGACGACCGTGCTGCCGCCGGACTCCGGCAGGCACTCAAAGAGGAAGTTGCCGATCATACGCTCCTTCGAGCCGACGGTGTAGTAGTCGATCGCGCCGATAAAGTCGCACTGCTTGCCGTCCCACGTGCGGTAGTAGCTGCCGAGCATCTGGTAGCCGCCACAGATGGTCAGAAACGTTTTGCCGTCGGCAATGGCAGCCTTGATTTCGCTGCCCTTTCCGGCTTTCAGGTCAGACAGGAGCACCTCCTGCTCAAAGTCCTGACCGCCGCCGATGAAAAAACAGGTCAAACTGCGTAAAATCCGCCTGCTCGCCGACCGTAACCTCCGTCACCTCGGCGTCGATGCCGCGCCACTCCAAACGGCGGCGCATGCAGAGAATGTTGCCCCGGTCGCCATAGAGGTTCAGAAGATCCGGGTACAGGTGGCAGATGCGCAGGGTCTTCTCGCTCATTCCCAGAACTCCTTTCCGCCGAGCCGCTTTTGCAGCCGGCCGCGCAGATCCAGCATGGACGTATACGTCGGCATGATGAACACCGGGTATTCCGACGCGCACATGGCGTCGATCAGCGGGTCATAGTCATAATACACCTGAATTTTCGTCTCGTCCACGCCCGCATATTTCAGGCGCAGGCGCAGCTCGTCGGCGCGCGTGCCGGACACGAACACGTGGCGAAGATGCTCGCCCATGGCGGCGAGCCGCTCAAAGTCCGCGTCCCAGATCCACGAGATGTCCGTACCGTCGGCGTCCCGGTCGTTGAGGCAGACGACAAACGTCGCGTCCTCGTTCAGCCCGGCGAGATAGCGCATGGTCTGGTTGCAGCCCGCGGGGTTTTTCACGAGCATCATGCGGCCGGGCGTGCCGCGCAGGTCGAATTTCTCCATACGGCCAAAGCCGCAGCCGAACGCGCCGAGCGCGTGCACGATCGCCTCCGGCGTGAAGCCGAATGCGTACAGCGCAGCCGCCGACCCGACGGCATTGTAGATGTTATAAGCTGCCGGCAGGTTGATGTGCACGGCGTACTCCTGTCCGCCGATGGCCATGGTGACATCGCTCGTGTCCACGCCGAGATTCTGCACCGCTGTGACGGCGACCTGCGGGGCTTCGCGGTGGTAGCCGCACTTCGGGCAGCGAAATGCGCCCAGATGCCCGTAAGTACGGTAGTCGTAGACATATTCCGTCTTGCAGTGGATGCAGTGCGGCGCGTCGGAGATCTCCGTCAGGTCGTCACCGCCGAGCGGCACATTCACGCCAAAGCGCACGACCGGGTTCGGCACCTGCGCCGGGATGGACGCGATGAGCGAGCAGTCGGCATTGATGCACAAAACGCTCTCCGGCGTGTGGCGGATGCCCTCGAGGATGTTATTGAGCGTGTGCGTGATCTCACCGTAGCGGTCGAGCTGGTCGCGGAACACGTTCGTGGCCACGATGACCTCCGGCTTGAGGTATTTGAGCACGGTTTTGGACGCAGCCTCGTCGCACTCAATGACGGCAAACTGGCACTTTGGCCTGCCGGTCAGGGTGCTGTGCATGGCAAACTCCGCCGTGATGCCGGAGATGAGGTTCGCGCCCGAGCGGTTGGCAAAGTAGTTAAGGCCCGCATCGGCAAATGCCTGCTCGATCATGCGGGAGCTGGTCGTCTTGCCGTTCGTGCCAGTGACGAGGATGACGCGCACTCCCCGCGAGAGCACGCCAAGTACCTGCGGGTACACCTTGAGCGCCACGCGGCCGGGAAACGCCGTGCCGCCGCGGCGCAGCAGCCGCAGCAGCCCGCGTGCAAGCTTACACAGCAATACTGCAAAAAAAGTTCGGATTTTCATTCGTTAGGGTCACTCCGTGATGATTTCGCATCTGTCAGCAGATGCTCATTTTGACTGTTTTTCCGGCCAGAGTCAGCATATCGCGCAGCTCCTGCACCAATTGCAGCTTGCGCTCAAAGCTGAACTCCGTATCCTGCTGGGCGAGGTTGCTCGCGTTGCCAAAGAGGACATTGACCTCCGTCGCCTCCTCAAGCAGTACGAGCGCGAGCTTGGACGCGCCGTCCTTCATGCGGGCGAGCTCGAGCGTGTACATACCATCCGCGAGGTAGTCCTTGATGCGTTTCATCGTCACATTGACCGTAACGACGCCCTCGGTCGTCAGATCCACACCGTGGATCTCGCTCATCGGCGGCACCTCCTCCGTGCCGCTGCCGGGCAGCGTATGCACCTTTACGCCCAGATATGACGCGACAGCGTTGGCCGTGGTGCCGCCGCAGACAACATGCTTGCCGTCCTTGCCGAAAAACAGGCGCATGGTGCTCAGATCATCATCCTTGCTCTCGGGCGGGCCGATCATGACGTTGACCGGACAACGCTCACGCAGGCGCGCGACAACAACAGTCGTATCATCATGCATGGCGTCCATGTCCAGCGTCTTGACGGTCGAGAGGATACTGGCCGCCATGCGCTGTGAGGAGACGGTGGGCGAATAATTGCGCAGGATAAAATCCTCAATGTCCTGACGCGCCCAACCGGCGTCCGTCGTCACGCCGCGCCCGGCCTCCGACACGCCGTCGCTGAAGAGTACAAGCATATCGCCCACGTCAAAATGCAGGTAGCTCTCGTGCAGCTCCTTTTCCTGAATGAAATTGACGGAGTAGTTGTATTTCCCGATCGCGCCGTTGTGCACGAACACAGCGTTCGGGTTGTCATACTGGATCAGGCGCGCGCGGGTGCCGGCCGTCTGCAAGATCGTAAAGGTCGCATAGGCGAGCTTGCGCTCCCTGCACATGGGCAGCGTTTCCGCCACGGTCGTAACGCACTCGTCGATCGGCACATTGCCCTTGAGCATGGTCGTGAGCATGGTCGTTGTCAGCGTGGAGAGGATGTTGGCCTTGACGCCGCTGCCGAGACCGTCGGAAAGGATGACCGTCGCGTCATTGTCGTCCCATTCGAGCGCACACTGATCGCCGCAGAGCGTCTCCCCATTTTTGTTGCGGCTGATGACGCTGATGTCCCAGACCGTGTTCCTGCAGCGATTCGTTCGTTTACGCATCATCATCGCCGTCCTCATCAAGCATGATGGCTTCCTTCAGATCGTGCACAGCCACCTTGGTCTCCGCCGCCGTTTCACCGAGCAGACTTGCGATCTCGTGGACGATGCGCAGCTGGTTTGCAATGATATCGTCCGCCAGATCGGCCGCATGGATCTTCGTCTTCTGGATCTTGTTGCGGCGCTGGCGCGCCTTGGTCACGTCACGCATGATGCAGGTAAAGAGCGTCCGCTCCGGATCGCAGATGAAGATGCGCTCGAGATAGACGTTGTAGTCAGCGAGAAAGACCTCGTCCGTGACCTGTGTCTCGTCCTGACTGATCATCTTCACGAAGTCGTACTCGTCCATGATGCGCGACACCGGATATCCGATGATGTCCGCCGGGTCTTTGATGCCGAAGATCTTGCAGGCAGCCTTGTTGATCTGCTTGACCTTCAGCTTCTTGCCGACGGTGACGATGCCTTCCGGCGAGACGTTGATGATCTTCTCGGAATAGGTCTCGGCGCGCTCTTTCATGTACGGCATGCACATGCTGATCTCGGCGCGGCCCTCATAGACGGCGATGGCCTTGTCGCGGCAGGTGCGATAGCCGCACAGGCCGCAGTTGAGTTCATCCGCCGGGCTGAATTTGCCCATCTTGCGCAGGATGCCGTTGATGACGGACTCGGGCGGCAGGTCGGTCGGTGCTTCTTGTCCACGAGCACACGGCGCATATCCACTGGCTCTTGAATGTCAAAGTTTTTTCCGCCGCCGGCGCTCTTGATCACGCGGCGGCGCGACTCGAGCAGGTTCGTGTGCTTCTGCCGGAAAGCAAGGCCGCCGACACAGTTGCCGTGGCAGGCGGCGATTTCAATGAAACAGTTGCGCAGTTCACCGTTGACGACGCTCTTGAGCGTCTGAATGCTGTCATCCAGACCGTCGAGGAACAGATAATCGCGCCCGGAATCGAGCGACATGGAATGCAGAACGCCGTTCGTGATCGTGTAGCCGCGCGAGAGCAGCGGCTCATCCGCCGGCACATTGGGGTTGACGGCAACGCCGGCCTCGTGCATCCAGTCCTCGAGTTCCGTGAACGTAATATCATAGTCGGCGCCGACGCTCTCAAAGCGCGTCGTCTCCTCTTTCTTGGAAATGCAGGGGCTGACATAGACAATGGTCGCGCCGGGATAGCGCTTGCGCAGCAGCACGGCGTGCGCCTGCATCGGTGAGAGCACCGGGGCCAGATACGGCAGTGCCTCCGGCAGGTGCTTTTCCACATAGAGCACGATCGTCGAACAGCCGGACGTAATGATTGGCGCATCACCCGGCTGGGCGGCGAGCTTTTCCAGCTCCTTCTTGACCAGGTAGGCGCCCTCCGCCGTCTCGTGCGCCGCTGCAAAGCCGAGCTTTTTGAGCGGCTCGGCGATGCCCGCAAAACCAGGAGTATCAAAATAGGCGATGTAGGAGGAATCGACGCTCACAACGACCTGCTGGCCGGACGCGATCAGTTCCTGGATCTGCGCGACGTCGCTGATGTCCTCCTTGGCGTGCTGCGGACAGACGGACACGCAGTTGCCGCAGAGAATGCAGTCGCTGGAAATGATCTGTGCGTGACCCTGATAGACGCGGATGGACTTGACCGGGCAGAACCGGACGCATTTGTAGCAGTTTTTGCAGTTGGCCTGTTTGAAACGCAGAACATCCATGTAGCTCCCGCCTTTCTGTGAAAATTCACTTCGTATATGTTCTTTTAATGTAGCACAAAACCGCGCGGGACACAAGCCCCGCGCGGTCATCCGCAGGCTGATTCAATTTTCCCGGCAAAGGTCGGCGCGCTCCGCAACTTGAAACCGCGCAAAGTACGTCTCCTCCATCGGAATCCAGACGTTTGTAAACATCGGCAGCATTTTTTCACCATTGCGCGCAGCAATGCGGCGGTGCTGCTCCTCCGGGCCGACCGAGAGGAACACGTGCAGGTCATAAAGATCCCACAGCGCCGGATGGCAGGAATAGGACCCCTCGATGAGATTGACCGGCCTTGCCTCCGCGTGAACCGGCGCGCACAGCTGCTGCGTTCGGCAGTCATAAGGGCGATACGTCACCGGCGCGCCATCGCGCAGCGGACGGAGCACCTCAGTCAGGAAACGCTCGAAGTCCACATTGCCGCCCGGCTGACGCAGGCGCTCGGGCGTGCGCTGCTCCGGGCGGAGGAAAAAGTCGTCCATATGAAACACATTGCACGCCAACTGTGCCTGCAGGGACGCGGCCAGCGTGGTCTTTCCGGCGGCGCAGCGGCCGTCAATGGCGACAAGCACGCGCGGCTGCGCGGCCGCGAGCGCACGGATGCGCCGCAGAAGAGCGGGTTCAAAATCAGTCATACACAGCACCTGCCGTCAAGAGGATGTCTTATCATAATCCTACAGGCACGCGCTGTCAAACCGGGGATTTCCAGCGCGCAGAAAGCCGCCGGCAGACACCGCATCGGCATCCGCCGGCGGCGGGAACGGCTTATTCTTCGACCTTGCCGGTCAGCGCCTCCGAGAGCGTGCGCCAGCCGAGCATGGCGCATTTCACACGCGCGGGCATATGCGCGATGTCCTTGAGAGCCGAGGCCTCTTCGAGACTCTCGATCTCTTCCTCGGTCGCCTCGCCGTGGATCATGCGCAGGAAGGTGCGGCCCATTTCCAGCGCCTTTTCCTTCTTCTGCCCCACGATCATGCCGAGCATGATATCGGCCGACGCCTGCGAGATGGCGCAGCCGTCGCCGACAAAGCCGCCATCGGTGATGACATCGCCGTCGGTCTTGAGCTTGAGGACGATGTTGTCGCCGCAGCTCGGGTTCACACCCGCGAGCGCAATGTCCGCGTCCGGAATGTCGTGCTTGAACTCCGGATGGATGTTGTGCTCGGTCAGGATCTCATTATAGAAGCTTCTATTTTCCATATCCCATACGCTCCCTCAGGGTCGAGAGGCTCTCAAGGAACCGGTCGACATCCTCATCGGTGTTATAAAAGGCAAAGCTGGCGCGCGCCGTCGCGTTCAGACCGAGGTGCGCGAGCAGCGGCTGCGCGCAGTGGTGACCGGCGCGGATGTTCACACCGTCGGACGCCATGATCTCGCTGATGTCGTGCGGGTGCACGCCGTCGACCGTGAAGGTGATGATGCCGTTGTGATCCTCCGGGCGGTCCGTACCGAGCACGTGCACGTGCGGCACGGCCAGCACGCGCGCGAGGGCGTTGGCCGTCAGGTCGTGCTCGCGCTGCTGGATGGTGTCAAAGCCGACGCTCTGCACGTACCGGATGGCGGCAGCCAGACCGGCCGCGCCGGCGGCATTGACCGTGCCGGCCTCGAACTTATGCGGCAGCTCGGCATAGACAGCGCCCGTGCGCGTGACGGATTCGATCATCTCGCCGCCGGAGAGAAACGGCGGCATTTCCTCGAGCAGGTCCTCCCTGCCGTACAGCCCGCCGATGCCCATCGGGCCAAAGACCTTGTGCCCGGAGAAGGCGAAGAAATCCGCGCCCAGCTCCTGCACGTTCACCGGCATGTGCGGCGTGCTCTGCGCGCCGTCCACGACCATGACCGCGCCCTTCTTGTGCGCCATGGCGGCGACTTCCTTGAGCGGGTACTTCCGGCCGAGAACATTCGACACCTGCGTCATGGCGACGATCTTCGTGCGCTCGGTAATGAGCGATTCGATTTGCTGAAGATCCACACTGCCGTCGGGCGCGCACTCGATGAACTTCAGCTCCGCGCCCGTCTGGCGGCAGACCATCTGCCACGGCAGCAGATCGCTGTGGTGCTCCATGATAGACACGAGCACCTCATCGCCCGCCTTGACGTGCGTCAGGCCGTAGCTGTAGGCGACGAGGTTCAGGCCCTCGGTCGTGTTGCGGGTAAAGACGATCTCACGCGCCGAGCGTGCCCCGATGAAATCGCGCACGGTCTCGCGCGCCTGCTCATAGATATCGGTCGCCTCCACGCTCAGCGGATACAGCCCGCGCAGGGGGTTGGCATTGTGGCAGCGGTAGAAATCCGCCACCGCGTCCAGCACGCACTGCGGGCGCTGCGCCGTGGCCGCGTTATCGATATAGGCGACGTCCGTGTGCTGAAAGATCGGAAAATCCTGCTTATAATCATACGTCATCGTTGAGTTCCTCCTCCAGCGTCTGAAGAATCTGCGCGCGCAGCACTTCATCGTCCACCGTGCGCGCAAAGCGCTCGATCGATGCGCGGGCCAGGATGTTTTCGGCCTGAGCGCGGGAGATGCCGCGGCTTTCAAAGTAAAACAGCGTCTCGTCATCGAGCTCACCGATGGTCGCGCCGTGGTTGCCGACGACATTTTCCTCGGCGCAGAGAATGAGCGGCACCGTCTTGTTGACAACATCGTCGCCGAGCATGAGCACGGTCTCCTTCTCGTTGCCGACGGAGTTCGACGAGCCGGTCTTGAAGTCGATCGTGCCGCGGAAAACTTTTTTCGCCGCATCCTTGAGCGCGCCGGACGTGTCGATCTCGCACTCGGTGTTTTTGCCGTAGTGGTTGACGACGACGTTGACGTCGATCGTCTGGCTGCCGCGGCCGAGATAGCCGATCTGCGCCGAATAATGGCTGCCGTCGCCGACAAGCTCCGTGTCATTGTCCGAATACAGGTCGCCCCTGCCCATGAGGATCTGCGTCATGTCCACGCCGGCGCCGGGCGCACAGTCGGCGTCCGTTTTGGCGTAGAGCAGCGCGCTGTCCTGCGCACAGAGCACCTGCACAAGGCGAAGAGACGCGGCATCGTGGAGCTTGAACGCCGTTTCTACGGCGAAGCTGCCCTGCGTATCGAGCACCATATACACCGTTGCCTGCACGTCGGCGGCCACATCGACCGCGATGTGCTTGCGGCTGAAGCCGGCCGCACCGGTCAGGTCGATGTGCAGCGGCTGCGCCTGATTTTCCGCTGTAATTGCATAGGAATCCGTCCCGAGATCGGCCGTGTCGGCCACATTCCACGGGATGGTCGCTTCGTTGACCTGGAGATGGTTCCACGTTCTGGTCGGCAGTTTGTTGACGACCAGCTGTTCACTCGTATTCACGATATTCCCTCCTTTCGGAATGTTGGTCAGCCAATGCTGCCCTTCATCTCGAGACGAATGAGATTGTTCATTTCCACCGCGTACTCCAGCGGCAGCTCCTTGGAGACGTTGTCCGCAAAGCCGCTGACGATCAGCGCGCGGGCGTCCTCCTCGCTCATGCCGCGGCTCATGAGATAAAACACCGCCTCGTTGCTGATGCTGCCGATCTTTGCCTCATGACCGACGGCAGCGTCCTTCGTGCGGATGTCCATGGCCGGGACGGTATCGGAGCGGGACTCGGAATCGAGCATCAGCGACTGGCAGGACACGGAAGATTTTGCGTGCTTGGCGCCCTTCTGCACCACGACGCTGCTGCGGAATGTGCTGATGCCGCCGCTCTTGCTGATCGAGCGCGTGTTCATATACGAGCTTGTGTTCTTGCCGATGTGCACGACCTTCGCACCGGTGTCGAGGTTCTGCCCCGCGCCGGCAAACGTGACGCCGGTGAATTCCATCTTGGAGTTATCGCCTTTGAGCACGCTCATCGGGTACAGGCAGCCGACATGAGACCCGAACGAGCCGGAAACCCACTCGATCACGCCGCCCTCTTCCACGAGCGCGCGTTTTGTATTGAGGTTATACATATTTTTCGACCAGTTCTCGATGGTCGAGTAGCGCAGCTTAGCGTTCTTCTTCACGTACAGCTCCACGCAGCCGGCGTGGAGGTTCGCAACGTTATATTTCGGTGCCGAGCATCCCTCGATAAAATGCAGACTCGCGCCCTCATCGACAATGATGAGTGTGTGTTCAAACTGGCCAGCACCCTTGGCGTTCAGACGGAAGTACGACTGCAGCGGGATGGACACCTGCACGCCCTTCGGCACATACACGAACGAGCCGCCGGACCAGACCGCGCCGTGCAGGGCCGCAAACTTATGATCGCGCGGTGTGACGAGCTTCATGAAATACTTGTGCACCATATCGGCGTACTCGCCCTTGAGCGCGCTCTCCATGTCGGTATAGACGACGCCCTGTGCAGCCACTTCGTCCCGGACGTTGTGATACACGAGCTCGGAATCGTACTGTGCGCCGACGCCGGCAAGCGATTTGCGCTCCGCCTGCGGGATGCCGAGACGCTCGAAAGTATCTTTAATATCCTGCGGGACGTCCTTCCAGTCGCTTTTCATGTCGGTCTTGGGACGGACGTATGTTGCAATGTGATCCATGTCCAGCCCCTCGATGGACGGGCCCCAATCCGGGATCGGCATCTCGTTATAGATCTGCAGCGACTCCAGCCGGAACTGCTGCATCCAGACCGGATCGTCCTTTTCCTTGGAGAGCGTGTCAATGATTTCCGGCGTCAGGCCCTCCTGCATGCGATAGGCATCGTCCTCTTTGTCGCGGATGTCATAGACGCTGCGGTCAATGTCCGCGACCTGACTTTTTTCCTTCATTCGGATCGCCTCGCTTTCAGTCAGCCTGGATGCCGCCAAAGCCGTTTTCGTTGATGGTATCTACAAGCGATGCATCGCCGTTTTCACGAATGACGCCCTGCTCCATGATGTGCGCGGCGTCCACCGTCAGCGCCTCGAGAATGCGGGTGCTGTGCGTGATGATGAGCAACGAGCCGTGCACGCGCTCACGATAGAGCTGCACGCCCTTGGAGACCGTGCGCACCGCGTCGACGTCCAGACCGGAGTCCGTCTCGTCGAGGATGGCAAGCTTCGGCTCGAGCATGAGCATCTGCAGGATCTCCGCTTTCTTTTTCTCACCGCCGGAAAAGCCCACATTCAGGTCGCGCTCAGCATAGGAAGCGTCCATCGCCAGCAGCTGCATCGTCTCGGCAAGATTCTTCTTGAAGTCCCAGAGGCGGATGCGCTTGCCGGTCTTCTGCTCGAGCGCACTGCGGATAAACGCGCTGAGCGTCACGCCGGGCACCTCGAGCGGATTCTGAAACGACAGAAAAATACCCCTCTTCGCGCGCTCGTTGACCGGCAGCTCCGTGATGTCCTCGCCGTCAAAGACGATCTTTCCGGCCGTGACCGTGTACTCCGGATTGCCGGTGATCGCATAGCCGAGCGTGGACTTGCCGGTGCCGTTCGGCCCCATGAGCACATGCGTCTCATCCTTGCCGACGGTCAGGTCCACGCCGTGCAGGATCTCTTTCTCGCCCGCACTCACGTGCAGGCCGCTGACTTCAAGCAGGTTGCTGTTCATATATGTATCCTCCGTTCCCAATGGCAAACCGTGCCTGACGGCACGGCTGCATACGTATACACGAATTCAGAGAGGCTCAGGATGGTCCGGCACAAAATCCTACCTCATCGAAGTGAATTATATGCCTATATTCCTATGTTGTCAATAGGAATATAGACTCAAGGCAACAAAAAAAGCACGCACGACTCAATAACCGTGCGCACTTTTGACACAGATCTTTAGAATTGGAACAGGTTCAGACCGATCTCCTCGCTGTGGAAGCGATCCACCCGCCCGCCGATGACGGTAATGACCATTTCGCAGGTAGCGCTGATGACGGCGCGGTTCAGATGCCCGCCGAACACCTCGCCCTTCTCATTACCGGCGCTCATGTGCAGGTGCGTGTAAAACGCGCCGTCCATCGTGTTGATGGTGCCGGTCAGCGAGACGATCTCGAAATCGCCAGCGAACGAATTGGCATGGTATTGCTTTTCGGCCGTGTGGAACACGCCGACCGTGAATTCGCCGACCGCGCCGAGCGCCTGCACGCTTGCGAGCTTGATCTGCTCGGCCTGCGCGATCGCCTTGACCTGCTCAAGCACCTCCTCGCCACGGTCGATGCGGGCGACGATGGTGTTTCCAAATTTTCGATACTCCATGGGTCTCCTCCTTTGGCTTCATTATCGCAATTATACCGCGCCCCCCTGCTGGCATGCAAGGGGGCGCAGGAAATTATTCAAGCTCGAACGCGCCGGTATAGAGCTGGTAGTACACACCCTTTTCGGCGATGAGCTTTTCGTGGCTGCCGCGCTCGATGATGCGGCCGTGGTCAAGCACCATGATGACGTCCGCGTTCTTGACCGTCGAGAGCCGGTGCGCGATGACGAACACCGTGCGGCCCTCCATAAGCTTATCCATGCCGCTCTGTACAAGCGCCTCCGTGCGGGTGTCGATGGAGCTGGTCGCCTCATCGAGGATCATGACCGGCGGATCGGACACAGCCGCGCGTGCGATGCTCAGCAGCTGACGCTGGCCCTGACTCAGGCCGCTGCCATCACCCTTGAGCACGGTGTTGTAGCCGTCGGGCAGCATGCGGATGAAGTGGTCGGCATTGGCAAGCTTCGCCGCCGCGATGCAGTCATCATCCGTCGCGTCCGGATTTCCGTAGCGGATATTTTCCATGACCGTACCGGTAAAGAGATTCACGTCCTGGAGCACGATGCCGAGGCTGCGGCGCAGATCTGCCTTACGGATCTTATTGATATTGATGCCGTCGTAGCGGATCTTGCCGTCGGCAATGTCATAGAAGCGGTTGATAAGGTTCGTGATCGTTGTCTTGCCCGCACCGGTCGCACCGACGAAGGCCACCTTCTGGCCCGGTTCGGCGTAGAGCGTGATGTCGTGCAGGACCTCTTTGTCCGACGTATAACCGAAGTCGACGTGATCGAACACGACGCGCCCGGCAAGCTTCGTGTATGTGACCGTACCGTCGCCGTGCGGGTGCTTCCACGCCCAGAGGCCGGTGTGGTGGTCGGCCTCGGCGAGCGTGCCGTTTTCCTCCTTGGCGTTGACGAGCGTCACATAGCCGTCGTCCGTCTCCGGCTCGGCATCCATGAATGCGAAAGATACGCGACGCACCGGCCAGCGCTGTGACGATGGAGTTGAACTGGTTGGAGATCTGCGAGATCGGGTTGGTGAACCCGCGTGAGAGCGTGAGGAAGGATGCGATCATACCGAGCGTGAGCGTGTTCATGCCGGTCAGGCCGAGGTTCGGCGTGCCGGCAATGGCCATCGTGCCGCCGATGACGGCGATGATGACATACTGCAGGTAGCCTACAGCGTTCATCATCGGCATCATGCTGTTGGCCATGCCGCTGGCGCGCGCGGCGTTTTCCGCCCAGACGCGGTTGCGGCGGCGCAGCTCCTCCTTGCTCTGCTCCTCGTGGCAGAAGACCTTGACGACCTTCTGGCCGTTGACCATCTCCTCAACATAGCCGTTGAGATCTGCCAGCGCCGTCTGCTGTGCCATGAAGTAGCCGCCGATGCGGCCGGTGAGCTTGCGCACGAACACGAGAATGAGTGCCATGACAGCGCACACGATCAGCGTCAGCCAGACGCTGATGTACAGCATGCAGAAAAACACTGCCGCAGCGTGAACACAGACGATACGAGCTGTGCCATGGACTGCGCGATCATCTGGCGCAGCGTGTCGGTATCATTCGTATACAGGCTCATGATATCGCCGTGCGTATGCGTGTCAAAATAGCGGATGGGCAGGCGCTGCATCTTCTCAAACATCTCGTCACGGATGCGCTTGAGCGCGCCCTGCGCGATCGTGACCATGCGGCGGTTATACAGCCATGTGGCCAGTGTGCCGACGAGATACACGCAGCCGATCGTCACCAGCGCGCGGATCAGGCCGGAAAAGTCCGGCGACGCGTACCGAGCATGGGCACAATATAGCCGTCGATCAGCTTTTGCAGGAACATGGACGAGGCCGCGCCTGCGACCGCGCTCAGCAGAATGCAGACCGTCACGAGCACGAGCGTGCCCTTGTAAGCGCGCATATACGACAGCAGGCGCTTGAGCGTCTGGGAATCCAACTTTGGGCGTTCAGGCATCGTCCTCGCCTCCCTTCTGCTGGGACTCATAGACCTCACGGTAAATTTCGCTCGTGTGCAGCAGCTCATCGTGGCAGCCGACGGCGTCGATACGCCCGTCATCGAGCACGACGATACGGTCGGCGTTCTGCACGGAGCTGATGCGCTGCGCGATGATGATCTTCGTCGTCTCCGGGATATAGGCGGAAAGGGCCTGCTGGATCTGCGCATCCGTGCGCGTATCGACAGCGCTTGTCGAGTCATCGAGGATAAGCACCTTCGGCTTTTTCAGCAGCGCGCGGGCGATGCACAGGCGCTGCTTCTGGCCGCCGGAGACATTTGTGCCGCCCTGCTCGATATAGGTGTCATAGCCGTCCGGCATGGCGGAAATGAATTCATCCGCACACGCGAGCACGCAGGCGTGACGGAGCTCCTCGTCCGTGGCGTTTTCGTTACCCCAGCGGAGGTTTTCCTTGATCGTTCCGGAAAACAGCTCGTTTTTCTGCAGCACCATGGCAACGGCGTTGCGCAGCGTCTCCAGATCATAATCGCGCACGTCCACGCCGCCGAGCGTCAGCCTGCCGCCGGTGACATCGTACAGACGCGGGATGAGCTGCACGAGCGAGGACTTGGACGCGCCCGTGCCGCCGATGACGCCGATCGTCTCGCCGGAACGGATGTGCAGATCAATGTCATCGAGCACCTTTTTGTCCGCCTTGGAGGCGTAGACAAAACTCACATGGTCAAAATCAATGGCGCCGTCGCGCACGGCCATGACCGGGTGCTCCGGATTTTGAATGTCCGTCTTTTCCTCGATCACCTCGGCGATGCGGCGCGCGGACGAGAGCGAGATCGTCAGCATGGCAAAGACCATGGACAGCATCATCAGGCTCGAGAGGATCTGCATGGCATAGGTGATGAGCGCAGTGAGGTTGCCGGTCGTCAGGCCGAGTGCCGGGTCATTGCCGCTGGCGATGATGGCCTTGGCACCGAGCCAGGAGATGATGATCATGCACGCGTAGATGCATGACTGCATCAGCGGCGCGTTGAGCGTGATGAGCCGCTCGCCTTTGGAAAAGTCCTTGTAAATGCGCTCGGAAATGGCGCCGAATTTGCGGATCTCGTGCTGTTCCTGATTAAAGGACTTCACGACACGGATACCGCGGACATTTTCCTGCACGACGTTATTGAGCTCGTCATATGTGCGGAAAACGCGCGTGAAGATCGGGAACACGCTGCGGATGATGAAAAACAGCGCCACGGCAAGGATCGGCAGAATGATGAGAAACGTCATGGAGATGTCACGGCTGATGCGGAACGACACGATCATGGAAAAGACCAGCATGACCGGTGAGCGGATCGCCATGCGCATGAGCATCTGAAAGGCGTTCTGCACGTTCGTGACATCCGTCGTCAGGCGCGTGACGATGGACGCAGTGGAAAACTTGTCGATGTTGGAAAACGCAAAGGTCTGCACGTTGTTGTACATATCCTCACGCAGGTTTGCCGCAAAGCCGACGGACGCGCGCGCGGCAATGCGCGCGGCGAGCACGCCGGTCGCCAGCTGGAACGCCGCCAGCAGCAGCAAAAACGCGCCGAATTTCCAGACCGCCGCCATACTGCCGCCCTCGATGCCGAAGTCGATGAGGTTGGACATGAACAGCGGGATCACGATCTCGAACACCACCTCCAGCGCCGAGAGCAGAACCGTCACGAGCGCCGGGCCTTTGTTCTCCCGCAGACTGCGGGTCAATGTATGAAGCATGGGTTTCCTCCTTCCGGGTTTGCGGGCAGCTCAGCCGAGGTCAGCATAGATCGTGCGCAGCGAAGCTTCCAGCGCCGCGATCTGCTTCGGGGTCAGTGAGCGGAGCATCTGCTGCTCCGCGGCCGCAATGGTCGCCTGCATTTCGTGTGCGATCTCGGCGGCGCGCGGTGTCTGGCAGACGAGCTTGCTGCGCTTATCCGCAGGGTCTGCGCGGCAGGACACGAAGCCCTTTTGCTCCATGCGCCCGATGACGCCCGCTACGGTCGGGTGCGACACCTGCAGGAAGCCCTCGATCTCCTTTTGCGTCGCTATGCCGCCGTTTTGCTCCAGATAGCCGAGCACGCGGCTTTGCGTCAGCGTCAGGTCATGCTGCGCAAGGTTGGCGTCGGCCTGTATTTTGATCTTGTCCGTAATCATTTTTAATAGACATCCGATTGGATATTGCTCCATGATGCACCTCCGAATATGTAGCACGCTACGCATTATAAGGGCATTTATCCGAATCGTCAAGAGACTTCATAAATTGTTTACACGCGAAAAACGGCTGCAAAAAAGCACCCGTCTGCCGTGGCAGACGGGTGCTGAAAAACGCTGGTATCACAGGTGCTGGTTGCGCTCGATCCGGTCGTAGTGCTTGAGCAGGATGCCTTCCATGACGGAGGTGAGCTTCATGTCAAGGTTCCAGAAGTAGACGACAAACGTGACCGCAAATGCGCCCAATGCGCCAAGCGACATACCCAGCAGGGCCTTGAGCAGCTTACATTTCAGATTGTTCATGTTTGATCTCCTCTCTGATTACCAGGACTTCTCGTCCTTCAGGATCTCCAGGCTCGGATCCACGGGCTCTTCCTGCATGACGGTGCGCATATAGTCATTGACCTGCTGGCGCACGCCCTGCCGTGAGATGACACGCGGGTCGAACAGATCGTGCGTGACCCAGACGAGGTGGATGCCGTGCTCGCGGGCGCGCTCTTCAAACAGACCGTGCATGCCGTCGAGTGCCTTGCAGCTCATGTGCTCCCAGAGAATGACCATGTCGGCATTGAACTGCTCGCAGAACTCCCACAGCTCATCAAGCAGCACCTTGTAGCCGCCGTGCGTGCGGTTGCGCATGATCATGTTTTCGGTCAGCCATGCCATATCGTAATACGCCTGCTCACGGTTTTCGGGCGTGTCAGTCGTGGCGAGCTCGCGTGTTGAGACCATGGAGAGCATATCCGTCAGCGGCACGATGCCCCAGCAGTTGAGCAGCCAGACGAGGAAGTCCATATAAAAGTGCGATTGCACGCCCCAGACGATGGCGCGGTGGCGGTACTCGTTGGCGGCCTTCTTCTGCTTGCGGTAGGCACGCTCGGCGAGCTGGGTGATCTTGCGATCGACTTCGCGGAACGCCGGGACCTTGCCGCAGATGGCCATGTAGTTCGTCTCCGTGTACAGCGCAAGGTTGGAGCCAAAGACCTGCGGATAGTCGGTCTTGTTCATCTCCAGCCACTCGAGGCGGCACTTGGTGGCGTAGTTCACGCGCTCGGCGCACTCGAAGTACGCCTTCCAGTCCCACTTCTCGCCGGTGTGCTCCTCGATGAAGGCGATGGCATTTTTGATCTCCTGCGCGGCGTAATCCTGCACGTCGTCCTCGCGGTGGCGCAGGGGCGCTGCCAGCTGGAACACCGGAATGCCGTCCTCAAGCTCGAGGCGCTTGGAAATGACGCCGTTTCCGAGCAGAGAGCCGTCGCACGTCGTGTTGCACTGCACGGCGCACGCGCCGAGCACCGGCGCGTCGTCGTCGATGGACACACCGGCCTCCGCCTCCGGCATCGGGCAGACATCGCCCGCGAGGCCGTACTCCTGCGCGACGTCGATATAATGCTCGGCTGCGTGCTGGTTGAGCAGCACGGAGACATAGGTCGACGGCGTCTCACGGCTCAGGCCCTTGAGCGTCGGGAAGCCCATCATGACGGCGGTCATCTCGTTTTCGTCCACGAGCACGACCTTGTCGGAGAATTTCTTGTCCTTGCCGATGCGGCGGTCGCCGCGGAAGAGGCCGTCGAGCAGCTTTGCCACGTCCTCGATGATAAGATCCTGCTCCAGGTGGCAGATGCGCAGATATTCATCGCGCAGGCCCTGGGTGTGGCGGTCGACCATCATGGGCACGGCCAGATAGTTGGCCATCCAGCGATAGCGGAACATGGCCTTGATGTTGCGCGGCTTGGAGACCATCTTCGCCATGGTGATCCAGTTGTGCAGCCAGCGGGAATAATCATAGAGCGTGTCGGTCACGCCGCGCCACTCGCGGCGGTTGCGGACCTTGCCCTCGGTATAGAACTTACCGAAGTTTTCACAGCCGATTCTCTTGTTGGACATCACTGTTTCCCCCCTTGAATCTTCTTGATCTCCATGCTTTCCACGAATGCCTGCACACGGGTGCGCATCTGGCCGGAGGAAGCGATGTTATACGGGCGGTCAACGGACAAAACGGGATAGCCGTAGTCATCGTTGAGGATGTGCGAGCCGAGCATGCGCTCATACGCCCACGGATCGCAGAACTTGATCTGCTCGTAAATGATGCCGTCGGCCTCGTACTCCTTGGCGAGCTGATTGACGTATTCGCGGCGGCCGATCATCTTGGGCATGTTCATGTAGCGCGGACACTGGGCGCGGTTCATGTACTGGCGGCAGATCTGGGTCAGTGCGTCCTCATCGTCCGTCAGCACGATCGGGTCGCGGCCCGGGAACGAGCCGTAGCAGAAGCGGTCGGCGCAGACGTACGCGCCGGTCTCCTCGACGAGCTTGATGAAGTCAATGTCATCGACCTCAGAGCCGACGACGACCACACGCGCGCGGTACGGATTCTTCTTGTCCGGGCGGCGGGTCTTGAGCTCCTTGAGCGTCTCCTCGAGTTTGTCGATGAGCAGATACTTCGGCGCGACATAGGTCGCAAGCGTGATGACGTGGAATTCGTAGCCCGTGATGCGCGGGTCGGGGCCCTTGCGGTACTCGCCGATGGCGCGGATGAGCTCGCACACGCGGTTGTGCTCGGCGACAGACTTGCGGATGGCCTCATCCGAGACGTCGATGCCATAGACATCGTGCAGCGGCGTGAGGATATGGTTGCGGCACTGCAGGACGTACAGGTTCAGGCCGTTGTCGTCCGCCTTCATCGGGATCTCCATGTACTCGAAGAAGAACTTCGGCTTGTCCTTGCCCATGGTCTTGAGCAGCTCCATGTTCTCCACGGCGCGGTTCATCATCGAGCAGCCGTCCGGCGTAATCATGCAGTCGGCAAAGTTGTAGCCGCCTTCAATGGCGCGCTCGAGCAGCGCGCGGCTGTACTCGCACAGGAAGCTGGTCATATAATATGTGGCCATTTCCATAGAGCCGGTGCGCGGCGCGCGCAGGCGCGTTGAGAACGCGCCGGGCAGGTTCAGCAGCGGCTCAGGCGTGTTTTCGCAGGCATAGGCAACGCAGATCTTCCCCTCGTTCTGCGCCTGAGCGATCAGGTCATTGTGCGCTTCCTGCAAAAGGTTTTCGAAGTACAAAAGATGTTTCAGGTCTTTCATGGTTCACTCCCTCTTCGTTCGTGTTTCTATCAAAAGCGGCTGCGCGACCGCTTCTGTCTCTTTTGCTGCCCATAGGCAGGGAGGCATTCCGGAATCAACGCGCCTCGATCTGTTTGATATTGATCTCATTGCCCTGCTGCAGCCAGGTGTTGCCGCCGCCGCAGTGCGGGCAGGTCTTGCCGTATTGTACGGTCGGGTAAGTGGTCTTACAGTCGTCGCACCAGGTGACGGCCGGAATGATCTCATACAGGAATTTCGTGCCCTGAATGATCGGCTCCTTCTTGGTATACCAGTTCCAGCAATCTTCAAGATATTCCGGCACAATGCCGGAGACCTCACCGAATTCGAGCGTGACCGACTCGATCTCGGTGAGGTTGTTTTCCTTGGCAATCTCCTGCACCTGCTTAACGACATAAGTAACGATACTCAGCTCGTGCATGGGGGCTCCTTTCAAGCGGGCGGGCACAGCGGGAAGGGTTCTGTGCCCGCCTCATAATGATGGATTACTTTTTCTTTTCCGCCAGAGACTTCTTGATGATCTTCACCTGACGCTTGGCAGCGTAGGGGCCGATGGCCTTGAACTTGTCCTCGGCCGGGATCATCTTGCTGTTTTGCGGACGCACGCGCTTGAGGTGGATGGCGTCAAACTCGCACTTGGTCGTGCAGATGCCGCAGCCGATGCACTTGTTCGGATCGACGACGCTGCGGCCGCAGCTCAGGCAGCGGGACGCCTCGGAGCGGATCTGCTCTTCGGTGAACGTCACGCGGTCGTCCTGCATGGTGCGCACCTTCTTGCTGTCGATGGCAACGGCGGCACGCGCGGGCTTTTTGATCTTCTCGGTCGGCAGAACGATATCGTCCTTGTTGAGCTCCTTGAACTCGCGGGTGTTGCGGTGGATCGTCAGGGTCTGGCCCTTGTTGACGAAGCGGTGGATGGACACCGCGCCCTCGCGGCCGGTCGCGATCGCGTCGATCGTGTACTTCGGGCCAGTGGCGCAGTCGCCGCCGACGAAGATATCGGGCTCATTGGACTGGAACGTCACGGCGTCGTGTGCGATCAGGCGGCCGTCAGCCGTCTCCGCCGCGGTGCCGGCCAGAACGTCGCCGTAGACCGAGCGCTGGCCGATGGCGACCAGAACGTTGGAGCACGGGACGGTGATGGTCTCATTCTCGTCATAGACCGGGGCGAACTTGCCGCTCGCGTCGCGGACGGACACGCAGCGCATCAGCTCGATGCCGGTGACCTTGCCGCCCTCGCCGAGGATGGCCTTCGGCGCCCAGGAGTTGTTGATGACGACGCCGTCGGCGATGCCGGCGTTCTTCTCGTCCGGAACGGTGGGCATCTCCTCGTCCTTCTCGAGGCAGTACATGTTCACGCTGCCCTTGGTCAGACGCAGGGCCGCGCGCGCCACGTCGATGGCCGCGTTGCCGCCGCCGATGACGACCACATCGCCCGTGAGCTTCTTGAGCTTGCCGGCGTTGACTTCACGCAGGAAGTCGAGACCGCTCTTGACGCCGGTGAGATCCTCGCCGGCAATGTTGAGCTTCGACGCCTGCTGCAGGCCGACCGCGACGTAGAACGCCTGGTAGCCCTCTTCGCGCAGCTGCTGGATGGTGATGTCCTTGCCGACTTCGACGCCGCATTTGAACTCCACGCCCATCTCGCGCAGCACATCGATCTCGGACTTGACGACATCCTTGCCGATGCGGAAGCTCGGGATGCCGTTGACGAGCATGCCGCCGGGCACGGCTTCCTTCTCGAACACGACCGGGCTGTAGCCCTCGATGGCCAGGAAGTAGGCGCAGGACATACCGGCCGGGCCGCCGCCGATGATGGCGACCTTCTGGTCAAACTTCTCATGCGTGCAGGAGTTCATGGGCGGCACGTAGCGGTGCTCGGCCTTCATGTCCTGCTCGGCAATGAACTTCTTGATCTCGTCGATGGCCAGCGGCTCGTCGACGGTGCCGCGGGTGCAGGCATCCTCGCAGTACTTTCTGCAGATGCTACCGCAGACAGCCGGGAACGGGTTATCCTTCTTGATGAGCTTGAGCGCGTCGGCATAGCGGCCGTCGCCCGCCATCTTGATGTAGCCCTGGATGGCGATGTGCGCCGGGCAGGCAGCCTTGCAGGGCGCCGTGCCGGTCGGCCAGGTCTGGATGCATCCGTTCTCGTTGCGGTAATTCTTGTTCCAGTGATCCTCGCCCCACTTGGTGTCGTCCGGCAGCTCATGGTGCGGATACTGGATGGGGCCTTCCTTCGTGCAGAGCTTCTGACCGAGGCGGACAGCACCAGCCGGGCAGGTCTCTACGCACTTGCCGCAGGCAACGCACTTTTCCGGGTCGCTCTCGGCCACGTAGGCGGAGGCGGACAGGTTCGGCGTGTTGAACAGCTGCGAAGTGCGCAGCGCGTTGCAGACGCCGACGGCGCAGTTGCAGATGCCGAAGATCTTGTTCTCACCGTCGATGTTCGTGATCTGGTGGACATAGCCGCGGTCCTCGGCCTTCTGGAGGATCTCCATGGCCTCTTCATAGGTGATGTCGTGGCCGTGGTTCGTCTCGCGGCAGTAGTCGGCGAAGTCGCCGACGCCGATGCACCACTCGCCTTCCACGTCGCCGGAGCCCTCGCCGCGGATGCGCTGCTGCTTGCGGCAGGAGCACACGGACACGCCGATGTGGCCCTCGTACTTCTTCAGCCAGTGGGACAGGTGCTCGATCGGCAGAGACTTGCTCTCGGCCGGGATGGCCTTTTCGACCGGGATGACGTGCATGCCGATGCCGGCGCCTCCGGGAGGCACCATCTCGGTGATGCCCGCCAGCGGCAGATACGCCATGCGCTCGAAGAAGTCTGCCGTCTCCGGGAACATGTCCGCCTGCTCGGGATTGATCATCATGATCTCTGCACTGCCGGGGACGAACATGTCCAGCACCCAGCGTTTCTCATGGTTCGGGTTCTTGCCGTCGAGGTTCTCCCAGTGGAACTCGACCAGACCGCTCTCGCTGATAGCCTGCATCGCTTTTTCCAGATAGGCTCTGTCGAACTGCGGGTTTTTCTTCGCAAGCTGCTCGATCGTGAGCGGCACGCGCTTTTTCATCGTCAGGGCGATATCGAGGATATCGTCCGCCATCTTCTCATCATACTTCACCGCCGTGAACTTCAGGGCGGAGTTGATGCCCAGATACCCGGGGCATCCGGCGTGATCTTGTCCTTGCCGAGCAGGACCGTTGCGCGATCCGTGATCTCTTTGCCGAGCTTTGCAATTTTCTCGTCTTTTGTCATGTTCTCGCTTCCTTCTCTGATAGTTTACATCCAAATAACGACTGACCGTTCGGACACTTGAACGGCTTACAACGGCGACATGTTAATTTATTAACCCTGCAATGTCAAGGCCTCCAGGGCATTTTTGAAACAAGTCACAAAAAAGTTGTAAAAGAATTGCGAATAAAATCTTATGTGTGTTGAATCACAGAAACAAAAGTCGTATAATGTTTGAAAACGGCGAACATTTTTCGTCAGAGGTGTTTGAAGTGCAAGATTCTTCCTGGAAATTCAAAGAGGAAGTCGCGGAAACAGCCATTTCCCTCTTTAAGCGCGACGGATATAACAACGTGACCGTCAACGACATCTGCAAGGCATGCGGTATCTCCCGCTCCGTCTTTTACTCTTCTTTCAACGGCAAACGCAGCATTCTGGAATACATGGTGGAAAAACCGCAGCACAACGATGATGCGAGCTTCATGAAGTTTGCGCACGCAGATAATGACTTTGAGCGCATCTGGCAGCTGTTCGACCGGTTCATCACGATCGCTTACGACTTCGGCCCGGAACTGACCAGCACGCTGTTCATCATGCAGTTCGAGTCGCCCGAAGGCATCCGCACGGCCATCCATGCGCTGGACGATCTGTTTGCAACGCTGGCCAATAACTGCGCCAAGGCGGGCATTATCGACACGGAGGAGCCGCCGGATCTGCTGTCGCGCATCGCGACGGATCTGGTCTGCCACGAACTCTACGTCTGGTGCAGTCAGAAGGGTAACTTCTCGCTGCGCGCACGTGCGCGGCAGTATGCCGAGGTCGCCTACCACGTCAAACCGGAATACCGCATGCCGGCCGAACAGCGGGATGCTCTGTGACTTGCAGCATACGGCTGCCGCCTGAACCTGTGCATGCAATACCATGGCGCTTTCAGTCAGTGACGTAAAATCACGCCGCCACAGGGACTGAACAATCTGCTGCTTGAGGAAATGATACATGAATAAATATGTTTATAAGCTCGGAGAATTCAGCGGCAGTGATTACCTCGAATTCAGAAAGGGAAATTCTGGTGCTGGCAGGAAGATTCTTCGACAAGATTCACTGTATGTACTGGACAACGCGTTTTACTTTTTTCCTGGCAAGCGCATTTCAAAAAGTCTTTGTGTCATTCGATATGTTTGAAGATACTAGTGTTACAAGAGGAGAATGGTGAAAAATGATGCAGCTGAACATTCCAGAAACCGTTCTCCCCGAATTTGTAAGTGATGCTAAGGAAACGATATCTGCTATAGACCGTTGGGTCACAGAAGAAATCGGAGAGAACGAAGAATTCATTGTCATTGGCGTATAACAAAAAAGAGCTATCTGATTTCAAATGAAGTCAGATAGCTCTTTTCTTATGAATCATAAAATTCTGTTGCCAAATCGCTGCCGCGAGGGGCTTCAAGGCTTAAAAGTCCAGTATTTACAGGCTTTTTTTTTCGACCTCTGAAATTATTCCCACTCGACAAATCCTATTATATGGGACTGTATTTTCTATGTTTTCACGGATAAATTATTCGCAAATTTGTTAATGTTTCACCTGTTATTTTTGGCCGCTCAATTTCTTAGTATCAAAATAGTATCACAAAAGGCGGAGAAATGCAACCACATTCCCCGCCTTTTCCAAATCACTTCTCATTTTTCTTTAATACTATTCTTTGATATGTTCTAAGCGATTCCCCTCTTGGTCAAACAATTCATATACTTCATACTTGCCAGTTCCAGTCCCATAAAACAAGTGATAACCGTTTATATCTAAAGGTGTCAACTCTTGATTTTGATAGGTAATAGCGGCTACATCTTCGTCATAAGCGACAGCCATCACAACATATTTATCACTTTTATCATACCAAGAAACCAATACTTGCGTTCTAAGGTCACCACTGTCGAGCTTTTGAGGTATTTCAATATTTAGAGAGCCATTCATTTCAACAACGCTATAAAAAATACTGTTTTTTTGTATGATAGCGTTCTGGAGTTCATTATTATTATTTTTGTTAGTATATATTACTACAATAAGATTTTCATCAATTTGTTGGGAGGTTAAGATTTCGCCTACTTCAAACGGATATTTTATTCTGTTAAGTGCAGTATCAATACTTTTAGGAAAGTATATAAAAGAACCAATTACCACACTTAAAAAGATAAATAGTCCAATAAAAATTAGTTTTCTGTTTTTCATGTGCGGCCTCCAATGGGAATTTATCGTTTACATTATAACAGTAAAATTCCCTGCTGACAAGTACAAAACGGGAGGGCACCCCATAGAGTGCCCTCCTGCTGTCCGTTACCTCGCCCCCCGTCTAAACCTCCGCTTTGCTTTCTTCTGCTCCCGCTCTTGCGCCTCCCGGCGCTTTGCGTCCTCCACGGCTCGCTCTACTTCCTCCGGGCCGAAAGCCCGCTTGACCCGCTCAAAGTCGGCAACAGCACCCCGCAGGGCCTTGTTCTCCAACTTCGTTTCCTGCAAGCGGTCGGACAACCGCTCGTTTCCTTCCCTGGCCCGTCCATAGTCTCCCTGCAACCGCTCATACTTCCTCTTCAACTCGACATAGGCCCGGTACAGGGAACGCAGCACCTTGACGATCTGCGCCAACAGGGGCTTGGCTTTCTTCTCCCGGTAGGACTTGGCGCTTTCCAGCGGCCCCGGCTCCGGTAATATCCGCTCCGGGTCATCGGAGAACTGCGCCGCCAACTGCTCCATGTTCCTCACAGCCGGGGCCAGCTCCTTTAGGCGCTGTTCCTGCCGCTCCACCTGGCCCTGCTTCTTGGCCTTGACCGCCTCCAGCTCGGCAATCTCCTTGGCCCGCTGTTCTTTCTTGTAGTCCATCACAGACAGGTGCTTGTCGTGGGTGCCCTTGTCCTCCCACTCTATCCCGTGGCGCTCCATCACGGCGGCAAGCTGTTCCTTTTCAGAGCGTACCCACTGGCTCCACTCCGTGTCGCCCCTGGTGCCGCCCTTGAATCCCTGGGCCGCTAACGCTGTTTCAGCGATACCCTTGTGTCCAGGCCTCGCTTGCTCCCGGTGGTGAACGGTACGAAGTCGATGTGCAGATGGGGTGTGGCCTCGTCCATGTGGAGGTGGGCGGAGAACACCCGGAGCTGGGGGTTGCGCTCCTGGAAACCTCTCATGTACTCGTCCAGCACCGCCGCCGCAAGCTGGCCGTCCTCGCCCTCGGCGCTCATGTCGTCCTTATTGCCCACTTGCAGGATGATTTCATGGAACGGCTTTTCCTGCTTGCTGGAACGTATCTTTTCATAGTAGTCCTCGATTTTGCGGTCTGCCCTGGTCTGCTTGTCATTGTACCGCTTGAGGGCCTCGTCAAAAAGCTCATGGAAAACCGTCTTGATATTTTCGTGGCAGTAGGTTATATTCAAGTGGGAGCGTGACCGGTCGGTGTTCTTGGCGTTGAACGCCCTGCTGTTGTGGTTCACCGAACCCTGCCCCACCATTGCGCTAATCGTCCTTTTCAAATCAACACTCCTTTCGCCGCGCAAGCGGCGTCCCTTTGTTACTTTCTGCGAAAGTAACGCCGCTTTGACAGACCTTGCGGCCATCAAAAGCGCATTTGCGCCCTACGGGGTGGTGTGGGGGCGTTGCCCCCGCTGTCTGCGGACGGCACCCCCAGCAGGGCTGCCCTTTGAAAAGGGCACCCTGCACCCCGCCTAAACTTTATCACTCGCCGTTAGGCAGGAGCGGAAAGGCACACGCCTTTCCGCTCACCCGGCAAGTGTCCCGTGTGCCAACTGTCAAGGGGTTCGGGTTGTATTGCCTTGCGGCAATCTCCACCCGCAGGTATGCCCCCTTGACTTTTGGCCCCGCTCCCCGTGACGGCCGTGACGACCGTGACGATGTTTTACACACCGCCCCCGCTCTCAAAAAAGCCGTCACAGCCGTCACGGTCGTCACGCCTGGGGTGGTTCCAGGGTGAGGGTGATACTTCTCCCGGCGTGGCTCCTGCTGTTCTCATAGCGGATATGGTACTCTGCCGCCAATCTCCCGGCCCGGACGTTCAGCCGCATAGCCAGGGCGTTGGGCTTCATGTCGGTTTGGAGAGCCGCCGCCAGCTCCGTGGCCGTACCGCCCCAGGCGGGCCTGTCTACCGTCACAAGGGCGGCAACGGCCTCCAATACCGGGTCGGGCGGTTCCACCCACGGCTCCGTTTCCAGCCGCTCCAGCTCCCACACAAGGCGCTCCTTGTCCTTGGTGAGATACATCCGCTGGTCTTGCTGGTCACGTCCGGCCACATCCAGAATGGCGCTGCCGTCCGTCCGCTTTTCCTTTTGAAGAAGAAAGGCCCCGTCCGCCGCACCTAACAGGCCGTTGGTGCCGGAAATCATATCAAACTTATCATCGGCCTGTTGCTTGCGGGTGTGATGTACCAGCAGGAGACAAACGCCGCAAGCGTCAGCGAGGCGTTTCAGCTTTCCCACCACCTCATAATCGTTGGCGTAGCTGTACTTATCCCCGCCAGCCTCCCGGATTTTCTGGAGGGTGTCAATGATAATCAGCTTGGTGTCGGGGTGTTGGCGGACAAACTTCTTTAGCTGTTCCTCCAGGCCCAGGCCGAGCTGTTTGGCGTAGATCGCAAAGAGCAGGTCGTTGGTGCCGTCCATGCCGAACATCCGATACAGCCGCCCCTGCAAGCGGCGGTGGTCGTCCTCCAACGCCAGATAGAGGACGGTGCCCTTGTGGACGGGATAGTCCCACAGGGGGAGGCCCATGCTGACGTGGTAGGCAAGCTGGGCCATCAGGAACGACTTGCCCACCTTGGGTGCTCCCGCAAAGAGGTACGTCCCCGGATAGAGCAGACCGTCAATGATTGGCGGTCTGCTCTGGTAGACATTCCGGTAAAGCTCATTCATGGAAACGGTGTGGAGGTAGGCCGGGTCGCTTGTCCGTTGAAGCTCCCGAAGAATATCCTCCATACTTTCATCCTGGGGGTTGTTTTCGGTAGCCGCTTCTGATATACTGTCCGTGGTACATATTTGTGAATTGGGCTGTTCCCCGCCTGCGCCAACAGACGGATATGGGACAGTCCTTTTCGTTTCTCTGGAATCCATCAATCTATCAATCCTCCTTCATGCCGCCCAGCGTCACGGTGATAAGGCGGATGGTGGCGAGCAGTTCATCATCCACCCCGCCCCCGGCCTCCATGCGCCGCAGCTCCCCCAGGACGGCGGCGAGCTGGTCACGCAGGGCCTTGTAAACCCTGGGATTGCCCTGCACCACAATGTCCCGGTTCAAAAGTCGCCGGGTGATGTAGTCCTGTTTGGTCAGCCCGGACAGGCGGACGGCAATCTCAATCTGTTCGTTTTCCTCCGGAGACACCCGGAACGCTATGGTCTTGCTTCTCCATCGGTTGTGGTTGTCGAGATTTTTCGCAGACATGATTTAAGCCCCTTTCGCTCCATGTTCAGCTTGTCCGCCATCTCCGCCTGCCGGGTGGGGAACAGGTGGGCGTAGCGGTAAGTGATGTCGATGCTCTCATGCCCCACCCGGTCAGCGATTGCCAGGGCCGTGAAGCCCATGTCAATCAGCAGGGAAATGTGGCTGTGTCTCAAATCGTGAATCCTGATCCGCTTGACCCCTGCCTCTTTCGCCCCCCTGTCCATCTCCCGGTGAAGATAGGATTTCGTTACCGCAAAAATGCGGTCTGTCGGCTCCACGGCGTATAGGCTCTTGATGTAGTCCTCCATTTCTTCACAGAGGAAAGCGGGCATTTGAATGACCCGGTTGCTCTTGGCCGTCTTGGGGTCGGTGATAACGTCCTGGCCCTTGATACGCTGGTAGGATTTCGAGATAGAAACCGTCTGCTTCTCAAAGTCGAAGTCCCCAGGGGTGAGGGCCAGCAGCTCCCCCTCCCGGACACCGCACCAGTAGAGCATTTCAAAGGCGTAATAGGAGAGGGGCTTGTCCATCATAGCGTCAGCGAATTTCAGATACTCCGCTTTTGTCCAGAACAGCATTTCCCGGCCCTTGGCCTTGCCCATGTTGCCCACCTGGGCGGCGGGGTTGACCTTTAGATTGTAGTGCCGCACCGCATGGTTGAACACGGCGCTCAACTGATTGTGCAGCGTTTTTAAGTACACGGGAGAGTAGGGCTTGCCGTTCTTGTCCCGGTAGTTCAGCATTTCATTCTGCCAGGCGATGACCTCCTTGGAGTGAATGTCGCACATCTTCCGCTTGCCGAAGTACGGCACCAACTTCTTGTAGAGGATATGCTCTTTCGTCCCCCAGGTGTTTTCCTTGATACGGCCTTTCATGTCTGCGGCGTAGAGCGCCACGAAGCTCTCAAAGGTCATATCCAGGTCGGCGGTCTGCTGTTGCAGGAACGTCCGTTCCCACTCCAGCGCCTCCCGCTTGGTCTTGAAACCCCGCTTCATCTTCTTTTCCTTTTTGCCCGTCCAGTTCTCAAAGTAAAAGGACGCATACCATGTTCCCTTGGCCTTGTCTTTGTACGCTGGCATTTTCTTCCCTCCTTACTGATTTTCCCGCAGTCCATAGAACTTTTCCTCGAAGTAGCGCCTGCTCACCCGTCCGGGGATGGTAAGAAAGCCTTTCTGCTTCAGTTCCTCGTTCATCTCCCGCACCAGCTTGTAGGCGTAGGGCTTGGAGATACCCAGCGCCCCGGCTACTTCCTCGGCCCGTACAAACAGCTCTTTGCTCAAATACAACACCTCCTTATTGTTGGTTCGCAAAATTGTTAATGCCGACATCCTTATTATACATTCGCATGGTTGTTAATGTCAAGAGTTTATTTCGCAATTTTGTTAATATTTTTCTTGCGTATTTCGCTTATTTGCGCTATACTGTTTTCAAAGGCGGTGGAATATATGACAGTAGGAGATAAAATCAAGAAAATCCGCACATTTCGGGGTATGACGCAAAAGGAATTGGGGCTGGCTATCGGCTTTGAGGAAAAGGGAGCGGATAACCGTATTGCCCAGTACGAAACGAATTACCGTGTGCCCAAGAGGGAACTGCTGGACAAGATTGCCCAGGCCCTGCGGGTAGACCGCCAGAACTTCTATACGGTTCAACCTGGCTGTGCCGAGGACTTCATGCGGACGTTCTTCTGGCTGGACGAGGACAGCCCCGGCTCCATCCGTCTGTTTCAGCTTGTCCGCAATCCCGGCAAGATAGGGGCCTCCGATGATACCGCCGTCCGATACAACGACACGGACGACTGGCCCGCTCAACCTCCCGTGGGTATCTACTTCAACTATGGCCTTGTGGACGAGTTTATGAGGGAATGGCTTTTGCGCCAGCAGGAGCTACACGCCGGGGAGATTACCAGGGAAGAATACTTTGAATGGAAAATCAACTGGCCGCTTACTTGTGATGACAGCAAACGGTTTGACAATTATGTTCCTTGGAGAAAAGAAAAATAGGGCAAGCAAAACCGCCCTGCTGAATTTGTCGTTCAGCAGGGCGGTTTGCTTGCCCTTTGCAATCATTCTCTTGTGTGACCGGGTTGAAACGAATAGTATCAAACCAGTATCACAAGGCAAAGTGACAGGTCAAAAACCCTGTATTCATGCGGGTTTGCGCCGTTTTGACGCTCATTCCCACTCGATCGTGGCGGGCGGTTTGGACGTAATATCATAGACGATGCGGTTGATGTCCTTGACCTCGTTGACGATGCGAACGGAGACGCGGTCGAGCACATCATACGGGATGCGCGTCCAGTTGGCAGTCATGAAGTCCGTCGTCGTGACACTGCGCAGCGCGAGCGTATAGTCATACGTGCGGCCGTCGCCCATAACACCAACAGAGCGCATATTCGTCAGCACCGCGAAGTACTGATTCATCGTCTGCTCCAGGTGCGCCTTGGCGATCTCGTCGCGGAAGATGAAGTCCGCGTCGCGCAGGATGTCCAGCTTGTCCTTGGACACCGCGCCGAGGCAGCGGATGGCCAGACCCGGCCCCGGGAACGGCTGGCGCATGACCAGATACTCCGGCAGGCCGAGCTCACGGCCGAGCGCGCGCACCTCGTCCTTAAACAGCAGGCGCAGCGGCTCAATGATCTCCTTGAAATCCACAAAGTCCGGCAGACCGCCGACGTTGTGGTGGCTCTTGATGACGGCAGCGACATTTGTGCCGGATTCAATCACGTCGGGATAGATCGTACCCTGAGCCAGATAGTCGACCGAGCCGATCTTCTTGCCCTCTTCCTCAAAGACGCGGATGAACTCCTCGCCGATGATCTTGCGCTTCGTCTCCGGATCGGAGACGTCCTTCAGGCGCGTGAGGAAACGCTCTTCCGCGTTGACGCGCACGAAGTTGATGTCCCAATTCTGGAACGCGGCCTCGACCTCGTCGCCCTCGTTCTTGCGCAGCAGGCCGTGATCGACAAAAATGCACGTGAGCTGATTGCCGACCGCCTCCGCCAGCAGCGCCGCCGCGACCGAAGAATCCACACCGCCGGAAAGTGCCAGCAACACCTTGCCGTCGCCGACCTTGGCGCGGATGTCCTCAATGGACTTGCGCATGAAGTCGCCCATCGTCCAGTCACCGGTCGCGCCGCAGACCTCATACAGGAAGTTGCGCAGCATGGCCTGACCATACTCGGTGTGGTTGACCTCGGGGTGGAACTGCACGCCGTAGAAGCCGCGCGCCTCGTCGCAGATGCCGACCGTCGGGCAGGCATCCGAATGCGCCACGAGCCGGAACGACTCCGGCACCTTAGCCATGTAGTCCCCGTGACTCATCCACGTAATGCTCTGCTCCGGCAGGCCGCGGAAAAGACGGCAGTCGGTATCGAACCAGGTCTGCGTCTTGCCGTACTCGCGCGCGGTGTCTTTGCCGGCGGCGGTCACTTCCCCGCCGAGATACTGCGCCATGAGCTGGCAGCCGTAGCAAATACCGAGGATGGGGATGCCGAGCCGAAAGATCTCCGGATCAACCTGCGGCGAACCTTCGGCGTACACGCTCTGCGGGCCGCCAGTGAAGATGATGCCGATGGGGTCAAAGGCGCGGATCTCATCCACGGTCATGGTGTTCGGCTTGACTTCGCAATAGACATTGCACTCGCGCACGCGGCGCGCAATAAGCTGGTTATACTGTCCTCCGAAATCGAGGACGATGACAGACTGATTCGGCATGGATGACGCTCTCCTTATTCGACAGTAACGGATTTGGCAAGGTTTTTCGGCTTATCGATCGCGCAGCCGTTGGCTTTTGCGACATAATATGCAAAGAGCTGCAGCGGCACGATCTCCGCCGGGACGACGAACAGGTCGTCCATGCGCGGTACGAGGATCACATCGTCCGCCTCGGAATAGATGGCGCGATTGCCCTCGAGCGCCACACCAAGCACGCGCGCACCGCGCGCCTTGACCTCTTTGACGTTGCTCATGGTCTTGTCAAACAGCGGCTCGTAGCACGCGACGGCGATGACGAGACGGTTCTCCTCGATGAGCGCGATCGTGCCGTGCTTGAGCTCGCCCGCAGCATAGGCCTCCGAGTGCAGGTAGGAGATCTCCTTGAGCTTCAGCGAGCCCTCCATGCAGACGGCGTAGTCCACATTGCGGCCGATGAAGAACAGGGACGGATTGTTTTTGTACCGCTCGGCCAGCTGCGCGATCTGCGGGTTGAGGTCGATGGCGCGCTGCACCATCTGCGGCAGGATCATGAGGTCATCCGTGAGCTTGGCAGCCTCTTCCCTGCTCAGGCAGCCGCGCTTTTCGCCCAGATAGAGCGCCAGCAGATACAGCACCGACACCTGCGTGGTATAGCCCTTCGTGGTCGCAACCGCGATCTCCGGTCCGGCCCAGGTGTAGATGACATCGTCCGAGATGCGGGCGATCGTACTGCCGACGACGTTGACGATCGAGAGCACATACGCGCCCTTGGACTGCGCCTCGCGGATGGCGGCGATGGTGTCCGCCGTCTCGCCGGACTGCGAAATGATGATCATGAGCGTGTGCTCGTCGACGATCGGGTCACGGTAGCGGAACTCACTCGCAAGGTCAGCATCGACCGGAATGTGCGTGAGCTTTTCGAGCGCATATTTGCCCGCCTGACCGGCATAAAACGCCGAGCCGCAGGCCGTGATCATGATCTTGTTGAAGCCCATGAGCTGCGCATCGGTCATCTTCAGCTCGTCAAACACGACGCGGTGATCCTTCACACGCGGGTCGAGCGTGGACTTGATGGCACGCGGCTGCTCCATGATCTCTTTGAGCATGAAGTGCTCATAGCCGCCCTTTTCGGCAGCCTCAATATCCCACGCGACGCGGGAAACGGGCTTTTCGATCGGTTTGCCGGTGCAGTCAAAGACCGTGTAGCTGTCGGCACGCACCTCGGCGAGCTCGCCGTCGTCAAGATAGACCACATTTTTCGTGTGCGACACAAGCGCCGTCACGTCGGAGGCGAAGAAGTTCTCACCCGCGCCGACGCCGATAATCAGCGGACAGCCGTTGCGCGCGAGGAACATCTGCTCCGGGCAGTCGGCGCACAGAATGCCGATCGCATAGCTGCCCTCCAGACGGCCAAGTGTCTTCATGACGGTGTCCTTCAGGTTGCCGTCGCCGGTATAATACATATCCAGCAGATGGACGATGACCTCCGTGTCCGTCTCACTATGGAACCGGAACCCCTTGGCCTGCAGCATCTCGCGCAGCTCCATGAAGTTTTCGATGATGCCGTTTTGCACGATGGCGAACTTGCCGTCGTTGCTCACGTGCGGGTGGGCGTTTGCCTCCGTCGGCGCGCCATGCGTTGCCCAGCGCGTATGGCCGAGGCCGATATAGCCGTGAAGGTCGCTACCGTCATGCGTTTTGGCCAGCAGATTCTTAATCTCGCCGCAGGCCTTGGCAAGCTCGATCGTGCTGCCGTCGAGCACGGCGATGCCGGCCGAGTCATAACCGCGGTATTCGAGCTTCTGCAGCCCTTCGAGAAGGATCGGCGCAGCCTGCTGCGCGCCGACGTATCCAACGATTCCACACATAGTCAGTTCTCCTTATTATTTTGAAAAATCATCGTTATCGCAATTCTATGCCGACATTGTGCAAATACGTACAAAATGCCAAAATAGCATTCTAAATATTATACCGATATCCCGTTCGTGTCAAGTTGCGCTTTGTGAACACTGCATAGACCGCGGTCCCCGTTGCCGCGGGCCGTCCGCCAAGGCAGAATGGAAAATGCAATCATCGCAACCGGATGGCGCACATCCCCGCGCGCCGGAAACAGCCGGCAAGAAAGGCAAACAGCGACAAAAAAGCTTGCAAAAATTGCATTTTTCTGCTCTGCATACTTCCATTCTGTCCGCAGAAAATAGTAGCGGGTTAAGAAACCCAAAACACGAAAAGGAGATGGAAAACGAAATGGCTACTTCCAACAGCAACAATCTGGTCAACCCCAATGCGCGTGAGGCGATGAACCGCTTCAAGATGGAAGCCGCGTCCGAGGTGGGCGTGAACCTCAAGCAGGGTTACAACGGTGATCTGACGTCCCGTCAGGCCGGCAGCATCGGCGGCCAGATGGTCAAAAAGATGATCGCCGCCTACGAAAACGGCATGCAGTAATCTGAGCAAAACCGAAAAAAGCAGGGCCGCGGAATTCCGCGGCCCTGTTTCCTATCTGCATCTATATTATTTCCCGGGATAGACAGCAAAAAACGCCTCGATCGCGGCGGCCGGGGCCGTGCACGAGCCCTGGATCATGGTCGGCTTGCCGCCGCCGCGGCCGGAGATGGCGGCATTGATGGTCTTTGCCTCCGTGCGCAGATCGACCGTGCGGCTACCGATGATATAGCGGTAGCCGTCCGCATCGCTGCCGGTAAAGGCGGCGCAGACGCCGCCGGCAAGCAGCATGCCGGCATTGACGAATTCGCGCATGGCGACCGGATCGTCAAAGCGGTCGATGACGCAGATACTGCCGGGCGTCTCCCGCAGCAGCTGCAGCCGCTGCGCGTTGAGGCGGCGCTCCAGCTCCGCGGCCGCAGCCTTGCGCTGCGCGATCTCATCGAGCAGGCGCTGCACGGCCGGGACGACATCCGCCTGCCGCACGGACAGCTGCGCCGAGAGCGCCGCGACCTGCGCGCTCTTTTCCCGATAGTCCACCTCCGCGTCCGACCCGCACAAAATCGTCACGCGCACACCGCCGCGGTGGCGCATGAGCGACGTGAACTTGATCGCGCCGATCTCGCCCGTGTGCGACACGTGCGGCGCGCAGCAAGCGCAGACATCATAGCCCTCGACGGTGACAATGCGTATATCCTCTTTCAGGTCGAGCTTGCTGCGGTACTCCATGTGCGCCAGCTGCTCCGGTGCCGGGTACTCTGCCCGGATCGGCACATTGCGGTACACTGCCTCATTTGCCAGCTGCTCGATGTGCATGAGCTGCGTCCATGTGAGCTCGCCGCTATAATCCATCGTGATCGCGTCTTCCCCGAGGTGGAAGCCAACGTTGTCAAATCCGTATTCCTTATGGATTAGCCCGGAGATAATGTGCTCGCCCGAGTGGCCCTGCATGCGCCGGAAGCGCTGCGGCCAGTCGATCTGGCCGCGCACCTGCGCACCGGGTGCGAGCGGCGCGTCCGTATAGTGCACGATCGCATCCGGCAGCAGCTGCACATCCAGAACGCGCGCGCCGCCGAGCACACCGGTATCGGCCGGCTGACCGCCGCCCTCCGGGAAAAACACCGTCTGATCGAGCACGACGGCATAGCGCGCCCCGTCCGGGTCGCAGCGCAGCACGGTCGCAGAAAAATCACGCCGGTGACTGTCGAGATCATATAATTTCCTGGTCATGGTCAAATCCCCCATTTCTCATAGCAGTATAGCAGGAATTTTCGTTGTTCTCAACCCTTGCTTATTTGTGTCGAATATCGTATTCTTGTGCCAATAACATAAAAAGGTGATAATTATGAACCAGAAACTCAGAAATCTCGTCTACACCGCCATGCTCATGGCGCTGTGCTGCGTGGCGACGCTCGTCATCAAGATCCCGACCGTGACCGGCGGCTATCTCAACGCCGGCGACATCGTGGTCGTACTCGCCGCCCTGCTGGCTGGCCCGCTCTACGGCGGCGTGGCTGCCGGTTTCGGCTCCGGTCTGGCGGATGTGATCTCCGGCTACATGAGCTACGCGCCCGGCACGCTCGTCGTCAAAGGGTGTGCGGCCGTGGTCACGGCGCTGATCTTCCGCGCCTGCCGCAAAAAGTCCTTTGGCTTCGCGCTGCTGAGCGCCATCTGCGGCGAGATCATCATGGTGCTGGGCTACTTTGTGTTTGAGGATTTCATTCTCGGCTATGGCGCAGCCGCGGCGGCAGAGATCCCGGGCAACGCCGCGCAGGCCGCCGTCGGCATCGTGGGCGGTCTGGCGCTGTACTTTGCGCTGAACAAAGTGCCGCAGATCCGCGATTTCTCCGAGGCCGCGCTGGCAAAAAAGCAGAAATAAATCCACTCCATACGCAAAACAGCCGCTCCCGATCGGGAGCGGCTGTTTTTCTCGTTTTTACACCACGCGCACGCGGATGACCTCCGGTATGCGGTCAATCTTTGCCACCTGATCGTCATCGAGGCGGCCGTTGAGATCAATCATGGCATAGGCGTATGCGCCGTAAGCCTTGTTGATCATGTTCTCGACGTTCAGGCCCGTGCTGCAGGTGATCTCCAGGAACTGGTTGAGCATCGTCGGCACGTTCTGGTGCAGGATGCACACACGGCTGACGCCCATGCGCTCGAGCGTCGCGTCCGGGAAGTTGACGGAGTTTTTGATGTTGCCGTTGGCAAGATAATCATAGAGCTCGCGCGCGGCCATGACGGCGGACTTCTCCTCGCTCTCCGGCGTGCAGGCGCCCAGATGCGGCAGCGCGATGATATTGTCGACGCCGACGACCTTTTCGTTGGGAAAATCCGTGACATACTTGCCGACGCGGCCGGAGGCAATGGCGGCGAGCATGGCGTCGTCGTCCACGATCTCGGCGCGCGACTCGTTGATGATGCGCACGCCGTCCTTCATCTTGGAAAACGCCCTGGCATCAAGCATATGGAACGTCTGGTCCGTGTACGGCACGTTGATGCTGATATAATCCGCCTTGGCATAGATGCCGTCGAGGTTCACCTCGTGCTTGACATCGCGCGAGAGCCGCCACGCCGCGTCCACGGACAGGTACGGATCATATCCGCAGACATTCATGCCGAGGCTCACGGCAGCGTTGGCGATGAGCGCGCCGATCGCGCCGAGGCCGATGACGCCCAGCGTCTTGCCCATAAGCTCGGGGCCTGCAAACTGCGATTTGCCCTTTTCAACGAGCGCGGGGATGTCCTTGCCCCGGCCGTTGAGCCCCTTGACCCAGTCAATGCTGCCGAGCACATCGCGCGACGAGAGTACGAGTGAGCAGAGGATCTGCTCCTTGACCGCCTCGGCGTTTGCGCCGGGCGAGTTGAACACGACGATGCCGCGGCGGCAGCAATCCTCGAGCGGGATGTTGTTCGTGCCGGCGCCGGAGCGCGCGATGGCGATCAGGCTCGGCTCAAAGGCATAGCTGTGCAGGTCGGCCGAGCGCAGGATCAGGCCATCTGGTGCCTGTATGTCCTCCCCGACGACGCAGCCGCGCTCTTCGAGCTTCTGCAGGCCATAGGGGGATATATGGTTCATGGTTTTGATTTTATACATGATGTTCTACCTCAAACTGTTTCAGATAATCCACGAGCGCGTCCACGCCCGCCATCGGCATGGCGTTATAAAGCGAGGCGCGCATGCCGCCGGCAACGCGGTGGCCCTTGAGATTCAGCAGGCCGCGCGCCGCCGCGCCGCTGATGAATTCCTTGTCGAGCGCATCGTCCCCGGTGCGGAACGTGACGTTCATATCCGAGCGGGAGCCCGGCTGCGCACAGGGATGAAACAGCGCGCTGTTGTCGAGAAAATCGTACACCTTTGCGGCGCGCGCATGCTTGAGCTGCTGCATGCCCTCCACGCCGCCCTGCCGCTCCAGCCACGCGAGCACGAGACCGAGGATGTAAATGCACCAGCACGGCGGGGTGTTGTACATAGAGTCCTTGTCGATCATGCGCTGATAGCTGTACATGACCGGTGTGATGGGCAGCTCATGCCCGGCGAGACTGCGGTCAACGATCGCAACCGTCAGGCCCGCAGGGGCCATGTTTTTCTGCGCGCCGGCGAAGATCACGCCGTATTTTGACACATCGACCGGGCGCGAGAGAATGTCCGACGACATGTCGCACGCGAGCGGCACGCGGCCGGTCTCCGGCACGTACTGCCATTCGGTGCCGTAGATCGTATTGTTGGCGCAATAATAAAAATAGGACGCGCGCGCATCGAGCCTCAGCTCGCTCTGCTGCGGGATACGGGTATGGCCGCAGGTGGAGGTGTCCGCCGCAATGTGCACCGCGCCGTATTTCTCGGCCTCTTTGGCCGCGTTGCCGGAAAAATGCCCGGTCACGGCATAGTCCGCCATCCCCTGCTCGCCCATCAGATTGAGCGGGATCATGGAAAACTGCGCCGTGCCGCCGCCCTGCAAAAACAGGATCTCATGTGTGTCCGGCACAGACAGAGCGGCGCGGAACCGCGCCTTCACATCCTGGAAGATATCCGAAAAGGCCTGACTTCGGTGGCTCATCTCCATCACGGACATGCCCGTGCCATGATAATTGAGCAATTCCGCCTGCGTCTGCCTGAGCACTTCCTCCGGCAGGACCGACGGTCCAGCAGAAAAATTGAACGTTTCACTTCGGGTCACGGAAATCGCCTCCAGGGGTCAAAATTCATCGCATACAGCACATTCTGCATGGATTGAGAAAAGTCTAACACGTTCCGCAAAGCGCGTCAAACCAAATCCCCCACAAGCATTTGCCCGGAAACGGCAGAGATTTTGACATTTTTCACAAGTCCGCGCAGATCGTCCCCCGCAGCGCGCACCAGGCAATAGTTGTCCGAGTGTCCGACCCAGCCGCCGTCATGCTCCGTCTCGAACAAAACAGGCAGCGTCTGGCCGACCTGCTGCACCAGATAGCGCTGCTTGCAGGCATCGGCCACGCGCTGCGCCTCATGCGCGCGCGCCGATTTGACCGCGTGGCTGAGCTGCTCCGGCATGGCGTCCGCCTTCGTGCCGGGGCGGCGGGAGTACGGGAAAACATGCACGGCCGCAAAGCCGACCTGCTCCAAAAACGCCACTGCAGCCGCCTGATCTGCCTCCGTCTCGCCGGGGAAGCCCGTGATCATGTCCGCCGTGAGCGCACAGCCCGGGAAATACCGCCGCAGCCGCTCGACGCAGGCAAGAAACTCTGCAGTATTATATTTGCGGTTCATGCGCGCGAGTGTGCGGTCGCATCCGCTTTGCAGCGAGAGATGGAAATGCCGGCAGACCTGCCCGGTCGCGGCGGCGCGGCGGCAGAAGTCCTCCGTGATGACCGTCGGCTCGATCGAGCCGAGGCGCAGACGCATCTGCGGCGCGGCGGCGGCGACCGTCTCCACGGCGTCGGCCAGCGTCAGCTTACCCGGCAGATCCCGGCCGTAGGACGCGATCTCGATGCCGGTCAGCACCAGCTCTCGATAGCCCTCGGCGGCCAGATGCGCCGCCTGACGCGCCATTTCCTCCGGCGGCAGGCTGCGGATGCGGCCGCGCGTATACGGGATGACACAGTAGGTGCAGAAATTATTGCAGCCGTCCTGGATCTTCAGCATCGCGCGCGTGCGGCCGTAGGCCGCGCCCGCCGGCAGCGGCTCAAAGTCAAAGCGCTGGAACGGGTTATCCACGCACGTGACGGGCGCGTGCTCACGGAACGCACGCAGAATGTCATCCACAAACGCCTGCTTGCTGCCGCTGCCATGTACCACGTCGGCGCCGATGGACGCCGCGTCCTCCGGGCTGAGCTGCGACCAGCAGCCGCACACGGCGCACAGCGCCTGCGGGTGCTCCTCGCGCAGCTTGCGGATCATCTGGCGCGACTTGCGCCCGCCCTCCGCCGTGACGGCGCAGGTGTTGACGACGATCAGATCGACCGGCTCACCGTCCGCTGCGGCCGTGAAGCCGTGCGCGTGCAGGAGCGTTTCGATTGCCTGCGCTTCATACTGGTTGACCTTGCAGCCGAGGGCGGTTATAATATAGTGCATAAAAACATCTCCAAATCGAGGTAAGTGATCATGGTTTATCTGGACAATGCCGCAACGACCCGTGTCTGCCCGGAGGCAGCGGAGGCGGCAGTACATATGATGACGGAGTGCTTCGGCAACCCGAGCACGACCTACAAGCTCGGCCGTGAGGCCAAGGCCGCCGTGGACAAGGCGCGCGGCCAGATCGCAAAAGCGCTCGGTTGCCAGCCGGACGAGGTGTATTTCACGTCCTGCGGCTCCGAGGGCGACAACTGGGCGCTCATCTCCGGAGCGCGGTACATGCGCCGCCGCGGCAAACACATCATCAGCTCCGCCGTGGAGCACGACGCGGTGCGCAAGTCGCTGGACTTTCTGGAAAAGGAGGGCTACGAGATCACGCGCCTGCAGCCGGACGGCACCGGCGCCATCCCACTCGAGGCGGTGCGCGCGGCGCTGCGGCCGGACACGATCCTCGTCTCGCTCATGATGGTCAACAACGAGACCGGCGCCGTCAACGACATCGCCGCCGTCGCCCGGATGCTGAAAGCGGAAAACAGCATTGCCCTGCTGCACACGGACGCCGTGCAGGGGTTTTTGAAAGTGCCGTTCTCGGCCAAAACACTCGGCGCGGACATGATCACCATCAGCGGTCACAAGATCCACGCGCCGAAAGGCATCGGCGCGCTCTACATCCGCAGCGGACTGAAGCTGCCACCCTATATCCTCGGCGGCGGGCAGGAGCGCGGCATGCGCGCCGGTACGGAGGCCACGCCGCAGATCGCCGCCTTTGGTACGGCGGCCGAGATCGGCAGTGCGAAAATGGCGCAGGCCACGAAAACCATGGCCGAGCTGCGCGCCCACGCCATCGACCGGCTGACAGCCGAGGTGGACGGTCTTGTCGTCATCGGCGGCGGCTCGCCGCACATCCTCAGCATTTCTCTGCCCGGCTACCGGAGCGAGGTGCTGATGAACTTCCTCGAGGCGCGCGGGATCTACACATCAAAAAGCTCCGCCTGCAAAAAGGGCGGGCGGAGCCATGTACTCGAGGCGATCGGGCTGCCGGCGAACGTGATCGACGGCGCGCTGCGCATCAGCTTTTCGCGCTACACCACGCGGGAAGACATCGACGCGCTGTGCGATGCACTGCGGGATGCAAAGCAGTCCCTCTTCCCGTCACTTCACTGAATCATCCTTTGGATCCTTGAGCGATTCGTCCGGCACCTCCTGCGGTAGGCGCACCGGCTGCATCGTGGCATCGTCGATGTAATCCAGATCCATATATTCTGCGGTCTCCGTCTGGAGGCCGCGTTTTTTCAGCCCGTGATCGACCAGCCGCTCCAGGCCGGCATAGATCACGACGAACACCGGCACGCCCAGCAGCATGCCGATGAAGCCGAACAGGCCGCCGCCGAGCAGGATGGCGAACATGATCCAGAAACCGTTAATGCCGGTGGAATTGCCAAGGATCTTCGGGCCGATGATATTGCCGTCGATCTGCTGCAGGACGATGATGAAAATGACGTAAATCAGGCACTTCATCGGCGAGACGAGCAGAATGATCAGCGCCGTCGGCACCGCGCCGATGAACGGGCCGAACACGGGGATGATATTCGTCACGGCGACGATCACGCTCACGAGCACGACATACGGCATGCGCATGATCGCACAGCAGATATAGCAGATGACGCCGATGATGGCGGAATCAATGACCTTACCGCTGATAAAGCCCATGAACGCCGTGTCCGTGAAGCGAATGGCCTTGAGGATGCGCTTGGACGCCTTGACGGAAAACATGCTGTAGAGCACCATCTTGGACTTTGCGAGAAACAGCTCCATATTCGACAGCACATAGCAGGCGACGACGAAGCCGATGAGCACATCGAGGATCGCACGCAAAACGGCATAGATGCCGGTCGTCACGCTCGTGACCACCTTGCCCATGGACGGCAGCAGCGCGGTCTTCGCCCAGTCGAGCAGACTGTCGGACACATCGCCGGTCGCGGAGAGGAGCACTTCCTCTACCTCGGGATTGTTTTCAAAGAACTTGTTGATCCAGCCGGTGATCGTGTCATAGTACTCCTGATAGTTGAGCACGATGCTCTCAACGCTCGTATAGATCTGCGGGATGATGAGCCAGATGAGGGCGGCGATGATGATCAGGGCGACCAGAATCGAGAGCGCAACGGACAGGCCGCGCGCAAGCGAGGTGCGCACCGGTTTTTTCGGGCGGAGCTTTTTGAGCAGCGGCTCAAAGAGCTTGCGCTGGAATACCTTCGTCAGCGGCCAGAGCAGGTAGGCGATCACCAGGCCCCAGATGATCGGGCTAAGGATGCCGAGCAGCGAGCTGATCGCATCGCCGATGGATTTGCCGTGCTGCAGCAGCATGTAAAACAGAATGCAGCACGCGATCACGCCGAACGCCGTGATGCCCCAGCCGAGGTATTTGTTTTTCGGATCAAATCGCTTCATAAACCGTCTCCCCCATCGCGCCCGCAGCGCCCGCCAGTGTCTGTGATCAGTCGGATTTATTTTACTATCATGTGCCCGCACCGTCAAGCCGGTAATACCGGGCTTTTCGTACATTTGCGACACGGTGCGCCGTATCTTGACACGCTCTGAGCGCTTCGGTGTGCAAAAGCCTGTGCAAATTGTGGAGACTCGGACTGCTTTTCCACGCGCCCCCGGCATAGGGTGATAAGGAGAAATCAACGGAAAGGGCTGAGCATATGAAACGATGGATCTGTCTGCTGCTGGCAGCGCTGCTGCTGCTCACACCCGCGATGGCGCTCGAGCAGCCAACGGACGAGGAGCTGAAGATATCCGCACAGTCGGCGATCCTGATGGAGCGCTCGACCGGCACGGTGTTATACGAGAAAAATGCCGACGAGCACCTGTCCCCCGCCAGCGTGACGAAGATCATGACGCTGCTGCTCATCATGGAGCAGCTCAACAGCGGCCAGCTCGATACGAGCGACATCGTGACCGCCAGCGCCCATGCCAGCTCCATGGGCGGCAGCCAGATCTGGCTCAAGGAGGGCGAGCAGATGAGCGTCGACGAGATGCTCAAGTGCATCGCCGTCAACTCCGCCAATGACTGCGCCGTCGCCATGGCAGAGCACATCTCCGGTTCCGAGGAGGCGTTCACCAAGCGCATGAACGACCGCGCGAAAGAACTGGGCATGGAAAACACGCAGTTTCTCAACTGCACGGGGCTGACCGACGATCCCGGCCACTACACGACGGCGCGCGACATCGCGTGTATGTCCCGCGCACTGCTGGCCCATCCGCGCATCCGCGACTACACCACCATCTGGATGGACACCGTGCGCGACGGCCGCTTCGGCCTTGCCAACACCAACAAGCTCATCCACGCCTACCCCGGCGCGACCGGCCTGAAGACCGGCTACACCCAGCAGGCTATGCACTGCCTGTCGGCCAGCGCCGAGCGCGACGGCGTGGAGTACATTGCCGTAGTGCTGCACGCGGAGAGCTCCAAGGCGCGCTTCGCCGACGCAGCGACGCTCCTCAACTTCGCCTTCGCCAACTATTCGCTCTATTCCGTCGCAGCCAACACGGTCATTCCGCCCGTGCGCGTACGGTTTGCCGAAACGGACAGCGTGCAGCCGGTGCTCTCGGGCACGGACGCCATCGTCGTGCGCAAAGGCATGGCCGCACCGCAGACGGACATCGCGCTCAACGAGGACCTGTGCGCCCCTCTGGAGCCGGGCGCGCAGGTCGGCACCGTGACCGTCACCGACAGCAGCGGCGACACGCTGATCCTGCCGCTGGTCGTCCCGGACGGCGCTGCACGCATCTCGACGGCGCACCTCTGGCTGCAGCTGCTGCGCGCGCTGTGAGCGACAGATTTCCGGTTGCGAAATCCCGATTTTCGTGTATACTGGTGATATTCTTTAAGAGAGAGGGCATCGCAATGATCAAAGTGGATCTCTCCGGCGCGGCCGGATTTTTTGACCCCGCAGGGCCGGACTACGCGGCCGCTGCACAGGCGCACCGCACGCTGCTCGAGCACACGGGCGCCGGTGCGGATTTTACCGGCTGGCTCGATCTGCCGGAGCGTATGCAAAGCGGAGAGCTCAAGCAGATCCTCGCCGCCGCATCCCGCATCCGCGGCCGCTCGCAGGCGCTGGTCGTCGTGGGCATCGGCGGGTCATATCTCGGCGCGAAGGGCGCCTTGGAGCTGCTGCGGCCGCGGCCGCAGCCCGGTGACCCGAAAATTCTCTTTGCCGGCAACTCCCTGTCGCCGGACGCGCTGATGCATCTGCTCGAGGAGCTGGGCGATCTAGACTTTGACCTGAACGTCGTCTCCAAATCCGGCACAACGCTCGAGCCCGCGCTCGCGTTCCGGATGTTCCGCGGCCTGCTGGAGGCAAAGTACGGTCCGGAGAAGGCCAAAAAGCACATTTTCGCCACGACGGACGCCCACCGCGGCGTGCTCAAGCACATGGCGGACGAAGAGGGCTGGGAGACCTTCGTCGTGCCGGACGACGTCGGCGGGCGCTACAGCGTACTGTCTGCCGTCGGCCTGCTGCCAATGGCCGCCGCCGGTATTGATGTACAGACCGTGATCGGCGAGGCCATCGAAGCCTTTGCCGCCATGAGCGCGCAGTCGCCCGAAAACCCCGCCTGGCAGTATGCCGCCGCGCGCCAGCACCTGTACCAGCTCGGCAAGACGACCGAGATCCTCGCCTGCTACGAGCCGTCGTTCCGTTTCATGGCCGAGTGGTGGAAGCAGCTCTACGGCGAGAGCGAGGGCAAAAACGGCATCGGCATCTTCCCCGCCTCCGTGGAATACAACGCCGACCTGCACTCTATGGGTCAGTATATTCAGGACGGCCCGCGCACGCTCATGGAGACCGTCGTCTCATTCGAGCAGCCGCAAAATGAATTCACCGTCCCGTTCGCCATGGGCGACCCCGACCGGCTCAACTACCTTGCCGGGCGCAAGCTCAGCGACATCAGCCACATGGCGCAGGAAGCCGTCAAGGCCGCGCACATCGCAGGCGGCGTGCCGAATCTGGAGGTGCGCGTGCCGAAGCGCGACGAGGCCGGGTTTGCCTGGCTCGTGTGCTTCTTCGAGCTGGCATGTGCCATTTCGGGCTATATGTCCGGCGTCAATCCGTTCGATCAGCCCGGCGTGGAAGCATATAAGAAGAATATGTTCTCTCTGCTCGGCAAGCCGGAGGCAAACTGAGAAAAGTTATCGTTGCAGTCGGCGCGAAAACGTGCTAATCTAGGCATAGGGTATCGCCCTGACTTTCAAAAGGAGTGTGATTGACATATGGTCCAACTGATCATGGGTCTCAAAGGTTCCGGCAAAACGAAGCGTTTGGTGGAAATGGTCGCCACGGCCGTCCGCGAGGAATCCGGTTCTGTCGTGTGCATTGAAAAGGACAAAAAACTTACGTATGACATTCCCTATCAGGCTCGCCTGATCTACGCCTGCGACTATGCGTACGCGATGGGCTCTTACGATTTCTTCAAGGGCTTCCTCAGCGGCCTTCATGCCGGCAACTACGATATCACCCATGTGTTTGTTGACAACTTCACGAAAATGCTCTCTGAGGTCTCTGAGCCGCAGATTGCGGAGTTCCTGGCCTGGCTGAACGATTTCTCCGAGCGTGAGAACATTCAGTTTACCCTGTCTCTGAGCATGGATCCTGCGGTGACCGGCAGCGAGATTACAAAATATATGATCTGACATACGGCAAAACCGCCGCTCCGAACATCCGGAGCGGCGGTTTTTTGTGCGCATCATTCGGCGAGCTCGCGGTACATGGCCGCAGCGTCGTCTTTTTTCGCGTTTTCCGTGACGGCGAGCACTTCCACCTTCACGGTGCGCTGGCCGAAGGCGATCTCGATCACGTCGCCGACCTTCACGTCATACGACGCCTTGGCCGTCCGGCCGTTGACCGTGATGTGCTGACCGTCACAGGCATCGTTTGCCACGGTGCGGCGCTTGATGAGCCGCGAAACTTTCAGATATTTGTCCAGGCGCATAGGCATCCTCCTGTGAAAAACGCTCCGGGCAGGCCCGGAGCGTTTGCATCGCTTATTTGGAAACAGCGTCCTTGAGCACTTTGCCGGCCTTGAAGACGGGCACGCGCGTCGCCGGGATCTCGATCTCTTCCTTGGTCTTGGGGTTGCGGCCGATACGGGAGCCGCGCTCCTTGATGTCGAACACGCCGAAGCCGACGAGCTGCACCTTTTCGCCGACCTCGAGGTTGGCGGTGATGGTGTCAAACGTCGCGTTGACGGCCTTCTCGCTGTCCTTCTTGGACAGGCCGGTCTTTTCGGCAACTGTTGCGATCAGTTCTGCCTTATTCATGATGGTAATCCTCCTACTTCATGTTTGTGTTGGCATATGCCATGATATAGAATTCCGCACGGGTCTCTCACTGCCGTGCAGATTTCTTTCCTTCGTTGTCCGCGCTGGCCGTCTGCTTGGCCTGCTGCCAGAGCGGCTGCATCTGCGCGAGCGTGCGCTGCTCGAGCGGCACGCCGCTGTCCGCCGCTGCGGCCTCCATGGCGGCAAAGCGTCGGATGAATTTTTCGCACGCGGCATGGGCCGCCTGCTCGGGGTCGATGCCCGCAAAGCGCGCCACCTTCACGGCGGCAAACAGCAGATCGCCCAGTTCCTCGGTCACGGCGTCCGCGTCGCCGGAGGCCACGGCCTCGTGCAGTTCCTGCGTCTCTTCGGCAACCTTGTCGAGCGCCGCATCCGCGTCCGGCCACTCAAAGCCGGTCCTGGCCGCCTTGGCCTGAATCTTTTCACAGCGCCAAAGTGCCGGCAGACTGCGCGCCACGCTGTCCATCGCCTCGGCGGTGGTCGTCTGCGCGCGCTCGCGCTGCTTGATCGTGTCCCAGTCCGGCGCATCCGGCTCGTCGCGCCGGAACACATGCGGATGCCGGTAGATGAGCTTTTTGCAGGCAGCGTCCGCCACATCGTCAATATCAAAATGCCCGGCCTCGCGCTCAATATCCGTATGGAACAGCACCTGCATGAGCACGTCGCCCAGCTCTTCCTTCAGGTGCGCCGTATCACCGGCGTCGATGGCCTCACAGACCTCATACGTCTCCTCCAGGAAGTTGCGGCGGATGCTCTCGTGCGTCTGCACCTGATCCCACGGGCAGCCATCCGGCGAGCGCAGGAACGTGATGAGCGCCACAAAGTCGCGCAGGTCATAGCTTTCTTTGCAGAGAAAATCTAACACAATTTTGCTCCTTCTGCAACCCTTTTTTCAAAAAACCATTGAAAATTCAGGATTTTTCGGTGTTATGTCATCTGATGTGCAAAACTTTTGCGAGCTTTTCGCCCTTCGGGATCAGCTGCAGATCGGCCAGCGTGATCGCGTGCGTTTTTACGACCGCAATCAGATACGCCACGACCGCGCAGACCATCGACACGAGCATGGCCAGCGCCATGCGCTTCCAGCTTAGGTCACCGCCCATGGCGGCGGACAGGCCCGCATACATGCCCCAGGCCACGACAGCCATGATGAGTGTGCTCAGCAGCGGACGCACGAGCGCCCGGCCGACATTCGGCCGCTCACGGAGCGTTTTGCACAGGAAAATGTGGTTCATGGTGCAGATGACAAGATAGCACGCGAGCGTACCGACCGGCGCGCCGGTGATATTCAGCTCAGGCACCGCGATCAGGAACCAGTTGACCGCGATCTTCGCCAGGCCGCCGGCCAGCATGGAATAGACCGGGTAGATCTCGTGGCCGGTCGCCTGCAGGACCGCCGTCGTGATCAGTGAAATGCACACGAACACTGACGCAATGCCCAGCAGCATCAGCAGCGTGGGGCCGGCCGCGTTGCTGCGCGGATAGAGCACGTTGACGATCGGGTAAGACAGCACGGCAAGCCCGATGCCCATCGGCATGGCGACCGCCGCGGAAATGCGCAGCGCGGATTCCGCAATGGTCTTCGACTGCGTATACTTTCCCTGCACGACCGCCGCCGCAATGGCCGGGACAATGCTGATCGTCATCGGCGTCACGAAAGCGGCCGGGAGATTATACAGTGTCTGCACCTTGCCGTAAACGCCGTAGAGAACGTTTGCATACGACTCGGAATAGCCAAGCGCCGTCTGCAGGCGGTACATGATGAGCTTCGTGTCCACGAGATTGATGATGCTCAGCACACTGGAGCCGAGCGCGATCGGGATGCTGATACGCAGCAGCGTGACGAGAATATGTCCGGCGGAATCCGGCACATCCGGATCCGCGACCGGTTTTTCCGGATAGTGGCGGTGATAATAGATCGCCACATAGATCAGCGCAAAAGCGCCGCCCGCCGTGACACCGAAGATCGCCCCCGCCGATGCGACCGGCAGACTCTTGCCCGCGCGCGTAAAGCTCCACGCGAGCACAAGACCGACGGCGACCTTGCCCACGACCTCGAGGATCTGGGAGACGGTCGTCGGCTTCATGTTGCTCATGCCCTGCGCATAGCCGCGGTACGTGCTCGTCAGATACACGAGCACGAGCGCCGGCGACAGCGCCCAGATGCTCTGTGCCGCGCGGACATTGTTGAGCATCCCAGCCAGCTCCGTCGGGAACAGGAACATGACCAGTCCGAGCAGCAGGCCGAAAATGGCAAACGTCAGCCAGGCCACGCGGAAGATCTTGCGCGCCTGCACGGGGCGGCCGAGCGTGTCCGCCTCGCTGATCATGCGCGAGAGCGCGACCGGCATACCCGCCGTTGCCATGTTGAGAAAGACATAATAAATATTATAGGCAACGGAGAAATAGCCGTATCCCTCGTCGCCGAGAATATTGCCGAGCGGGATCTTATAGATCGCGCCGAGGATCTTGATGACCACAACGCCGGCCGTCATCATGGCCGCGCCGTGAAGATAGTTCTGCTTGCTGCTTTCCTGCAAACCGCACTCCCTCCCCCGCTGAAATTTCACGTGCCGGTATACTTTACACTACCGGACAGAAAAAATCAAGGGAATGCAGCGCATTCCCCTGATTTGCGGTTTGTTTTTCCGATCACGCCTTGCGCACGGAGTCGATGTGGCGCGTCAGGTCGAGCATCTTGTTCGAGAAGCCCCACTCGTTGTCGTACCACGCCATGAGCTTGACGAAGTGATCGTTGAGCGCGAGGCCAGCCTTGGCATCAAAGATGCTGGTGTGCGGATCGGTGATGAAGTCGGAGGAGACGACCTCGTCATCGACATACTCGACGACGCCGGCCATCGGACCTTCCGCGGCAGCCTTGACGGCAGCGCAGATCTCATCATACGTCGCAGCCTTCTCGAGGCGGCAGGTCAGATCGACGATGGACACGTCCGCGCTCGGGATGCGCATGGAAGTGCCGGTCAGCTTGCCCTGCAGGGCCGGAATGACCTTGCCGACCGCCTTGGCAGCGCCGGTGCTGGTCGGGATGATGTTGCCGTGCACACCGCGGGACAGACGCCAGTTCTTCTTGGAGAAGCCGTCGACAACCTGCTGGGTGGCCGTGTCGGCATGGACGGTGGTCATAAGGCCCTCGACGATGCCGAAATTATCGTTGATGATCTTGGCCAGCGGCGCCAGGCAGTTCGTGGTGCACGAAGCGTTGGACACGATCTTGATATCCGGGGTGTACGCATCGAGGTTAACGCCGCAGACGAACATCGGCGTGTCGTCCTTGGACGGGCCGGAGAGCACGACGACCTGCGCGCCGGCGTCCAGATGATCCTGTGCCTTTTCCTTGGTCAGGAACGCACCGGTGCACTCGAGCACATACTCGACACCCAGCTCGCCCCAGGGCAGGAGCTTCGCGTCGCGGTTGTTGAGCAGCGCAACGCGCTTGCCATTGACGATCAGGGCCGGGTTCTCGCCGCCCTCGCAATCGACCGTGCCGTGAAAGCGGCCGTGCACGGAATCGTACTTTACGGTATACGCCAGCTGCTCGGGCGTCTTATCCGGCGCGTTGACGGCGACGACCTCGATATCGTCGGCGCAGATCGCGGCGCGGAACACCAGACGGCCGATGCGGCCGAAGCCATTGATGCCAATTTTAATCATGCTCTATTCCTCCTGTTATATCTGCTGCGCACAGCACGCAGCGCAATTTCTTACAGCTATATTCTATAACAATTCCGCCGAAAGCGCAACCACATTCTTATCGGTGCGGCAGGCTGTGCTGGCCATTTGCAACAAATCTCCGAATTTTTTCGTGTAAAAACTTGTGTCTATTGACGAATTCTGCTATACTGTTTTTTAATACATCTTAGGGGGGATCGGAAAATGAGCAATACTTTGATCATCGACTCGCTCAACACGCTGTTTTCGATGAGCAACACCGCCGTGATCGGCGCGCAGGAGCAATTTGTCGCGTTTATGAACCCGGCGGCGCAGGAACTGTTTCGCGGCAACCGCACAAATCACAAACTCACCGAGCTGCTGCCGGCGCACATCACGGAGGCCACGGCTACGGAATTCGTCACGTCTGCCACGATCGAAAAGCGCCACGTCATCATCTCCGTGACATCGTTTGGTGCGTTTCGGCTGTTCTCGTTCGTGCCGCAGGATGAAAACGCCCTGCGGGCCGGCGCGCAGTTTGCACCGTTTCTGGCATCGCTCAACGCTTTCCGCACGCTCACGACGTATTTTTCAGACTACGCCATGCAGCTCAGCGACGTGCGCTTCCGGCGCAACGCCGCCGAATTGACGCAGTTTTACTACCGGCTGCTGCGCTTCACGCTCAACGCCTCCACGGCCTCCGGCCTGTACGACGGCACGCTTGCGTTCATGCCGCAGCTGTGCGACCTGGGCAAGGAATGCCGGACGCTGCTGGACAACATCCAGCCGATCACCGACGCCAACGGCATCGTGCTGGAGGTCAGCATTCCGGACGAGCCGATCAACTGCGCGCTCGACACGGCGCTCATCCAGCGTATGCTGCTCAACATCATTGCCAACTGCACGGAGCGCTGCAAGCACGGCGACCGCATCCGCTTTACCGTCACGCAGGAGGGCGACCACGCCGACATCACCATTCGGGATGACGGTGTACGCATCCCGCCGGAAAAGCTCGGGACGATCTTTATCCCGCTGCGTGTGACCGGCGTGGATTTTTCCGACCTGAGCAGCAACAGCTTTGGCCTGACGGTCGCACTCGGCATTGCGGAAAAGCACGATGGCACCATTCTCCTGGAGAGCAACGAATGGGGCGGAACCACGTTCCACGTCGTGCTCAGCACGGTGCTGCCGGAAACGAATCTCTTCCGTGCGCCGAAGGTGCCGTATGGTCACGCGCAGGAAGATCCCATCCGGATCTACCTGTCCGATCAAATGCCGAAACAGGAGCTGTAAGCAAACACACAGCATCACAACGGCGTGCCGCCCAAATGGGCAGCACGCCGTCTTTTTATTCTGCTGTCAGGTAACGCGCGCGCAGCGCCGCCCGCTCGGCCGCGCCAACACCAAGCGCCTGCGTCAGAAAAGCGTCCACACTGCCGTATCGCTCCGCGACCGCATCGCGCGCAGCCGTCAGGAACGCCGCGTCCGCGCGGTCAAACGTGCGGATGACCTCCCGCTCCGCCTCGCTCAGGTCATAGTCCACGACCGCCGTCAGCAGACAGTCGGTCGAGGCGGCCATGCGCTCGTTGGTGATCAGGTAGTTTTCCACGATGACCGGCCAGTCCACACCCAGCGCCGTCAGCAGCAGCATCGTGCCGACACCGACGCGGTCTTTCCCCGCCGTGCAGTGGTAGAGCAGCGCGCCGTCCGTCTGCGCGAGCAGAAGCGCAAAAAACTGCCGGTAGTGCGCGATGGAGAATGCCTGCGTGACGAGACTGCGGTACAGCTCGCACATGAACGCCCGCTCCCGCCCGGCCATCGCTTTCGCGTGCGCGACGACGGCCGCATAGGGGTCGGCGTGCTCCTCGCGCGTCAGGCCGGCCGCCGCCTGCTGCACGATCGGGCAGTGGACATACTGCACGCCCGGCAGGACACGGTCCGGTTTCTGCTCCCGCTCGAGGTCCGTGCGGAAATCCACGACCGTTCGCAGCGGATATTCCGTGAGTGTCTGTGCGTCCGGCTCTGTGATGCCGGCAAGTTCGCCGCTGCGCAGCAGCAGGCCCGGCCGGATCGTGCGGCCATCCATGGTGGGCAGGCCGCCGAGGTCGCGCGCATTCGGCGCGCCGCGCAGCAGCCAGCGCTCAAAGGCCGAAGAGTTGTTTTCCATTTTGCAGTGTCACCTCCGCGACTTCTTCTGTGGTCATGCCCTTGATCTCCGCTATGCGCGCAGCAATGTACGGCAGATTGCGCGAATCGTTGCGCTTGCCGCGGTTCGGCACCGGGGACAGATAGGGCGAATCCGTTTCGAGCAGCATCCGGTCCGTCGGGCAGGCGGCGATCACGTCCAGCGCCTTGACGGCATTCTTATATGTGATCGGGCCGTCAAAGCCGAGGTACCAGCCGCGGCGCAGCAGCTCGCGCGCCATCTCCACGCTGCCGGAAAAGCAGTGGAACACGCCGCGCAGGCCCGGATAGTCGCACACGATGCGCAGGCTGTCGCCGTGCGCCTCCCGGTCGTGGATGATGACCGGGAGATCCAGCTCCAGCGCCAGCTCCAGCTGCGCGCGCAGCATGATCTCCTGCGTTGCCTTCGTGGAGGCGTCCCAGTAATAGTCCAGACCGATCTCGCCGATGGCGCAGATCTTGGGCTGCGCCGCCAGCGCACGGATCTGCTCCAGACTGTCGTCCGTCCAGCCGGCGGCTTCCTCCGGGTGCCAGCCGACGGCGGCATAGACGAAATCATATTCCTGTGCGATGGCGACGGCGCGCGCGGACGTCGCAGCACAGTCGCCGGGATCCACGATGAGCGCGACGCCGCTCTCATGCGCGGCGCGCAGCACCTCTTCGCGGTCGGCGTTGAACTTTCCGCTGTCGTAGTGCGCGTGGGTATCGAAATACTGCGTCATTCGGCGTGATAGGTCGCGGCCGGGCGGCGCTTATGCTCGCTGCGGCTATGGTAGCGGTCGATGATGGCCTTGTCGTGCTCGCTGGCCTCGCCGGTGAGGATGTATTTGTCGATGGCGGCGTAGGTCACGCCCATCTCCTGCTCATCCGTCTGACCCTCAAAGAGGCCGGCGGACGGCGCTTTGCGGATGATGTTTTCCGGCGCGTGCAGCCAGGTCAGGAACTCGTAAATTTCCGTCACGGTCAGGTCGGCGATGGGATTGAAGTCATACGCGCCGTCGCCCCACTTCGTGAAATAGCCCATGTATGCCTCGCTGCGGTTGCCGGTGCCGGCGACGAGACGGCCCTCGGCCGCGCCGATGGTGTAGAGCGTGAGCATGCGCAGGCGCGGGGCGATGTTCGACGTCGCCATCTGGTTGAGCGTCGTGACGGCGGAGACCGTCTGCATGACGAGCTCCTTTTCCGCCGTGAGATCGACCGTGCGCGTCTCGATGTTGAACTGCTCGGCCACGGCCAGACCGTCGGTCATGTCCTCGCCGAAGTTGCGCTTGGAGGCGCACGGCATCATGATGCCGACCGTATTGTCGCACGCGGCCTTGCAGAGGATGCCGACGAGCGCGCTGTCCTTGCCGCCGCTGTTGCCGTAGATGACGCCTTTGGCGCCGCTGCTTTTGAGCAGGTCGCGGATAAAGGCGACGCGGTTTTCAAATTCTTTTGCGTAATCTCGCATGATTTCCACTCCGTTTCTTTCGTTACTCCTGGATCATGTCCAGGAATTCAGCTTCCGTAATGATAGGCGTGCCGAGCGTGAGCGCCTTCTGATACTTCGAGCCGGTGTTTTCGCCGGCGAGCAGATAGGACGTTTTTTTCGACACGGAAGAACTCGTCTTGCCGCCGAAGCGCTCGATGATGGCGCTGGCCTCGTCGCGGCTGAAGTGCTCGAGCGCGCCGGTGAGCACAAATGTCTTGCCGGCAAAGCGGCGGTCCACGACCTGCTCCCTGGAATCAAAGCTGACGCCCGCATCGCGCAGCAGGCGGATCTGGTGCTGTGATTGTGGGTTATCGAACCATGCACGCAGGTACGCCGCCGTCGTCGGGCCGACGTCCGGGATGGCCATGAGCTCTTCTTCCGTCGCCGCCATGAGCTTGTCCAGCGTGCCGAAGTGCATGGCCAGCACCCTGGCCGCCTTCTGCCCAACCTGCCGGATGCCGAACGCGCACAGCAGGCGCGCCATGCCGGCGTCCTTGCTCTTTTCTATGGCGGCCATGAGATTCTCGGCCGACTTCTTCCCCATATGGTCCAGCGCCGCGACCGACTGCGGCTCGAGCGCATACAGCTCCGCCGGAGAGTGCACGAGCCCCGCCTCAATCAGCGACTGGCACAGCGAGATGCCGAGGCCGTCGATATCCATCGCCTCGCGGGAGGCAAAGTGCGCAATGTTGCGCAGCCGCTGCGCCGGGCACTCCGCGCCCGTGCAGCGCAAGGCCGCCCCGTCCGGGTCACGCACCACGGGCGCGCCGCACTCCGGGCAGGTATCCGGCATATGAAACGGCACCGTGCCCTCCGGCCGCTTCTCGCGCACGACGGAGAGGATCTCGGGAATGATCTCCCCCGCCTTCTGCACGAGCACCGTGTCGCCGATGCGCAGGTCGAGGTTATCGATGAAGTCCTGATTGTGCAGCGTGGCGTTCGTGACGGTCGTGCCAGCCAGACGCACCGGCTCGATGACCGCCTTCGGCGTGAGCACACCCGTGCGGCCGACCTGCACGACGATGTCGCGCACGCGGCTCTCCTTCTTCTCCGGCGGGTACTTATACGCCACTGCCCAGCGCGGGAACTTCGCCGTGCTGCCGAGATACTGCCGCTGCACAAGGTCGTTGATCTTGATGACCGCACCGTCGATATCGAATGGGAACGACTCTCGCGGTTGTCGCCGATCCAGTCGATGCGTGCGCAGCAATCGGTAAGCGTAGCACAGCGCTGATACGGCACGACCGGGAAGCCCAGCGATGCCAGATAGTCCAACGTTTCCGTATGCGTGGCGAACGTGCGGTCACTGTCATACTGGAGGTTGAAGATGATAATATCCAGCTTGCGTGCCGCCGCGACCTTCGGATCCTGCTGACGCACGGAGCCCGCCGCCGCGTTGCGGGGATTGGCCAGCAGCGGCTGCTCAAGCAGCTCGCGCTCGGCATTGAGCGCTGCGAATACTTCATGCGACATATAGACCTCGCCGCGCACGATGAGCTTTGCGGGCGCGCTGTCGAGCTTGAGCGGCAGATTGCGCAGGGTACGGAGGTTTTCCGTCACGTCCTCGCCGGTGATGCCGTCGCCGCGCGTGGCGCCGCGGACGAACACGCCGTTTTCATACTCAAGCGACATGGACAGGCCGTCGATCTTCGGCTCGACCGAATAATCATGCGCCTGCGTGAGCGACCCGTCCATGCGCGCGCCGAACGCGCGCAGCTCGTCGAATGAAAACACGTCCTGCAGACTCTCGAGCGGCACCTGATGGCGCACCTGCGCAAAAGTGTTGAGCGCGTAGCCGCCGACGTGCTGTGTCGGCGAATCGGGCGAGGCATACTCCGGATGCGCTGCCTCCAGCTCCTCGAGCCTGCGCATGAGCGCGTCATATTCAAAGTCGCTGATCTCGGGCGCGTCCTTCACATAATAGAGAAAATTTGCATGCTCCAGCTGACGGCGCAGCGTCAGGATCTCTTCGCGTACATCCATGTTTTTTACTCCACTTCCACATACGTCTGGGGCACCTTGCCGACGATGACCGTCTCGGCCAGCAGGACATTCGTGCCCACGGTCTCGGCCTGGTGCTCCCAAGGCACCAGAATGTCGAGATCCATCTTCACATTCAGATACAGTTGATATTTGCTCTGGTTGATCGCAGCCGACATGAGTTCATTATGGTAGCTCACATCCGACGTCGTCAGCACGAGGATGCGCACCGGCAGCGGCAGTTTCAGCCCGGGCAGAAAATTCACGCCGAAGAGCGTCTCGAGCGGAATATCCAGCTCGACCTGCCCGTCGTCGCCGTCCATCATATGCTCAAGCACGAGCGAGGACACCTGCCCCACGTGCTCGGTATCAATGCTCACGGCTGTGATTGTCCCATCCGCATCCGTGCGGTAGGTATAATAGTCGCCCTGTACCTGCGCCGTCGCCGCCGTGACGGCAGCATTGATCTTCAACTGCATAAGATCGCAGGCAGAATTGACGGCCAGCTGTGTGATCAGGTGCAGTACGGACACTGTAAAATACGCCGCACCACCCAGCAGAATGAGCACCAACAGCAGCACCGCAAGTCTCCGGTTCAGCCGCGGCGGGCGGCGGCGGGCGGCCGGTCTCCAGCGGCGAGACGCACAAATCATAGCAGATCCCCCCTGCCATGCTATGCAGCGGCAGAGCGATTCATGCACTTAGTGCAGAGATTCTACAATGGCGCAGAAGGTATTGCCGCGCTCTTCAAAGTTTTTGAAGAGATCAAACGACGAGCAGGCAGGCGACAGCGTCACGATATCGCCCGGCTGCGCGAGGCGGTAGGCCGTCTCGACCGCCGCGCGGAAGTCCGGTGCCTCGACGAGCGGCAGCTTTCCCGGGTCATAGAAATTCGATGCGCGGATGGCGGAAGCAATGCGCTGTGCCGTCTCACCAACAACGACCGCCGCCTTTGCATGCAGGCAGACCTCGTCGCCGAGCGTATCAAACGGGATGTGCTTGTCGTGCCCGCCGAGAATGATGACCGGCGGCTTCGGCAGCGCATGCAGACCCGCGATCGTGCGCGAGGGGCTCGAGGCGATGGAATCGTTGATGAACGTGATGCCGTTGAGCTCGCGGATGCGCTCCATGCGGTGCGGCACACCGGAGAAGGTGTGCGCGACCTGAATGCACGCCGCGTTTCCGACCAAGCCGTCGGTCGCGGCAAAGGCCGCCATATAGTTTTCCACGTTGTGCGCACCAGGGATGCGGATCTCGTCAGCATTCAGGATCTTCTCCGCCACGCCGTCATGCGCGCGGTAAATGACGTCGTCTGCGCAATAGACACCGTTTTTCACCGGGCCGATGCTGCTGAAATAGCGCACGTGCCCCGGCGCCTCGGCTGCGAAACGCGGGGTGTGGGCATCCTTCGCGTTGAGCACAAGTACGCCGTCCGGCCGCTGACCACGGTAAATGCTGCACTTGGCTGACACATAGTCCTCAAAATCCGGATGCACATCCAGATGGTTCGGCGAAATGTTCGTGATGATGGCCACATCAGGCGCGCAGTGCATGCTGTGCAGCTGGAAGCTGCTGAGCTCGAGCACGGCAAAATCCTCCGGCCGGATGTCCGGGATACGATCAAAGAGCGGCGTGCCGATGTTGCCGCCGAGGTGCACAGTGTGCCCCTGCGCGCGCAAGAGCTCAGCCGTGATGGTCGAGGTCGTGGTTTTGCCGTCGCTGCCAGTGATGGCAAGGATACGGCACGGGCAGAGGTTGCAGAACGCCTCCATCTCGGAGGTGAGGATCGCGCCGTTTTGCGCAGCCTTGCGCAGCTGCGGCACGATCGGCAGCACGCCCGGCGTGCGGAAGATGACATCAAAGTCCAGATGCTCGAGATAGTCCGCGCCAAGGGCAAACTTCGCGCCCTGCGCCGCGGCCTCGTCCCCTGCTGTGCTGAGCTGCGCGCGCTCGCGCCGGTCGCACACCGTCACGTCGCAGCCGCTGCGCAGCAGCACGCGCACGAGCGGCTGATTGCTCACGCCGAAGCCGATGACGCCGATGCGCTTGCCATGTAGGTAGTCGATATAATCCGAAAAGGTCATGCTGACACTCCTTTTGAAGAAAAAGAATCTTATAAGCGATTATACCGCCCATTTGACGTGATTACAAGAAAATAAATCGCCGCAGCGCTTGACGTACTGCGGCAGGATGTGTAAAATAGTCGGGCGAGTGAGCCGGACAGCCGCGGGCACGAGCCGAAAGGCTGTGCGTGAGGAAAGTCCGGGCTCCGCAGGGCAAGGATAACGGGTAACACCCGCCAGGGGCGACCCTCGGACAAGTGCAACAGAAAGATACCGCCCGAGCGATCGGGTAAGGGTGGAAAAGTGAGGTAAGAGCTCACTCGCCGGCTGGAGACAGTGCGGCGCTGTA